>OMED01001197.1_pt1 | contig 10922 bp, 8 predicted proteins | sample 1673411 | NCBI WGS metagenome assembly OMED01 (sample SAMEA103958110, study PRJEB25191) | human gut metagenome | reverse complement strand
CGAAAAGGAGCAGGAACAGTACAACGTCTTTCCGCGGATGCAGGTGTTCCGCGTGTTCAACGTGGCACAGACCAACCTGCGGGAGACGCGGCCGGAACTGTGGGAAAAACTGGAACAGGAGGTCGCACGGCCGAAAATCGAGGACGGGGAACATCTTAGTTTCGCGCCGGTCGATACGATGATCCGGGACAACCTCTGGATATGCCCTATCCGGCCGAAGCATCAGGACAGTGCCTACTACTCGATCTCGAAGAACGAAATCGTCGTGCCGGAAAAGGAGCAGTTCAAATCCGGAGAGGCGTTTTACGGAACGCTGTTCCACGAGATGACGCACTCCACCGGCGCAGAGGGCGTGCTCGACCGGATCAAGCCGACGGCTTTCGGCTCTGCGGAGTATGCCCGTGAAGAGCTGGTGGCCGAACTCGGCAGCGCACTGGTAGCCCAACGCTACGGCATGGCCAAACACATCAAGGAGGACAGTTGCGCCTACCTGAAAGGATGGCTCAACGAGCTGAAGGAGTCGCCGCAATTTATCAAGACGACGCTGCTGGACGTGAAACGGGCTTCGTCGCTGATTACCCAAAAGGTAGACAAGATAGCGATGGAGCTGGAACAGGGCCTCGGCAGGCAGGAACGGCAGGACAACGGGATCGCCGCTCCGGAGAGGACCTTCTACGCCTCGGCGGCCTATCTCCAGTTCGACAACGATACGAAGCAGTTCGACGAACTGAAGGACAAGGGCGACTACCAAGGCATACTGACGCTCGCCAGGGAGTATTCCGGCGGTAACGGCATGGACGAGGAGCATACCTATGCCGCGCCCCTGCGCTACCGGGGCGACAACCTCGTGGCCGAGGACAAGGACTTCGCCGTGGTGTACAACGGCAGCATCGGGGGAACCTACGACGTCATGCGGAAACACACGGAACAGGAGGTGCGCGACCACATCCGGCGTTACGGAATCGACCATGCCAGCGACGACGTGAAGGAGGTGGCCAAGGATATGGCGGCGGAAGAGTTCGCTCGCATGGCGGAACGAGAACCGCCCGTCTTCGAGATGCACAATGGCGAACAACTGTACGCCAACTACAACAAGGAAACCGACACGATCGACGTGGAAAAGGCTACCGGAGAAGGGCTTGCCGTACAACACCGTTTTCCCTACAGCCACCATGCGTCGATGGAAGCCACCCTACGGATCGTGTACGAGAAACTGGACAGCATGAACGAATACCGGGCGGACATGGCGGAACAGACCGCATTCCACCGGTAAAGACAACCTCCCGGAACACGACGAGTTCCGGGAGGTTTAATTTCAGCCTTCAAGGCATTCCACATATCCAACGATCCGGGGACACGGAGTGGCTGCCGCTTTTCATACGACGGATTTTATTCCGACCGAATCATGCGGGGAAACGCACCCTGAACGCTGCAAACCTCCGATGCGCTGGACCGGCCATATTCCCGGAATTGTTTCCACGAACCCATTTTGCCCCAATCGAGGCCTATACAGGCATCGTATCCGGCCGTCGTGCGGAACGACGCGAAGGTATATGGAAATAGTCCGCTCAAAGCCATCATTCCGCGGATTGTAACGATCCTTGCGGCCGGGAGGTTTTACATCGTGCAACAGACGAAAGCCCCCGCTGTAAACTGCCCCCAAAAAGTTGGACACGAAACTTTTTGGGGGCAGTTATTCAGTATCGAACCCGGATGCGTCGGATAGGCTGATTCGACATCGCCCGCAATCATTTTGGGATCGACTCCTTGTATCTCAATCATTGATGCGTTCCTCGAATTATATTAAATTTTTTATTGTATCACAAACACTCTCCAACTACCATTCTTCTCACCACGCTCTACATATTTCTTGGAAATCAGCTGATCCAGCAGCTTCTGAATAGCCGTCATACTGATACCCGTTTCCTCTTTCATGTCCGCAAGCGTCAGCGTGGGCTGAGTTCGCATAGCGTTCAGTATTTTTGTATAATTGGGCGTTCGGAATGCAATCCGCTCCCCATCATACCACCACACATTCTCATTCCTCTCGCTCACGAACAGCACATCATTATACACTTCCGTAGCCACCAAGTCATTGAAATATTTCAAAAAAGGACGGATATCCTTGATCCCTGCATGGGCTCCATCACTGGGGACAGGACCTACTTCGAGATCCGTCTGATGCAAAGCTTCCAAATATTCACTTTTTCTGCGGCTCCGGACTACAATCATCGGATAATCATGACGAGTCAGAATGTAGTTCACCATCAGCCGGGCAATGCGACCGTTACCGTCCTCGAAAGGGTGAATGCGGATATAACGGTAGTGAAACAGTGCGGCCAACTCTACTGGAGATAGTTTCCCTTCTTGTTCTGCTGCATTATACCAGTCCACCAGATCGCCCATCAGCCCGGGAGTCTCCTCGGGTGAGGCATATTCGAATCTGTCCCCATATCGGGCGATAACACTGTTAGGCCGAGTCTTATACTGGCCGGCATGAATCACATAACTCGTCTGCATACCACCAGGCAAATCTCGATAAACAGTATAATCTTCTCGTAATATGGTTTTATGCAATGTCCGGATAAAATTCTGTGTCAATGGCACTCCCTTCACCGTAGCCTCTTCCGTCATCATTCGCAGGCCTACGTTGCTCGCGGTCATCTCTTGTACGTCACGCACGTCTGCCTCCCCAATCACCTTGCCGAAAAGTAGCAATATTTCCGTCTGGCCATAAGTCAACGTATTACCTTCAATATGATTACTGTTGTAATTGAAATCCACAGTAAAACGGCGACTGAGCCTTTCCCTGTCCTTCTCCGACAGCGGCTGCAAATTCTGCCATGCAGTCAACGCTTTCTTTATATTAAGATACTTCATATGGATTTATATTTAGCATCAGACAATGCAAAGGTATAAAAATTGCCGAAATAGTTATAACGACACAACCATTTTCCAATTTATTTCACGAGATATCTGCTTGTAAATCCATGTATAGAGTTGCTGCCCAAAAATAGAGATTCATTATCAACGCTCGTCGCTTTAAGGCGAATGGTTTTGATCCTGAGAAGTATATTGATATAGATTAACCATTCCTGCATAATCAGCAAATAGTAGAGTCCGATGGGAATAAAGAGCAGGGTTCTTGTGTTATGCTGTAGAAACATTATGTTTATGCTGCATGATAAATACGCGCAGAGCCATGCGGTGGGGAGGCTTTTTTCGACCGGTAACATACGGAAGGCGCTCTATACCTGTATTGTCCGGATATGCGGGCCGTGCCTGTGGCGTATCGGTCTGCGTTTATGTTCGTGCAGGAGTGTTGAAATAAAGGGAAAACGGGAATGCAGGGCGAGCGGATGGTTTTCCCGATACGGACCCGCACTCGTCTACTGTCTTGCGGACTTGCTCGTCGTATTTACGACGGTTGGCTATGTGCGGTTATATCTTTTTGAAGTCCCATTCGTTTGTTGTAGTAGGCATTCAGTAATGGCTGAATATCTGTGTAATCCATAATGAAGTCAATAGTATAGGTTTTCGATGTAGATATAATAAAACACTTTTGTAAAAGCGGATTTCACTCTGTAATTCGCTTTCTCAAAAGTGTTTTTGGCGGCGCATGCCTTTTCATTCCGGTCAGTCGATAGTTGCGGTGGAATTCACCGCCCCGGAGGATAACGTCCGTTTTTTTGATGTGCGCCCCGATCGTTGGATTTCTCTGGTTTTTATCTTATCGTTTTTTTACGAGTCGCTTTTGGGGCGTTACGGAGTATCCTCCCCGTCCGGACATTCCCGGCAGGCGTTCGTCGTGCCGCCGCCTTCTGCTCTTTCGGCTTCTGTCCACCGGCGCTTTTCGATCAGGTGCGGGAAATTCCGCCGGACGAATCCGCCCAGCGAGTTATAGACCAGCCCCAGCCGCCGGGCTATCCGCAGTGGTTTCGTACAGGCGGATGGCCTCGGTGTACTTTTCCATGCTGCGGCGCGAGATCCGTTTGCCCTCCGCCGTGCGCATCATCCCTTCGCGGGCGTGCAGCTCCGGGAAGTGCTCTTTGAGGTATTGCCTGAAAGATTCAGGATGGAGTCCGTATTCGGCCGCCGCTTTCGCGACGCTTATGTCTCCCTCGCGCAGCCGTGCGATGGCCGGAGCGTACTTCTCGGCCTTGGCGCGGCGGTATTGCTTGGTCGTCGTGATCGGCACTCCCTCCCGGTATTCGGCTCCCCGGCGTTCGAACGCCTCCTTGCGATGCCAGGTACGCAGGTAGGCGTATAAGGTGTTTTCGTTCTTCCCTGTCGCGATGGCGATTTCCCGTATCGTCATGGAGGTCTGCTCATAGAGCTGTACCGCCTCGCGGTAACGCTCTATTGTCTCCGCCCTGGGTTCGTGTCTGCGTCCGTTGCCCGTCAGGCGGCCTATCTTCTTGTTCCCTTTGGCCTGCTCGCGTTTCTCCTTGCGTTCGTGTTGCAGCCTTCGGTGGTAGGATAGTACATGTTGGCTGAGTCCTCCGGCCGATACATGGCAGGCGCGCGCCGCTTCCGGTATGGTCATCTCCGTAGTGTGCAGCAGTTCTATTGCATCGGCATAATGCTCTTTGCTCCAGGGCCGCATGCCGCGTTTTCTGTGATCGGCCAGCCCCAGCCGTTGGCGTTCCGCATCTCTGCGGACGAGTATTTCGGGATGGTGTATTCTCAGACAGGCCCCGAAGCCCGAAGGGTTCAGTCCGAACTTCCGGGCGATTTGCGATATGGTGCAGGCGATATTTTCGACGTTGTTGCAGGCCGCGACGGCCTCCTTGTATTTGGTCTGAGCGGCGGACTTCTTTCCTTGCCTGCAGTCCGATTCTTCGTTATATTCGCCCTCTTTATGCGCATTACGACGCGCTAACGCCAGGTTTCGGTAGTATTTGTAGATATAGTTCAGCAGACTGTTGACCGGTACTCCGCATCGGCGACTGATCTTGCTGGTCGAGAGATCCGTCGTGGCATACAGTTCCAATGCACGGGCGTATTTCTTTTCCGTAGCGGGGAGAGGCCGGGGCGCAGACCTCTGCGGCATCGCGAAGCCCTGCCGGCGATTTCGTATGTTCTCGTCGCTGTGTGTGGTTCCCATACACTGGTTTTCCTATATGTCGTTTTGTGGCGTGATTCGTCGGATAACACCGGACGTACCGTCCGTGGGTTTCGGAACATTCGTTTAGATCGGAATGGACATTTACGGGTACATGCGTCGTCGGTCTGCGACACGCGTCGAGCGGAAGCCCGGCATCGGGGGCGTATGCGCTTCCCGTGCTCTCTTGCGGACGCGTCGCCTGCGCCATGCTTCCGCTTTAGTAGCGATTCTCGCGGATGAGAGTCCCGTCAGCTGCGCGTCGGTCAGCACAGCCTTGTATTCCGCCTCGAGGAACGTCCTTTCACGCAGAACACAGGCCGCTTTGACCAACGGGTCGAACGACTCGATGAACCGCATTGCCGCGGGCGTCAGGCAGGGGCGGCGTGTCAGTCGGACACCGCGCCGTCCTCCGCGACCTCCCACGGGCTTATCGTTACCGAGAAGTCGGTGTCGAAGCGCACCAGCTCCCGCGTGTCCAGCCCCACGGCATAGCCGTCCGTGTGCTCCAGCAGCAGCACCCGTGCCGCGGGCCGCTGCTCGTCGAGCCACTCCTCCACGGGTCCCGCGACGATACCCCGCGGCAGTGCCCTGGCGGGGTTCTCGATGCGGAGCCATCGGCTCCCGCTGTCGAAGAGAACCTGCGTGCCCCGGCACATGCGCACGCGCAGGAACGCGCCCTCGCGCTCCGTCTCCCGGGCAGCGATCCGCTGAGCCGGGAAACGGCAATAAAAACTCCGATACCCGGCATGCAGGCTCGGAGTTTACGGCGTTAAAACGGGAGGAGCCTGGGGCTATCAAAATATCGGTATGACATCCACATCCTCCCACGGCTGTACCGTCACCTGAAAATCTTCATTAAAAGTAAGGACAACCTCCGAATCCAAACCGACGCGATAGCCCTTCCGATGTTCAAGCAACAAAATCCGAGCTTCGGGATAGTGTTCGGCAAGGTACTCTTCGATAGGGCCGGATACGATGCCGCTCGGCAACGCACGCTCGCGGTTCTCGATCCACGTCCAGTTGTCCGAGGCATCAAAGACAGCCATCGTACCGCCGCACAACGTCACCTGCACACCGTCACCACTCCTCTCCGAGGCGATGATCCGCTCATTGGGGAACCATTGCAGACAAAAGGACTTCACCGTTTCAGACACCTGCGATTCCGGCCGGTCCTCCTTCGTACAGCCAGCAATCAACAGACCAAAAATCGTCATAGCATAAACATGCAGACGCCCCATTCTAATATTCAAGATTCGCATCATACTACAAAGATTAAGAATTCAAAAAAAGACTTTCGCCGCTTTTATTCCGATTTGCGCAAAGAGCGGTAACAAAACTCTCTACGTGGATCACACAGCCGTCGCACACGACGTCTGCGCAAATAACATCCGAACACGGTAACCAGGCCGGCAGCCAATGCGAGTCCGAGCATCATGGTCCCAAATTCTGTTTCTTCCGGGGTAAAGCAGCATGTAGTGTAAACCATCAAATTCATATATTACTATCATCAAATGAATATTCCTTCAACTCTTTTTTTTACGCATGCCGCCTTTCGGCGAAACCCCGGTTTTCGGGGAATTGCACGAAGAAAGTCCAGCCACCGGCGGAGGACCTTCACGCAGCGGGAAACTCCTCGCATCGGCCGCACGCCAACAGAGGCTGAACGGCCAATGACTCCGCGATTGGTTATAGGCCTCCACCGTTTCGCTCCATTTGCGATAGAGCAGCGGATCGACCGGACGATCAACATAGGAACCCCGCAGAAAATCGGCATAGCGACGCATCTGACGACGGACATATCTGATGTGCAGCATCTTCGCCACCACCAGTATGAGCAGCAGCGACACAAGGGCGATACCCGCCACGCAGAGCCACTCGCTACGAACCGTCCATACGTCGGACGGATTCGCTTCGGAGAAGAACTTTCGGATCACAACAGGCGTCTCTAAGGGTTCTACTGTCGGAGAACTTCCGTCGAGGCGTGGTTCATAAATAAACAACACGCCAACAATCACGAGTGCGGACAAAAACAGGACTCTTAAATTCATAAAATTCATCATCATAACAGATCAATATACCTCTTCGCGCGTGGCTTGCCACCACGCCGTGCGGCGGTAGGTTTCGTTCAACGCCGGAAACTCCCCGCGGGGGACATAGAGCGTCAATCCACTGTGGCGGCCGATATCGAACCCTTTGTAAGGGCTGCCGTCGCCGCCCAGAAAACGTTCGGTGGCATCGCGCCACACCACCGCATCCGCCAACGCCCCGCGGAAGGCCGCCTCCGCGTCGGGATCGGCCAAACAGGCCTCCACATAGGCCTCCAGATCGTAGAAGCGTGCCGCTGCCGGACGGTCGCCGTAGGCTCCCGGGCGGTCAAAGTGTTGAAGGCCCGCAGGCGGTGTATCCCGACCCTCCTCGTCCGCAAAGCCTCGCGTCACACGCCGCACAGCCTCGGCCAGCGCCGGCATCGACGACGTGCGGATCAAGGAGAGCGTCGCCGAGCGGTACTCGCCCGAGAGGCCCTCCACATGGGACATGTAGCTCTGCCCGAAGGCCGCGAGCAGCTCCGGGACGGGGCGCGTGCGCTCTGTCAGCACCTCCAGACCGCTCTCGTAGAGGGGGCGGAAACCCGGGGCCACCACCTCGGCAGACGAGGCGAGCACCCACGGCGTGCGGCCCTGCAGCTCCAGCATCACCTCCGCACCCGCCATCAGGCAGCACTCGAAGACCACGTAGTCCAGCGGCATGCCCTCCGGGAGCGCCGCGGAGAACGACTCCAGCTCGATCTCCGAGCCGTGGTCGCTCCCCACGCTCCGGCTCCCCGAAGGGTGCCCGAGCGTCCCCGCGGGAAGCCACCCCGTGGCGTGCGAGAAGAACAGCAGACCGTAACCATCCGACGGGCAGAGACGCCATACCGTGCGAAGCACGCGCTCCAGCGTCGCGCCCGAGGCAGAGTTCTCCTCGCCGTAGCGCTCCACCGTGCGCAGCGCGACGCCCTCCGGCGTGGAATCCATGCGGCCCAGCGATGCCCCTTCCGGCGTGTCGGCGTAGACCCACAGCTCCATGCCCGGACGCCAGCCCGCACGCAGGGCCGCAAGGCGCGACGAATACTCTTCCCGAAGGTTGTTGTCCAGCGCCATGTAGACCACCAGCGGGCGACGCGACGGGGGTCTCTCCGTGAGCTCCTTCGTGCAGCCCCCGGGCAGCACCACGCTGAGAACCGCCAAAGCCTGTGTCACAGCTGGAATGAGCGACTTTTTCATCATCTACCGTATGTTGTCAACCCGCTGGTTATAGCCCGTATGCCGAGACCCGCCGCCATAAGCCTGCAAAGGGTTAGGTTCGCTGATACAAGCTGTAATTATTCCTGCGGATGTAAGTCTGGGGTCGTATTAAGTTTTATACTGGTTCTGCACACAGCTGTATTGGGCTTGTTCGTTTTCGACACAAGGCGATCTTCATGTATATATGCATATCCTCGTGTTATATTATTGTTTAAGATAGCCGTTATATCACCCTCTTTGACAAACTTTCCAAACTCCATAATAAGTGCGTTGTTATACGCTTGAGACCAAAAAGTCATTACATTATGAGTGGTGTTCTGGATTCCACACTGTTCGTTATCGGAGTATTTCTTTATAATATGAATATATTTGTGCCCCAGGGCCTCAGGTTGAAATATCACATGTTGATAGTTGACAGGCTTGTTATCATTAAGGGCTGCTGACCACCCAGCAGGTCCATACGCAAAAATTGTCGTTTCACCGACCTTGCACTCACATGATGAATAGATAGTCGGGTACCCGCTCTCTCCCGGCTTCACTCCAATAAATCCTTCGTGATTGGTTTGGGGGCTTTTTATTAGCATTGTAAAGCCTGGAGTTACAGTAGGGTTGTCGTTCGAGCCTGAGTATGCCTCAAATGGCGGTACTCGGCGCCAGTATACTGGATAACGCTGAGAATTTGATGGAGTATATGCCCAACCTCGGGTGTAAGCCAGCATAAACTCGAAGTTTTGTGTCGTCTTTAGTTTGGCCCATCTGCCTGTAATATCATTTGGCCCTACGATTATACTACTTAATGCTTTGGAAGCTAAGCACGCCTCAAACGATGTTTGCCAATTCTTAAATGTAGCTTGATCAGTAACCAAAGGTGTCGGGAAAGACCACTTTACGTTTTCAGCGCCGATCAAATATAAATTGCTCTCAGGGACAGTCAGGGTTTTCAAATTACTTAATTGATCCCACCCCCACTCTTGAGCGGAGTATTTCCAAATCACGTCCGAACCATCGCACGGTTTTCCGTCCTGATATATCTTCGTATCGGCAATCTCCAGCCAGGTGGTCTCGTCATAGACTCCGCCGCCCTTATGCCGGCAGTACTCCACCATGACCTTGTACATCATGTTCTTGTGGTTGTTCTCTTCGAGCGGCACCTCTATTGTTTTCGACGATCCGTCGGACTGCAGTTCCACGCCCTTGTCCCAGTTCGAGGTCGGGTAAAGCTGCTTCTCCTTGGCAAGGGCCGGGTCGGGATTGTTCAGCACCGCCAAATAGTCGTCCACGCCGTCCTGTGTCGCATCAGTGTTCACCAGCACGGCCTTCACGCGCACCTTCACACGGTTGAAATAGGAGTTCGAGAAGTCGAGCTTGAGCGTGTGCGCCCCGCTGCTCAGATAGTACTGCCCGGTCTTCATATTGCGTAAAGGCACGTTCATCTGCGTTCCAGTGTAATAGATCCGGGCTTCGTCAACGTTCTCGTTCGCCGTCTCCTCCGCATTGGCCGTGCGGCCTGTGAAGCGGAGCTTGTAGAAGACCGGATCGTCGTTCTCACTGTCGGGAGTGAGGGCGATCTTGGGCAAATCCGAGAACGTCGTTTCGAAGAGTTTGTAACCCTGAGCGGATGTGTACTGCTTCTCGCGGTTGAGCTGCGACTGCTCCGAAAGGTCGAATCCCGTCGTCAGCGTGAGTGTGCCCGTAGCGTTGGTGCCGAAACGGAATCGGGCATCGTCATACTTGTTGTTCTCCATGGCCCAGTTCAGGCTCGTCATGTCGTCCCAGGGCCACTCGATGATGTGTGTGTGCGCGGGCAGCTCGCGGCGGATGTGCAGCTGGCGCGCGTTCTCCTCCATGTCGTCCGCCGTAAGTTCGGGGTGAACGTTGCGCAACTCCCGTACTACGATGCGTTCGCCGCCCAGCGGCACGTCGGGCTGCGCCTGATCCTTTTTCGCCTCGTCGAACGCCGTGTCGCCCCGGTCGAAGTCGGGAACCGAGAAGGTCGCGACTTCCGTCCACGTGTGTTCCGATTTGCCGTTGTCGGGGTGGTCCGTCGTCGGGACCCGGTCGTCGGGTTTCGCCTTCCAGTCCGGCGCCACGAGACCCATGTTGGCCTCGTGTACCTGCTGCCCGTCATCCATGTTCCAGTACCAGTACCAGTTGGTGTTGGATTTCATGGCGAGCGTATAGGCCCCTCCGGCGGCTCCGTATCCGTGGTCGAGCACGTAGACGCCCGGGTTGCCGCCCGCGGGGTCGGACTCCTTCTCGATCGTCTTGCCGTCGGGGTCCGCCTGGATCGAGGGCTCCAGCGTCAGCGGCCGCCCCTTCTGCGTAATCTTGAGGTTCGCCTCCCGCGGCGACAGACCCGGAGTATTGCTCTCTACCTGCACCGTCACGCTGCGACGCCCCAGACCCGTGTTGGGCTGGAGCGTGAACTCCAAGCCATCCAGGTATGTTGTGGCCACGCTCTCGATCTTCTTGCCGTACCACGTCGCTAAGTTGGTGAGCCACGTATCCTCCGCTCCGGCCTCGCCCCGCGA
>OMED01001191.1_pt1 | contig 10957 bp, 15 predicted proteins | sample 1673411 | NCBI WGS metagenome assembly OMED01 (sample SAMEA103958110, study PRJEB25191) | human gut metagenome | reverse complement strand
TCGTCCACCCACGCCTCAAACGTCTGCTCCTGCGTCTGCTCCATCTCTCACGACCCTTTCTCTGCCGCACCGTCTCTGTTCGGCACGTGGTAAATATTGTCGTAGCAAATCATACGATAAAGCTATTAACATGCAACGATTTTTCAAAGTATAAGAAACGAAATATCGTAGGTGGTGGTTGTGTGACAGATATTCTCTCGATGATTCGTCAAAACCGCGAGGCACGCGGCTGGACCGAATATCAGCTTGCCGAACGCTCGGGGCTGCCGCAGTCGACCATTTCCTCGTGGTATAAAAAGGGCATGACGCCGTCTTTTTCGTCGCTGGAAAAGATCTGCGGTGCCTTCGGTCTGACGCTCTCGCAGTTTTTTGCAGATGGGCAGGAGCGTCTCGCGCTGACAGACGATCAGCGCCGCCTCTTGGATGCCTGGGCGCTTCTGACCGCCCCGCAAAAAGACGCGCTGCTTCTTTTGATGCAGACGATGTACTGAGGCGCGTATCCATCCGTATAACGCAAAGAAGGATACCGGTTATCCGGCACCCTTCTTTTCTTTGCATCTCAAAGCCTCAGAGCAGGCTCGCGGCAAGATGCCACACGGGCTCGGCAAGCACATAGCCCAGCGCCGCCGAGCAGACGTTCGCACAAATGGCGTAAAGCACTGCCCTCCGTTTGCTCCTTCCCCGGAGCGTTCTGGCGTAGACGCACGACTCGATCAGCGTCACAAGCGCCTCCGCCGGGAAAAACAGCAGGAAATAGAACCAGCTTACGCCGCTTTGCAGCGCAAAAAACGAGAAGCATCCGTGCAGCAGCCCCTGCGTCACGAGATTGACGAGCAGGAACGGCTTCCAGTTTTCTTTCAGCTTGAACCCGAACAGGAGCAGCACCACAAGCTCGATCAGAATCGTCGGCACAAACGTCGCGGCGAATTGCAGCAGATACCCCACGGACTGCAAAGGCGGCTTTGCCGTTTTCGCCGTCCAGTCGACCGTGACGGAGGACTGCAGCGTCCTGCGCGTCAGCACATCCGACAAAAACGTCTCGCCGGAGGCCGTGACCATCAGAATGCGGTATGTCTCCGGAACGCCGTAGTAGCGGAAGCTGTGCAGCATCGCGCCGGAGCCGTCCGGCTCGCCCGTCAGCTCGCCCCAGATGGGTGCGCGCGTGGAACCCTGTGCAATGCAGGCGTGCCAGCCTGACGGAACAGCCGCGCGGAGCGCGGCCAGCAGCGCCGGGTCAAGCTCCCGCTCGTCCAGGTCATAGAGATTTTTCGCCCAGTCGCCCGTGTCCAGCAGATCGAGATAATACTCCTCCTGCGGCGGCTGCTCGACCCGGACGACCAGCTGCGGCTTGGGGCCGAAGTCGGCGAAGACTGCTGTGGTCAGCAGCAGAAGCACGGCGAGCAGGAGCGAAAGTCTTTGCAAGAAGCGTTTCATTTTTTTCTCCTTTGTCAAGTGTTACGTGATGACGAAGCCTCCGTTGACAGGCAGAACCTGCCCGGTGACAAACGCTGCGTCTGCCAGATAGACCATCGCCCGCGCGATATCCTCCGGCGTGCCCAGCCGCTCGATGGGCGTCTGCTGCCGCAGACCCTCCATAACGCTGGGGTCTACGTGCGCGCACATATCGGTCTGGATGACGCCCGGCGCGACGGCGTTCACGCGGATGCCGGACGGCCCCAGCTCCTGCGCCAGCGCCTTGGTCAGAGCAAGGATCGCGCCCTTCGTCGCCGAATACGCCGCCTCGCACGACGCGCCGATCTGCCCCCACATGGAGCTGACGTTGAGGATACAGCCGGACTGCTGCCGCAGCATATGGGGAAGGGCTGCGCGGATGCAGTAAAACGCGCCGTCGACGTTGACGGCAAACAGCCTGTGCCAGCGTTCGGGTGTGATGGTGTTGATGAGCGCATAATCCGCGATCCCAGCGTTGTTGATGAGAAAATCTGTGCCGGGAAGCTGCGCGAACGCGGCGTTCACCGCCGCCTCGTCCGCAACGTCGCAACGGACGGCAAGCGCGCCGGTCTCGGCGGCGACAGCCGCCGCCTTTTCGTCTTCCTTTTCATAGAAAAACGCGACCCGGTCACCGCGCGCGGAAAACGCGCGCACGGCTGCGGCCCCGATGCCGCGCGAGCCGCCGGTAATCAAAACATTCATAAATAGCTCCTCGCCCCGGCGCGGCTGACCGCTCCGGGGCGTTTTCCGGTTATCGTTTTCTGGTCTTGGTCTTGTGGTCGGAATAGGCGCGGATGGAGGACATTTTGCTGTCCGACTCGGACATGAACTGCTTGAGCATATCGTCGAACGATTTCTGCTGCGGCGCGGACGGCTGCTGCCGGTTCGGCTGCGCCTGACGCTGCTGGAAGCTGCCGCGCGGGCGCTGGGTCTGCTGCCGCGTGGGCGCAGGCAGGGTGCGCTTGATGGAAAGATTGATCTTTCCGCCTTCCAGTCCGATGACCATGACCTTGACAGTCTGGCCCTCGGTCAGATACTCGTGCAGATCGCTCACATAGGCGTGCGCGACCTCGGAAATGTGGACAAGTCCGGTCGTGTTTGCGTCCAGCGCGACGAACGCGCCGAATTTGGTCAGGCTCTTGACAGTTCCTTCAACAATTTCTCCAACCTTCAACTGCATCTTTCTATCCTAGTCCCCCATTTTGTTTAGTCACCGACATCTTCAAAGACGATCTCACCCTCTGATACCATGCCGAGTTGGTCGCGCGCGACCTGTTCCAGCCCCTCGGGCGTGTCGAGCGCGTCGATCGAGCTCTGCAGCCGGTCATTTTCCTGCTGTGTGCTTGCGATGGAGCTTGTCAGCCCGGCAGCCTCTGCTTCCTTTTCGCTGATCTGGGAGCGAAGGCGCACCAGGGTAACAGTGGCGTACACAACAAGGATCAGAATCACCAGCTTGACCAGCAGAGACGACTTGACGAATTTCATTCCGGCGTCTGCTCCTTTCCAGTTGTGCGTGTTTCCAATCGAGAATATGCTTACAGGTCATTGTACCCCATTTTCGGAAGCTTGCAAAGAGGGTTTTTGAAATTTTTTTGAGAAATTTCAAAAAAAAGCGCACAGGCGCGAACAGCGTCCGCAAAATCCGCCCCAGCAGACGGAAAAGTCCCCGGAACACGCGCAGCATAAGCGGGCTGAGCGTCAGGAAATACAGAACGGCGGTCAGAAATACGGCGAGGAACACATACAGCCGGAACTGCCCCTGTCCCGCCGTGAGCGCGAAGGACAAAAACGAGGCCGTGAGCAGCAGGCCGAACAGCGCGTCCGCCGCAAGTCCCGTCCGCGGGCAAAGCTGCCGTAGCGCACGCAGCAGATCGTAGGCCAGACACAGCCCCAGCCCCAGCAGCGCTCCCTGCGCAAAGGTCAGCGCCTGCGCCGAGACAGGGATCTCCATCAGCCGAACAGGCGGGCGAAAAAGCCGCCGCGCGGGATATCGTCCTCATACGAGATCGCGTCGACGCTCCCGTCGACCAGGACCTGCCCGCCGTCGATGGACAGCTGCTGCAGATGCAGTCCCTGTCCGCGGATGGACATCGGGCCGCGCGTGGAGGTCAGAAGGATCTCCGTGTCGTCAAAGCTTTCGACCTCCAGAACGCCTGTGATGGAAAGACGGCTGCGCGAGTCGAGCGTCAGCCGGTGCGGCTGCTGGGCAAGATTCGTTTCGATCAGCGCCTGCTGCATGGTATCATCCTTTCTTCTGTCCGGGTATGCCGGCTTCTCCCTACATATATACGCAGGAAACAGGATCGTATGCAGCAATATGATCCGCTATATTTCGCGGTACATGGCCGCCGCGTCGTCCTTGCGCACAGCCTCGGCCACGGCGAGCACCTCGACCGTAACGGTCCGTGCGCCGAAGGCGATGGAAATATGATCGCCGACCTTCACGTCATAGCTGGCCTTGGCCGGCTTGCCGTTGACCGTCACGCGGGTATTGTCGCAGGCCTCGTTCGCGACCGTGCGGCGCTTGATGAGGCGGGAAACCTTCAGATATTTATCAAGTCTCATGCTGTCAGCCTTTCTGCCGGAGGCTCCGGCAATGTGTTTCTGTTATCATACCGCGAACCGCCGCTCTGTGTCAACGTCCGGAAGCGCTTTGCTGTCTGAGGATTTTGCGGTTGACGGCCCGTGCAGCGGCAGCTACAATAAAAGAAAAACGCAAAGGAGAATCTGCAATGGACGTAACGCGGATCCCGAAGATCGAGCTGCACCTGCATCTGGACGGCGCAGTGCCGCCGGAGACGATGTGGCGCATGGCGCAGGAAAAGCACGTTTCGCTGCCGGTGGACACGCTGGACGAATTTTACGCTTGGCTGGTCAAGACGGCGGACTGCCGCGACGTGAATACCTATCTTGCCCGGTTTGAGCTGCCCCTGCAGCTCATGCAGGACGCGCCGGGCATCACGCGCATCACCTGCGATGTGCTCACGACGCTTGCGCGGCAGGGGCATATTTACGACGAGCTTCGCTTCGCGCCGCAGCTGCATACGCGTGCCGGACTGCGGCAGCAGGACGCCATCGAGGCCGTGCTGGCCGGGCGGGAGCAGGCGCTGCGCGCCTTCCCGGACTATCGCTGCGGCATTCTGCTGTGCTGTATGTGCATCGGCCCGGAGACGGCCAACATGGCGGAAAACCTTGAAACCGTGCGGCTGACGCAGGAATATCTCGGCTCCGGCGTTGTGGGGATGGACTTGGCGGGCGCGGAGGGGATTGTCCCGCTGCGAAATTTCCACCCGATTTTCGACCTGGCGCGAGAGCTGGGCCTGCCCTTCACGTGCCACGCGGGCGACTCGCAGGGGCCGGACACCGTGCGGGACGCGCTGGAGTTCGGCGCGAAGCGTATCGGGCATGGCCACCATATTTTTGACGATCCCACGCTCTGGCAGCGTGCGATTCAAAACGGCGTCACGCTGGAGATTTGCCCGACGAGCAATATCCAGTGCAAAACGCAGCCGTCCTATGCGCAGCACCCGGCGAAAAAGCTGCTGGACGCCGGGCTGCGCGTGTGCATCAGCACCGACAATATGACCCTCGCCGCCGTGACGCTCGAGGATGAGTACCGGCACTGCGTCGCGGACATGGGCTTTGCGCCGGATGACCTACGGACCATGGCCCGCTTCGCGCTGGACGCCGCGTTTTTACCGGAGCAGGAGAAGCGGGATCTGGCTGGGAAATTTTAAATTAAAACAAATATTCGAATATTTCTTGACGCATCCACCTCCTCTGTGGTACACTTGCCGCAGAGGAGGCAGATATCATATGCTGAGTGAACAGGAGCTTTTGGAGATGGAGCGGCCCGTCTCCGCGCGCCATGCGCCGATGCGGCGGTGCGACCGCGCGGCACAGTTTGCGCCGTTCGCTGCCTTGAGCGGCTTCGGCGAGGCTGTGCAGGAGGCCGGACGGCTGGCGCAGGAGCGGATCGAGTCCGCTGAGCGCTCTGACAAGCTGCCGGACGACGCGCTTTTTGATTTTGATCCCGATTTTATGGACGGGATGCCTTGACAAACTTACTCTACAGATGTAGAATGCAGATATACTACAAATGTAGAGGAATGATATACCATGACAGAACGCATTCGGACGCTGCCGGACGCGGAGCTGGCGGTCATGCAGGCCGTCTGGGCCTGCGAGGCTCCGGCAAAGCGCGCGCAGATCGCCGCGATTCTGGACAAGACCCACCCGATGGCCCCGACGACGCTTTTGACCGTTCTGTCGCGGCTGGCGGACAAGGGCTTTCTGCGCATTGAAAAAACAGGCCGCAGCGCGGAATATTGGCCGCTGGTCGCGCGGGAGGACTATCTTGCCCGGCAGGGGCGGAAATTCTATGATACCCTCTGCGGCGGGAGTCTGCCCGCGTTTGCCGCCGCGCTGTGCGCAAGCGGTCTGACGGCGGAGGAACTTGCCGAGCTGCGCGAGCTTCTGCGGGAGGGCACGCTATGAGCGCGGCGATGGCGCTGCGGCTGTTGTTCGGGGTGCTGTGCGGCGGAGTTCTCGCGTGGGTCGTCTGGGACCGCTCCGAGCGGGAGCTGGCAGACCGGGCGGGTAGGGAAGAGCATGAGCGGCCGCGCTTCCTGCCATTCGGCGGCTATTATTATCTGCCAATGATGATGCTGCTCTATCCGATTCTCGGTGTGATTGTCGGTGGGGCGCAAATGGCGGTGCAGCTCACGCTGTGCGCGCTGATGCGCGTGTTTCTGGAGCTGGGGGTCTATTATGTGCTCCTGATGGCCGTGATGCCGTGGCTGCGCAGATGGGTCTCCGCTCGCGTGTGCGCGATGCTCTGGCTGCTGCCGGACTGGATATACGTGTTTGTCGGCAGGCTCGATTTGCCCACAGACGGGAAAAAGCTCGTCCTGCATGCGCCGGGGACGCTCGTCTATGTGCTGCTGGCCGTCTGGGCCGTAGGCGCGGTGGGCGTGATGGTCTGGAAGATCGGGTCGCACCTCGCGTTCCGCCGTCGAATTTTAAAAAACGCCGTTCCGGTCACGGACCGGCAGACGCTGTATGTCTGGGAGCTCGAGCTGGAACGCGCGTGGATCCGGAAATGCAAGTGGAAGCTCGTGCGCTCCGACGCGGTCACGACGCCGCTGTCCATCGGCCTGTATAACCGGACGACCCGCATCGTGCTGCCCATGCGCGAGTATACGCAGGAGGAGCTGTCGCTTATCCTGCGGCATGAGATCATTCATATCTCCCGCGGCGACCCGGAGGCGAAGCTATTTCTGACGTTCTGCACGGCCATGTGCTGGTTCAATCCGCTCATGTGGGCCGCCATGCGCAAAAGCGCCGATGATTTTGAGCTCAGCTGCGATGAATCTGTTCTTCTGGACGAGCCGCAGCCTGTCCGGCGGCAGTACGCAGAGCTGTTATTGCAGACCGCAGGCGACGAGCGGGGCTTTACGACCTGCCTGTCCGCTACGGCGGGCGCACTGCGCTACCGGCTGAAAAATATCATGAAGCCGGAGAAAAAGCGCACGGGCGCGATTCTGGTCGGGCTGACGCTGTTTGTGCTGGCGATGTGCTCCGGTTATGTGGCGCTGGCCTATGACACGCAGCCGGGCGCGCAGCGGATCTTCGACGGGCAGGACTTAAACGCCGTGACGGTCGCGAGCGTCGACCTGTGGAACGATCCGCGCGGCAGGGACGGCACCTGCATGGACGAAGACGCGCTGAAGGACTATCTCGCGTCGCTGGAGCCGGAATTGTATACAGAGAAGCTCGACGAATACGCCTCCGGCGAACAGCGGGAGCTGACCGTTATGTTCGACACGCCGCAGGGACGACTGAGTGTCCGCCTGCTCGATCAGGCGGTTCACGTCACGCGCCTGTGGGACGGCCCGGATTTTCATTCGGACAGCTATTATCTGAAAACGCCTGTTGACTGGGACTATCTCGACACGCTCATCGCGCCGGTGCCGAATCTTCAACTTATTTTCCTGAACAACAGGGTGGACCGCGTTGTGTGCCGCTCCCTGACGCGGACGGCGGCAGACGGAACGGTCAGAGTTCTGCTGGCGTCCGAGGACTGGCGCTATAACGAGTATCTAAACGAAGATGTGCAGGAGGTGCAGCTGGGCTTTTCCCTGCCGCTGGCCGGGCCGTACACCGTAACGGTCGAGCCGCTGCGCGGCGGCGCGCGGCAGACGCTCACGCAGGACGATCTGCCCGGCGACTGTCTCCCGCTCACCGGCCCCGGCGCAAAATACACCGTCGCAGCAAAGCTGCTGGGCGAGGACGGCGCAGTCTACCACGCACAGTATGTTTTCATATTCCGAAAAGAAGCATCCTGAACATAAACCAGCGGCTGCCCGACGCGAAGGAAAGCCGGATCATGAACTTGACTTGTGGGTACTGCAAGCTTAGAATGGAGCTATCTACCAGAACCTGTTGAAGGAAGGATTGTATGCGGCTCTTTGAGAAAACGCCGGAGGCGATGACCGGCAGCAGGATCGCCGCCGTTGATTACGCGAAAACGCTTGCGATCGTCTGCGTGGTGATGATCCATGTATCCAGCGAGATCCTGCTCGGCAGGCAGATCGGGAGCGCTGCGTGGCTGGAAGGCCTGTTCTGGAGCAGCCTTGCAAGAGGCGCGGTTCCGCTGTTTCTGATGTGCAGCGGCGTTCTGTTTCTGGATAGAAGCGGCGGCCTGTCCGTCCGGCGCATCTGGAAACGGAACATTCCGCATATCCTGCTTGCGCTGCTTGTCTGGGCGGCTGTTTACAAGCTGGTTCCGCGCTTTCTGCATGAAAAGCTCACTGCGGAAGCGCTGCGCACGATTTTGCTGGAGCTGTTGTGCGGCCAGCATGAGGGCCATCTGTATTTTCTGCATATCATGCTGCTGGTATATGCCGCGCTGCCGGTCACATACACGTTTGCGGCAAATGCGGATGAAAAAACGGAGCGCTATGCGCTGGCCTTCTGGATCGTATCCGGCGTGCTCCTTCCGACGGCCAAGGGCCTCGGACTTCTCCATGCGTTTTCCGGCATTTTTCTGCAATGGCCGCTTATGCTGGCCTGGGCTGCGATCGGCTGCACCTGGCTGGGCCATTTTCTGATGAATCGTGATCCGCTCCCGGTGCATCTGGCGGCCGCAATGCTCCTCGCTGGATTTCTCATCTGCTTTGCCGGTACGTGGCTCCGATCTGTCCGGGCAGGAAAGCTGTCCGCGCAGCTGCTGGAGGGGTTGTCGCCGGGGCCGTGCCTCATCGCGGCAGGCGTCTTTTCACTGTGTATGCGGGTCGGGAAAAAGGAATACGGGAAGCTGGCGCGCATGGCAAAGGCGCTGTCCGGCGGCTCGTTCTGCGTGTATCTGGTGCATCTGCTGGTCCTGCGCGCACTGACGCGCGCCGGGCTTTCGACCGGCCGCTTCCGCCCCGCCGTTTCGGTCCCGTTCCTTACGCTGCTGTGCCTCCTTGGAAGTTATTGCATCTATTTGATTTTAAAAAGGATCCCATGGGTCAACCGCTGGCTCATTTGATCTGCACAGCGTTTGCTGACGAAAAGCACAGAATGCAAAAGAAGGGGCTGTCTCTTAGTGAGACAGCCCCTCTAAATTAAGGCTTATTCTTCCTCGCTGAACTGATCCTTACCAACGCCGCACAGGGGGCAGACCCAGTCTTCGGGGACTTCCTCCCAAGGCGTGCCGGGGGCTACGCCATTGTCGGGGTCGCCGACCTCCGGGTCATAGACATAGCCGCAGATGTCACAGACATATTTCATGCTCAAATTCTCCTTTATTCTCAGCCGCTGAGCCGCTCGGAGAGGACTGCCATAATCTTATCGTGGCAGCCGCCGCAGCCGGTCGAGCAGCTGGTCAGCCTCTGCACCTCAGCGAACTCCTTCTCCACATCGGAGAAGCGCGCGCTTCTCTGTAGAGCGTCGTCAATGTCCGCCAAGGTCACATGCTTGCAGTTGCAGATCACGGTGTTTTCCGTGTATTCCATCTTACTTGAAGTAGCGCTCCAGCAGGCCCTTGAGCGCGCGGCCGTGTCTGGCCTCGTCCTTGGCCATTTCATGGACGGTGTCGTGGATGGCGTCGAGGTTGTTCTTCTTGGCGCACTTGGCGAGGTCGAACTTGCCCTGGGTTGCGCCGAATTCGCAGTCGACGCGCCACTTGAGGTTGTCCTTCGTGGTGGCCTTCATGTTGGGCTCAAGCTCCTCGCCGAGCATCTCGGCGAACTTGGCGGCGTGCTCCGCCTCTTCGTAAGCGGCCTTTTCCCAGTACAGGCCGATCTCGGGATAGCCCTCGCGGTGGGCGATGCGGGCCATGCAGAGATACATACCGACCTCAGAGCATTCGCCGTTGAAGTTGGCCTTGAGCTGGTCGAAGATATACTGCTTGTCGGCCTCGGAGACGTCGGGGTTATTCTTGACGGTCTTGGCATAGACGCCGTACTCATGCTCGGCAGCCAGGGTCAGCTCGCCCTTGACTTCCTCGAACATATTGCTCTTTGCATGACAGACGGGGCATTCTGCCGGAGCAGCGTCGCCTTCGTAGATGTAACCGCAGACCTTGCAAACAAATTTCTTCATGATAAATTCCTCCGTAAAATAATTTTTTGATGATAAAATTGTGGATGGATGAATGTCAGTGCGCGTCCTTTTTTGCGCAGTCGGCGCAGACGCCGGTGACGGCGATGCGGCAGCCTTCGACCTTCGAGCCGGTCTGCTGTTCGACCTCGGAAAGGGTATCCGCAGGAAGCTCCAGCCAGTTGATGTCGCTGACCGCGCCGCAGATGCGGCAGATGAAGTGCGCGTGGGGATCGGTACGGAAATCAAAGCGTTCCAGTCCGTTGTAGACGCCGACGGAATCGATCGTGCCCTCGTCCTTGAACATGGCGAGGTTTCGATAGACCGTCGCGAGCGACAGGTCAGGGATGGTGGGCTTGAGCTGCGTGTAGACCCACTCCGCCGTCGGGTGGCTCGTTGTACAGCGCAGACATTCGAGAATTGCATCGCGTTTGCGGCTGTGCTTACGGGCAATGGACATGGGCTGATCTCCTTTGCTGAGTCAATATTGATAATAATTATCATTACGGTTATAGTATATCCATGTACCCGCCATTTGTCAATAGGGTTTTGAAAAAAAATTTGATATTTCGAACAGCTCAGAAAAATTTGTATGTACCCGGCTCCCCTTGGGCACAAGGGGCCGATTCCCCCTATCAGGGGGAAATGTCCCGAAGGGCCAAAAGGGGTAGGGACGCTGGCCCAAAGGGCCTGAGGGGATTCGAACGCTGCAAATTTAGGAGCACTGCGACATTATGTAAAACCTTGGTAGGGGCGGGGCTCTGCTCCGCCCGGCAGTACGAGCTGTTTTTTTACGGAAATCTGCGGCGAACCCGCATTATTTTTTGTAATCGATGATAGATTTTACAGTGTAGGAACTCATATTAGGGTGTATCTGAAAACTCCCAACGCACCCGGACAGCGGACCTTTTCACGCTGC
>OMED01001188.1_pt1 | contig 10982 bp, 9 predicted proteins | sample 1673411 | NCBI WGS metagenome assembly OMED01 (sample SAMEA103958110, study PRJEB25191) | human gut metagenome | reverse complement strand
AAGGAAACAATTTCAGGGAGAAATTTTACAGGAGGAAACAGGTTATGGCAGAAAACAGGGGTAATTTGACTTCATACAGACCAGACATCAAGGTTATGGACTGTACATTAAGAGATGGAGGTCTTGTGAATAATTTTGAATTCACTGATGAGTTTGTTAAAGATCTTTATGAAGCTAATGTGGTAGCAGGCGTTGATTATATGGAATTTGGATATAAGGCTGATAAGGATATATTTGATGAGAAAGAATTCGGAAAGTGGAAGTTCTGTAAGGAAGAAGATATCAGAGCTATTGTTGGCGAGAATGACACACCACTTAAGATATCAGTTATGGCTGATGTCGGAAGAACTAATATGAAGAGAGATATTCCACCTAAGTCAGAGTCAGTTGTTGATATGGTGAGAGTTGCAACATACATTAATACAATTCCGGCAGCTATTGAGATGGCTAATTACTGTTCAGATATGGGATATGAGGTTACAGTTAACATCATGGCGATATCGACAGCAGGTGAGAATGAATTAGATCTTGCATTAGAGCTTCTTTCATCACAGAGCAAGGCACAGTACATCTATCTTGTTGACAGCTATGGTTCATTATACCCAGAGCAGATAAGAAGACTTGCTGACAAATACATTAAGATAGCAGAGAAGTATGGAAAGAGTGTTGGTATTCATGCACATAACAACCAGCAGCTTGCATTTGCTAATACAATTGAAGCTTGTTCAATCGGCGTAAGCCTTCTTGATGCAACAGTAAGCGGAATGGGAAGAGGTGCAGGTAACTGCTATTCAGAATTATTATTAGGGTTCTTAAGAAATCCTAAGTTTAATATAGTTCCAGTGCTTAAGTTTATTGAGAAGCATATGGTTCCACTTAAAGCATCAGGTGTTGTATGGGGATGTGATGTACAGTACATGCTTACCGGTCAGACTAATCAGCATCCAAGAACAGCAATTGCATTTACTAAGGCAGAAAGAACCGATTATGCTAAATATTATACAGAAATTACCGGAGATGAGTAATGAAATGTTGACATGACATTTTTAAGAGCGTAAAATATGCTCAAAATCGTGTAAAACATTTTTTACATTGGTATCTTTAGATGAAAGGAAGTACTAACAATGGAAAAGAAGAATATTGATTGGTCAAGCCTTGGCTTTGGTTACATCAAGACTGACAAGAGATTCGTAGCCAACTATAAAGATGGCGCATGGGATAACGGAACACTTACAGAGGATGACAAGGTTGTCATTAACGAGTGTGCAGGTGTCCTTCAGTATGCACAGACATGTTTTGAAGGATTAAAGGCATATACAACAGAGGATGGACGTATTGTTGTGTTCCGTCCTGATTTAAACGAAGCACGTATGCATGACAGCTGTAAGAGACTGGAGATGCCTACACTTCCAAAAGGACGCTTCGTAGAGGCTGTAAAGGCAGTTGTTAAGGCTAATGAAGCTTATGTACCTCCTTATGGTTCAGGCGCTACTTTATATGTTCGTCCTTACATGTTTGGTTCTAATCCAGTTATCGGAGTTAAGCCTGCTGATGAATATCAGTTCAGAGTACTTACAACTCCAGTAGGTCCTTACTTCAAGGGCGGTGCTAAGCCTATTACTATCAAAGTTTCAGATTTTGATAGAGCAGCACCACACGGAACAGGACATATCAAGGCTGGACTTAACTATGCAATGAGCTTACATGCTATTATGACAGCACATGAAGAAGGATATGCAGAGAACATGTACCTTGACCCAGCAACAAGAACTAAGGTTGAGGAGACAGGTGGCGCTAACTTCATCTTCATCACTAAAGATGGTAAGTTCGTAACACCAAAGTCTAATTCAATTCTTCCATCAATCACACGCCGTTCATTAATGGTTGTTGCTAAGGAATATCTTGGATTAGAGGTTGAGGAAAGAGAAGTTCTCTTTGATGAAGTTAAGGATTTTGCAGAGTGTGGTCTTTGTGGTACAGCTGCAGTTATCTCACCTGTTGGAAAGATTAACGACCATGGTAAGGAAATCTGCTTCCCAAGCGGAATGGAGAAGATGGGTCCTACAATCCAGAAGCTCTATGATACATTAACAGGTATCCAGATGGGTAAGATTGAAGCTCCTAAGGGATGGATTTACACAATTGCGTAATTCGTATTATTAAAATATTTATTCGGTCTGGACAAGTGTTCAGACCGATTTTTTAATTTTCTAAAGTAGATTTTACATTGAAAATGTGATAACATACTAATATAACAGACGTTAGTAAAGAGGTGCAGCAGTATGTCAGAAGTCGGAACTAATGAACGTTTATTGCGTTCTGATGTAACATTAGAAGAAAGCAGAAAGATAGAGAGAGTGCTTAGAAGAAACAATTTGAGAAGTGGAATTTCCACACAGGTGTGTTCAAGTTCCTCAATAACAGTAAGAATTCTAAGTGCGATATTTATGTTCATATGGATTCTATGGACAAGGCAAAGGAATTGCTTGCAGATATGTAGAATATATTTATAACAGAATATGTCTAAGATAATGGTCAGAGTGATTTACTCTGGCCTTTTTTTATGCTATAATTTTTTTACTTTGTGTGAAAGGATAGAAATTATGACAAAGAAAAGGATAGCATTGAAAATAGTAAGGAGAGTAGGAATATGTATTCTTACCACAGTGGTTCTGCTTCTTATAGGGCTGTTAGGCGTTGTAAGAATTATGGAATTCGGACCATCAAAGACAGCAAGAAATCTGTTTGTTAATTCAGCAATGGAATCAAGTGCAGGAGGAATACTTGTAACACTATTTTTTTCAGATGAAGAGATAGCCAGAATAAGAGCAATCAATTCCATACAGAAGACAGATGAAGTGACAGATTCTTCGCTTATATCAGATACAACAATTCTTACACAAGAAGAAAAATCAATGATAGAGGTTATTGATATAGAGAAGGATACTTACAGAGGTAAGATGATGATTGTAAGAGACCCATCAAGAGTTATGGTAGGAACAAGCGGGGAATATGGGAAAAGCTGTAAGGGAAAGAAAGTATCAGAGATAGCGGAAAGCTATGGCGCAATAGCTGCGACTAATGCCGGCGGTTTTCGGGATGCAGGAGGAGTAGGAACAGGTGGCGAGCCGGATGGACTTGTTATATCAGAAGGCAGGTTAAAGTGGGGGTCACTGGGAACAACTTATGGAATTATAGGTATAGACAATAATAATGTACTTGTAGTGGGAGATATGACAGCACAGGCGGCACTTGACCGGGGAGTAAGAGATGCCGTAAGCTTCGGGCCGGTGCTTGTTGTTAATGGAGAAGCGGTTGAAGTTAATGGGAGCGGAAGCGGTCTTAATCCAAGAACAGCAATCGGACAGAGAGAAGATGGTTCAATACTGCTTGTAGTAATAGATGGACGCCAGGTAAACAGTCTGGGAGCGTCATATTCAGATGTGATAGAGCTCATGCTTGAGTATGGTGCAGTTAATGCGGCTAATCTTGATGGTGGCTCATCATCACTTATGTATTACAATGGAGAATACATCAACAGTTGTGCATCAATGTATGGACCAAGAGATTTACCGACAACAATAATTGTTAAATAAATGTTTAAAAAGGGGCAGGCCGGAGGCTGAGAAAATAATGATTAAAAAGACAATAAAAATCCCGTTATTCTGGAAAATATATATAATAGTTGTCACCATAGTACTGATAGGATTTGTTGTACTGTGGAGCATCCTGTGGACAGCTTTAAAAAAGTATGAGCAGTCACGACCAGAGTATGCTATGGATAAGATAACTGAACAGATACAATTACAGGATACAGGAGATTTCACAAAGTATGTACACACGGGGGAAAACGCTTATGAAGGCAGTGAAGCGTTAGATGAAGCTGTGAGAGAATATATTAAAAATGTATTATGTGAGGGAGCGTGGGCATACACTAAGAAATCTGGTGAGTACACTAATGATAATCCGGTATATCAGTTAAAGAAAGACGGGCAGAAAACAGATATAATAATATATCTTGAGAAAAGAAGTAAAAATGAGTGGACAATTGCGGATGTGTCAGGACTTAGCTGTGAAGGAAAGACCTATGAGATAATAGTTCCGGAGAATTCAGAAGTGACAGTTGATGGCAATAAGCTAGGAAGTGAATATGTAACAGAAACTAAAGATGCAGAGGTACTAAGTAATGTTGCCAAACACATTAATATGCCTAAGACAACAACATATCATATAGAGAATGTATATAAAGAACATGAAATAAAAGCAACAGGTCCTGTGTATAACAGTGAATTGGAGCTTATAAGCAGCACAGATAATGTATATGAATTTGGATTTGAAGCTAATGGCAAGCTGATAGAGGAACAGGAAAGCCGTATAAAAGAAATTACAGAAATTTACGGTAAATATGTAGTTAATTATGAAAGCTTTGCAAAGCTTTCGCCATACATACTGCCTGGCTCATATGCATACTCATACCTGTCCAGAATATCAAGGACTAATATATGGTTAGAGGTAAGCAGGGAACCAGCATTCAGTGATATGAAAGTATATAATTACCAGTCATATACAAAAGATTGTTTTTCATGTGAAGTAAGTTTTGATTTACAAGTATCCTATAACAGTGGCAGTTTCAAAGATTACCCTACTCATATGGAGTATATATTCGTAAAAAGAAGCGGCAAGTGGTATATAGCGGATATGGTGATGTTGAAGTAGTATAGACAACGGTATTTCACCAGCTCGTCTGTATATGGCTTACGCTCTCATGGATTACTGCGCTTAGTGGGAGTAAATGCCGTCATCTGCAAAGGCTATTACTGTGAGCGAAAGCAAACGCGCTTCGCTTGAACGAGCTTTCACTCACAGACCTTATGCATATAACGGCATTAACTCCCACACAGCTCGTAATAAATCGAGCGTAAGTCATATACAGACAATCAGGTGGAAATATGTATTGGCTGATACATACTTCCACCTGATGTAATTATTAAGAATATTCTATTTACTCACTATCCTTTGGCAGCGACTGCATATACTGATGCATTGATTCTGCTACAATCTTGCTGTGTGCGACAGCTTCTACTACGGTTCTTGCACCGTTGACAACATCACCTGATGCAAATATACCCGGACGGCTTGTGTGACCAGTCTCGTCTGCGTCAAGAAGTCCCCTTGCAGTAGCCTTAAGACCTGTTGTTGTGTTGACAATACGGTTCTGAGGTCCCTGACTGATAGAGATGATAACACTGTCTGAGTGGTGAAGTGTATCAGTTCCTTCTACATCAGTGAAAGTTCCATCCTCATTCTCAATAATATCCCTGAATATAACACCGTCATCTTTAATCTCAACAGGGCGTTTGTTATATTCAAATGTGATTCCCTCAAGCTGTGCATAGCTGAATTCATATTTGCTTGCAGCAACTTCCTTAGTGATAGAGAAACAGATGACATTGCGAGAGCCCTTTCTCTTGGCAGTTCTTGCAACGTCCATAGCGGCATTACCGGCACCGATAACAATAACAGTTTCACCGAGGTGGTAGCTGTCAGGGTTATTGAGGTAATTGATACCAAAGTGGACATTACCGAAAGTCTCTCCTTTAATATGAAGAGAGTTAGGCTTCCATACACCAGTACCAATGAATATAGATTTGTAGCCGTCACGGAACAGATCATCAATTCCGATGGCACCACCGATAGTGGTGTTAGGACGAATTTTGATTCCTTTTAAGGCAAGATGTCTGTATTCAATGTCGTCAAGAACAGTCTTAGGAAGTCTGAATTCCGGAATACCGTATCTTAATACGCCGCCAATCTTGTCCTTTCCTTCAAATATAGTAACCTGATATCCGTATCTTGCAAGAATAATTGCAATAGTGATACCGGCAGGACCTGAACCGATGATTGCGACTCTCATGCCGTTAGAAGGCTTAGGACCTTCGGTCATCTGGTTGGCATATGTACTTGAGATATAATTCTCAATAGTAGAAAAATGTACAGGAGCGCCCTTTCTTCCAAGTACACAATGACCCTCACACTGGTTCTCATGATTGCAGATGAGACTGCACACGGTAGTAAGCGGGTTGTTCTCGAAAAGCATTTTACCAGCTTCGTTAAGCTTATTCTCTTTAAGTAAATGGATTGCCATAGGAATGTTAGTGTTAATAGGACATCCCTTCTGACACTGAGGCACTTTGCACTGTAAGCAACGGTTGGCCTCGTCCATAACATGTAACGCCATAATATATCCCCCTTTAAAGATGTTATATAGTAGATTGCATGTGTGCGTCCGGTAGGCCGGCTGTCCGGCACCTGTCTGTGGCGCGGGAACTCAGGTTTTCCTCGCTTAGCAGGAGTAAAAGCCGCTGCCTGCAGAGTCTATTACATTGCTCAAAAGCAAACGCGCTTCGCTTGGACGAGCTTTTGAGCACTGCACTTATGCAGACAGCGGCTTAACTCCTGCACAGCTCGTCACAATTCATTCCTGCACCACAGACAGGTGCCGGACAGCCGGATACACACGCGCAAATTAACTTAATCATAGCATTTTTTGGGTTGGAATTAAAGGGGAAGTTTGACGAAAGCGTGGCTGAAAGGCGGGCTGTTTTATGGATTTTTTTGGCAAAATATAGTATGATATAATTTAATGAAATTGCATGCTGTCGGGGGCAGCAGGGAAGGAATTATTATGCCAGTTACAGAGTACTTAGAGCGCAATGCAAGAGAATATCCAGACGAGGTTGCATTGGTAGAACTCAATCCTGATGAGAAGGATACAAGAAGGATGACATGGAAGGAGTTCGGGCTTATTGAGCCTACAACTTATTCACCATACCGCAGAGAGATTACATGGAGTGTGTTTAACGAGAAAGCGAACAGATTCGCCAACATGCTTATTGGCAGAGGAATCAAGAAAGGCGATAAGGTAGCTATTATTATGTATAACTGCCTTGAATGGCTTCCTATATATTTCGGAGTGTTAAAGACAGGTGCGATAGCAGTGCCTTTCAACTTCAGATATGATTCAGACGAAATCTATTACTGCGCAGAGCTGGCAGAGGTAGATGTTATTGTATTTGGACCACAGTTTATCGGACGAATTGAAGTAAATGCTGAGAGATTATCAAAGGGCAGACTTCTTATCTATGTTGGAGACAATTGTCCAAGCTTTGCAGAAAGCTACCGTGAACTGGTTGCAGACTGTTCAAGTAAGGCACCTGATGTGACTATAACAGAAGACGATTATGGCGCAATATATTTTTCATCAGGAACAACAGGATTTCCTAAGGCTATTCTTCATAAGCACAGAAGCCTTACACAGGCTGCCGAGATGGAGCAGAAGCACCATGGAACAGGAAGATATGACACATTTTTATGTATTCCTCCACTTTACCATACAGGAGCGAAGTTCCATTGGATGGGAAGTCTTGTGGCAGGAAGCAAGGCGGTTCTTCTTAAGGGAACTAAGCCGGAGACAATACTTAAGGCGGTATCAGATGAAGAATGTACAATAGTATGGCTGTTAGTGCCTTGGGCTCAGGATATATTAGATGCACTCGACAGGGGAGACATCAAGTTATCAGATTACAGACTTGACCAGTGGCGACTTATGCATATAGGTGCGCAGCCGGTTCCACCTTCACTTATCAAGAGATGGAAGGAATACTTCCCTAAGCACCAGTACGATACCAACTACGGACTTTCAGAATCAACAGGTCCGGGCTGTGTACATCTTGGTGTGGAGAATATCAATAAGGTTGGTGCCATCGGAATTCCGGGTTACAGATGGGAATGTAAGATAGTTGATGAAGACGGTAATACAGTAAAGCAGGGAGATGTCGGAGAACTCTGCGTTAAAGGACCGGGTGTCATGACATGTTATTACCGCAATGAGGAAGCTACTAAGGAAGTTCTTAAGGATGGTTGGTTATATACAGGTGATATGGCTATGCAGGATGAGGACGGTTTCTACTTCCTTGTAGACAGAAAGAAAGACGTTATCGTAAGCGGTGGAGAGAACATCTATCCGGTTCAGATAGAGGACTTCATCAGAAGATTTAATAAAGTTAAAGATGTAGCTGTAATCGGACTTCCAGATCACAGACTGGGTGAAAAGACAGCAGCTATCATAGAAATTAAGGATGACGTTACATGTACAAAGGAAGAGATTGAAGATTTCTGTATGGAACTTCCTAGATACAAGCGTCCGAAAGAGATTATATTTGCAGATATTCCGCGTAATGCTACAGGAAAGATTGAGAAGCCGAAGCTTCGTAAGATGTACGGCGCAGACAGACTTGTAGAACAGGAAAATAAAGGCTGATAAGAATACATAGAATGGAGAATGTTATGAGAGAATTAATGCTGGGCAATAAGGCAGTTGCAAGAGGAATGTATGAAGCAGGCTGTAAGGTAATATCAAGTTATCCGGGAACACCAAGTACAGAGATAACAGAAGAAGCAGCAAAATATGATGAAATATACTGCGAGTGGGCGCCTAATGAAAAGGTTGCATTAGAGGCAGCACACGGAGCGACACTCGGTGGAGTAAGAGCAGCATGTGCAATGAAGCATGTTGGTTTAAATGTGGCAGCAGACCCATTATTTACAATATCATATCAGGGACTTAACGCAGGACTTGTAATCTGTGTAGCAGATGATCCGGGAATGCACTCATCACAGAACGAACAGGATTCAAGACATTATGCATTTGCAGCCAAAGTACCTATGCTTGAGCCTGCAGATTCAGAAGAATCAAGACTTTTCGTTAAGGAAGCATATGAGATATCAGAGAAATACAATACACCGGTATTTATCAAAATGTGTACAAGAGTTGCACATTCACAGAGTGTTGTATGTCCTGAGGAAAGAGTAGAGCCTGCACAGGTTCCTTATGTAAAAGACCCAACTAAGGTCATGATGACTAAGAATTCAAGAGATGCACATGTAAGAGTTGAGCAGAGAACACTTGACCTTATACAGTATGCAGAGACAAGTGGAATTAACAGAATTGAAGAGTGTGCAGAGGGAAGTCTTATTAATGGTAAGAAGATAGGTGTTATCACATCTTCAACATCATACCAGTATACTAAGGAGGTATTTGGAGATAAGGTAAGTGTACTTAAGCTTGGAATGGTATATCCACTTCCAGAGAAGCTTATCAAAGATTTTGCAGAGGGCAAGGATGAAATCTATGTAATAGAGGAGCTTGATCCTATCATTGAGAACCACTGCAAGCAGTTAGGAATACAGGTTCATGGTAAGGACACATTTCCAATATGTGGAGAGTTCTCACAGAATCTTATTAAGAAATGTATGGGAATGGGAGAACCAGAATTCACATCAATAGATGCACAGATTCCGGGAAGACCACCTGTTATGTGTGCAGGCTGCCCACACAGAGGAATATTCTACATTCTTCACAAGAAAAAGATTATGGTATATGGAGATATTGGATGCTACACATTAGGCGCAGTTGCACCACTTAATGCGATGGATCTTAATGTCTGCATGGGTGCATCTTGCTCAGGACTTCATGGCTTTAACAAGGCTATGGGAGAAGCTGGTGAGAGCAACAGCGTAGGTGTTATCGGAGATTCAACATTTATGCATTCAGGAATGACTGGAATTACAGATATATCTTACAACATGAGTAATTCAACAGTTATTATTCTTGATAATTCAATCACAGGAATGACAGGACATCAGCAGAATCCTACAACAGGCAAGAATTTAAGGGGAGAGCCGGCAGGAAAGGTTGACCTTGAGGCGTTATGCAGGGCTTTAGGCTTTAACAGGGTAAGAGTTGTTGACCCATACGACCTCGCAGCAGTTGAGACAGCAGTGACAGAGGAGCTTGCTGCCAAAGAACCGTCTATAATCATAAGCAGAAGACCATGTGTAATGATTAAGGGAACTGTACATAAGCCTGCAATCGCAATTAATCAGGATGCCTGCAAGGGCTGTAAGGCATGTATGCAGATTGGCTGTCCTGCTATATCATTCAAGGATAAGAAAGCACATATTGACCCAACATTATGTATCGGATGTGAAGTGTGCAAGCAGATGTGCAGATTCGATGCAATAGGAATGTAAGTATAGACAGGTAACTGAAGGGAGATTCAATATGACAAAGAATATTATGATAGTTGGTGTTGGCGGACAGGGAACACTTCTTGCCAGCAAGATGTTAGGATATGTATTATTAAAGCAGGGATATGATGTTAAGGTTTCCGAGGTACACGGAATGAGCCAGAGAGGCGGTTCAGTTGTAACTTATGTAAGATACGGCGAGAAGGTATATTCACCGGTAATCGATAAAGGTGAGGCTGACGTTATCATCTCATTTGAGCAGTTAGAGGCTGCAAGATGGGTTGAATTCTTAAAGAAGGACGGAGTCATCATTACCAATACACAGAAGATGGAGCCAATGCCTGTAATTACAGGGGCAGCAGAGTATCCGGAAGGACTTATCGAGCAGCTTACAGCAGCAGGAGCTAAGGTAGACGCAAAGGATTTCCTTGCACTCGCTGAGGAGGCTGGCTCTTCTAAGGCTGTTAATATAGCACTTATGGGAAGATTCTCAACATACTTCCCTGATATTACAGACGAGCAGTGGCAGGATGCTATAGAGAAAAATGTTCCTGCTAAATTCCTCGAGCTTAACAGGAAAGCATTTGAACTGGGAAGAAATGCTTAAGTAATTCACACAGGGGGAAGTGGCTTGACTAGATTTACTATATGCGATGATGAGCCGGAGCATGGCAGATTAATAGGTAAATATATAAAGACTGAATATGCAAAGCATGTGCCAGAGACTGATATAGCAGAAGTTGTGGTATATCAGTCTCCACAAGAAATGCTTGATGAAGCGATAGAAGACACAGATATATTCATACTTGATATTGAGTGTGGAAAGTCGAGTGGATTAGATATTGCAAAGGAGATACGCAGATTAAATAAAAATGCAGGAATAGTATTCTGCA
>OMED01001187.1_pt1 | contig 10983 bp, 9 predicted proteins | sample 1673411 | NCBI WGS metagenome assembly OMED01 (sample SAMEA103958110, study PRJEB25191) | human gut metagenome | reverse complement strand
TAGAACGTGTTCGTCGAGCCGTTGAGCATCAGGTCCTGACCGCCGGTGACGGTGACCATGACGTTTTCGATCTTGATGGTCTTGCTGGTGTTCGTGAACGAGAAGCTCAGGTTCGTGCTTGAGCCCGCCGCAACGGACGAACCGCCGTAGTTGTACTTCGAGAGAATGACGATGGGCGTGGGGCTCGCAATGGTCTCCTCGTCCTTCGTATCCTTGGTAACGGTGGAGAGAACGTTCACGCTGCCGCTGGCGCTGCCGCCGGTGAGCTGCGTGCCGTTGTCATAGTAGAACGACAGGCTCGCGTCGATCGTCTGCATCTGGGACTCGATCTTGTCGGGCGCCTTGACCGTCACAGTGACGGCCGTGTCGCGGCCCGCGCGGATATCGTCGAGCATGTAGTCCTGACTGCCCATGATGAGAAGCGATCCGGAGGATTTGAGCGTCAGGATAGGGTCGCGCATGGCGGTCGTGCCGGCGTTCTGGATGTAAACGGTGATGGTCTTCGTCTCGCCCGCGGCAATAGACGTGCTCGTGCCGTCGGAGTTGAAGACGGCGCGCGGCTCGGGAATCGTTTCCGGCGTCGGCTCGGGGGCGGGCGTCGGCTCGGTGTAGGGCACGCACTCGCGCACCGGAACGGTGTTGCCGTCCTGATAGCCGCCGCCGTTGCCTTCATAATAAATTGTAAAGGCAAGCTGCTTGCCGCTGTCGCCGGTGTAGGTCAGGCCGGTGAACGTAACGGTATATTCGCCGTTCTGTCCGCTTGCAACAGCGCTCGCCGTGCCGTCCTGAAAGCTGTCAAGGCCGCGCACGACGCGGATCGAATCGTTGCTGCCGTCCGTGCGGGATAAGTAGACCGTGATATCCACCGTATCGCCGGTGTAAATGCTGCTTCTGCTGGCCCGGTAGCCGGTGATCAGAAAGCTGGTTCTCGCCTGTGCCGTCGTGCCTTCGCCCGTCGCTTTGGCGACATTCACAGGCAGCAGCGCTGCGCACAGCACAAGGGCAAGGCAGAGCGAGAGCAGGGATCTTGAGATGCGTTTCATGTTCGATTTCCTCCGTTATTCGATGTAGGGTGCGGCGTCGATCTCCGCCTTGACCTGATTTTCTACGTTGCTGACGATCCTGCCGTCAATGAGCGTGACGATGCGGTCGGCATACTCGGTCATCTCCGGATCGTGGGAGACGAGCACGATCGTCTGGTGGAAGCGCTTGGCAAAGCCGCGGATCATGTGCATGACCTCTTTCGTCGTCTTCGAGTCGAGGTTGCCGGTCGGCTCGTCGGCGAACACGACCTCGGGGCGCGTGACGAACGCGCGTGCGATGCCCACGCGCTGCTGCTGTCCGCCGGACATCTGGTTCGGAAAGTGGTCCATGCGGTCCTTCAGTCCCACGCGGCAGAGCATTTTCTTCGCCTCCAGCAGCCGCACATCCGGGTCGATGCCCTTGAACATCAGCGGCATGGCCACGTTTTCCGCCGCCGTCAGCTCCGGCAGCAGGTTGTAGGACTGGAAGACGAAGCCGATGTGCTTCTGCCGGAAGGCGGCGAGCTGATTTTCGTTGAGCTGTGAGATCGGCACGCCGCCGATGCGCACCACGCCGCGCGTGGGCTTTTCGAGTCCCGCCAGCTGGTTGAGCAGCGTCGATTTGCCGCTGCCGGACGTGCCGAAGATACAGCACACCTCGCCCCGCGGGATGTCGAGGTCAATATTGTGCAGTGCGACCACGTGCTCCTGCCCCATCATGTACACCTTTCGGAGCTTTCGCACCGAAATGACGGGCTTCTGGTCATTTGCCATCGCAGTTTCTCCTCAATTTTAATCTTGGGTCCATTATAATCTCATCTTATGAGGAAGTCGTTACAATCAGGCGCGATTTGGTTACAAATTATTTAAGAGTTCCTTAATTCTCGCACCAAGCCTTTTCCTGTATTTTTTAGACGGAATTTATCGAAAAATGTTTCATCCTTTTTGAAAAAAAGCGGTGGATTTTTTGATCCGCCGCTTTTCGCGCTTTTATGCTCAGTTCATCGTCTGGGGCACGACGTAGACCGTCATCTCTTCGCCATTTGTGTCGATGGACACGGTGTCGTCGATGGGCTGCGTCAGCGCCGCGTCCGCGTAGAGGGTGCAACCGCTGCGGCAACAGATGTTGACATACGTCCCCCTCGCCACATGGTATTCATTCACCCACCAGTCTTCGCCCCCTTCTTCCGCGGGGAGGCAGACCGTCAGCAGGCAGGCGGGTCTCGTGTCGTCCGTCGCGTACACGACATCGTTCAGAAGATAGCGGCCTGACTTGTAGGGTTCTGTTTTGTAGGGTTCATCGTAGCTCCAGTTGTAGAGCGTCGTGCCCATCTCCGTCGCGCCGCCCGCGCCGTCCTCGATGTAGTCGGTCACGGACATGGCAAGCAGCTCGCCCGTCTCGGGATTGGCGTAGTAGAGGGTGGTATAGTAGTAGTCGTCCTGATCGTCAAAGCGCGTGGTGGTCGAGAGCAGCACCGCGCCGTCCTGCTCGCTGCGCTCGTCGAGCGTTTCCTCGGCGTTTTTGGCAGCGGGATCGGCGCACTGTGGCAGTATGTCAAGGAGATACTCCGTCCCCTCGCCCGGAATGGGATAGATGTTCAGGCTTGCGTTATCGTCGCTCGTCATGCGCGCGGCGTACAGGCTGCCACACCCCTCGCTCCACAGTTCTTCCTCGCCCGGGCCGCTGTTGGCGGTATAGCTGTAGTGCGAGGACATGAGGATCGATCCGTCACCCCCGTCCGTGTACTGCAATCTCGCGGTATAGGTCACCTCGCCGTCCCGGTCGGTGCCCTGAATGCTCACGGTCACGGCGTCGTACTTTTCGAGCAGTACGCACGGATCGTTGACCTCGCGCAGCGTTTCGAGCGTCACGTCCATCGGCGTGTCGTCCTTGCCGCCGTTCCCATCGTCCTTGCCGTCCTGCATGCCGCAGCCCGCGAGCAGGCTCACGACGCAAAGCGCGCCAATGCTTGCTTTCTTCCAGTTTTTCACCTTGGTTTCCTCCTTTGGGTTTGGGACGCGGAATCATTCGCGTCATGGTTGTTCTTCACTGCTGTCGGGAATGTTGCCGCTCTTTACATAGACGGTCGTGCTGCCGCCGTCCGGCCACTCGATCTCAGGGGTTTGATACTCCTGCGTCATGGCGGCGTCGTAGTAAAGCATGACGCCCTTACCACTCTCTGGGGAAAAGTACGCTGCGCTCGGCACGGTAAAGTGCTGCTCGTGCTCCTGCGCGGTGCCCGGGTCCCACACGAGCGTGATTTCATGCTTGGGAACATCGTCCGACAGCATCAGCGCGTAGAGGTCTTCCTCCGGTTCATAAGGGCGATCATAGCTGAACGTATAGCTTCCCGTGGCAAAGCAGGTGTCTTTTCCCTGCAAGTCTTTTCTGTGCCGCTCCGACTTGATCGATATCAGGTCATCGGAGGTTGGATCGACATAGAGCCATCGCAGCGAGTAGTCCGTGTCATCGTCGGTGATATAATGTTTGATCGGAAACACGAGCTGGCCGTCCTGCTCATACGGCTCTTCGGCCTCCACCGTGATACCGTCACCGGCCACGGGCAAAAACGGTTCCCACGCGGTACTTTCTTCGTACCACTCATCCGTTCCGCAGGCGATCACACTGGCAATTCGAGCGCTGCCGTCATCATTTGTTCCAGCGATAATGCACATACCGTCCGGCACTTCATCCAGGCAGACATTCACGCTATAAATATCGTCTGCGCCGTACTCATCATAATACCAGCCGTGGCTCCAGCTTTGCAGCCGGCCTTCTTCGTCGCGCGTGTACTGGTCAGTGCTCTTGACGTCCTGACCGCCGTTGCTGCTGTCTGTGCTCTCCCGTACAATAGTCACCACCTTGTGCCGTTCAAGCAGCGCAGAGATCTTATTCCTCTCACAGATGTCTTCGTAGGTGATCTGCAGCTCGTCGGCGCTGTCGTCATCGTCAAGCCCACAGTCGCCTCCACAGCCTGCGAGCAGCAGCGCGGCGGCAAGTGCGAGGGCACTCATTAGTCCCCAGCGGTTCATTTTGTTTCTCCTCTCATCGTCTTCTTTCCATCTTGCCTGTGCAGAGCTTTTTTCGTTCCGTACACTCTCTTAGACGAGAAATCTCTCAAAAAGTTTCACCCTTATGATTTTTTTAAGAAACTTTTTTCTTCCCCGTGCGAGCTCTTGCATTTTCCGCCGATGCGGCATACAATGAGGACACATTTCACCCGGGAGGGGCGTTTTTATGAACTATATCGGCATCGACCTCGGCGGCACGAACATCAAGGGCGCACTCGTGAGCGCGAAGGGCGAGATCTTAAAGGAGCATTCTATCCCGACGCGCGTCGATCTCGGCCCCGAGGCGGTCGCGGGACGCATCGGTCAGGTCATCGCGCAGCTCTCTATCGGCGAGGACACCGTCGGCGGCGTGGGCGTCGGCTGCCCCGGCACGGTGGACGACGCGAGCGGCATCGTGCGCTTTGCGGCGAACCTGAATTTTGTGAACTTCGACCTGCGAAGCGCGCTGCGCGCGCATACTGCGCTTCCCATCCACCTCGGCAACGACGCAAACGCCGCGGCGCTGGGCGAGGCGCTGTTCGGCTGCGGCCGCGGCGCGGAGAGCACCATCGTCGTCACGCTCGGCACGGGCGTCGGCGGCGGCGTGGTGCTCGGCGGCAAGCTCCTGACAGGCTACACGGGCGCGGCGAGCGAGATCGGCCACATGGTCATCGCGGAAAACGGCGAAGAGTGCACCTGCGGCAGCCGTGGATGCTTCGAGGCCTACTCCTCCGCCACGGCGCTGATCCGCAACACGAAGCGCACCATGGCCGCGCACCCCGAGAGCCTGCTGCATGCGATTGCCGCGGAGCAGGGCGGTGTCGACGGCCGCACAGCGTTTCTCGCCAAGGAGCGCGGCGACGAGGCGGGCGCGCAGGTCGTGGAGGACTACATCGAGCATCTGGCCTGCGGGCTCACAAATCTTGTCAACATTTTCTTCCCCGAAGTGCTGGCCCTCTCGGGCGGCGTAGCAAATCAGGGCGACGCGCTGCTCCTGCCGCTGCGCGAAAGGGTACGCGAGCGTTCGTTTGGCTCGCGCTATGCCGTCTCGCACACGCGCATCGAGCTCTGCACGCTCGGCTACCGCGCGGGCGTGATCGGCGCGGCGATGCTCGCGCGCGAGTGAGCGTAAAATAGCGCAAGATATGATAAGGCCCTCCGCATTTCTGCGGGGGGCCTTTTTTACCGGTAGCCGTCGGGCTCGGCCGAGCCTTCGATCAAAAACTGCACCTCGTCCACGCCGCCGAGCGACAAAATGGACTGCTCGAGCGCGCTCAGCATCAAATCGCGCTCCGCCTCGTTCTCCGGCAGTGAGACGTTAGCCGGGAGATTCAGATAGCACACGCCGTTTTCGATGCGAGAGGAGATGACCGCAAAGTCCTCCGGCAGGAGCGAGACGAGCGAATCGTCCTCCGGCCCCTGCGCGAGCGCTTCGAGCAGCGCGTTCACGCGCGTCTGCTGCTCGGCGCGCAGCTCGCCTGTCTTGCTGTCGAGGAAATAAAGCGACACGGTGATCGGCCGCAGGCCACTCTCACGCGAGGAAAGCAGCGTATCCGCCGAGAGCAACACTTGCGTCTCGCGGTACGGCAGCTCGCGCCCGTCCGCCGTGATGCTCACAGCGTTCACATTCGGCAGCTGCGTCAGCGTCAGCGTGATGCAGTAGTCAGCGAGCGACAGGTCGATGCCCGTCAGGCGCGCATACTGTGCGCTCAAGTCGATCTGCGCGCGGCGGCCCGACACCTTGAGCGACTTGAGCGCCGTTCCCTCCGGGATGGGCGACGAGAGCGACGGCTCGTCGGGCCCTGCGAGCAGCGCCTCCATCAGCGCGCGGACACAGTCTTCGGTCTCCATCGCGCCGTCGAGCGTCAGACGCTTTTCCTGCGTGCGGATGGCGTCGCCGCCGCCCGCGGAGTTGGGATCGCTGAGAAAATAGAGCTCGTAGCCGTTTTCGTCCATTTCCTGCGCGTGCTGGGCCGCGCAGGCGCAGAGAAGCGAAAGCAGGAGGACTAATGCCGCAGTCAGGGAAAGACGTCTTCTCATGTCTCATCCCCTCCCTCTTCGCAGCGCGGCAGGCGCACGGTAAACACCGTGCCGCCGCCCTCGCGGGCGCGGACCTCGATGCTGCCGCCGCGGCGGCGCGCCGTGTCGGCGGCGATGGAAAGGCCAAGGCCTGTACCGCCCGCGGCGCGCGAGCGCATCTTGTCCACGCGGTAGAAGCGGTCGAAAATGCGGGGCATGTCCCCCTCCGGAATGCCGATGCCATTGTCGCTGACAGTGAGAAGGCAGTCCTTTTCATCCCCCGCGAGCAGCAGCTTCACAAAGCCGCCGGGGCGGTTATACTTGATGGCGTTTTCCGTCAGATTGTAGATGATTTCGTGAATTTCATCCTCGCTCGCAAGGGTCTGTCCCTCGCGGCGAATTTCATAGGAGAGGTCGACCTGCTTTTCCTCGGCCACAAGGCGCAGCATACGCACCACGCGCGCCATCACGGACGAGAGGTCGACGCGCTGCGCCTCGGGCAGCATGCCGCTGTCCAGACGCGTCAATCGCAGCAGATTTTCCGTGATGCGCGCCAGGCGCTCGGACTCCTGCTCGATATCACCGACAAATTCGCGCACGGTCTGCGCGTCCATGTTCTCCGTCTGCAAAATGGAGTCGGACAGAAGCCTGATACCCGCCAGCGGCGTTTTGAGCTCGTGGCTCGCGTCCGACACGAAGCGGCGGCGAGCGTCCTCCGTCGTTTGCAACCGGTCAGCCATGTCGTTGAACTCGGCGGCGAGCTCGCTGATCTCGTCGTGCCCGCCGACCTCGGCGCGGTGGCTGTACGAGCCCTCGCGCATCTTGCGGATGGCGTCGGTCAGTACGCCGAAGCGCCGCGTCAGCACACGGGATAAGAGTACGCTGATCCCGCCGGCGAACACCAGCACGACCGCCGAAATCGTCAGGAGATTGCGCTGCAGGGACAGCAGCAGCTCCGCTTGCTCGGTATCGTATTCGTAGGCATACACCGCGCCGATGGTCTGGCTGTGGTAGATGACCGGCGAGGCCGCGCGGCTTTTGAACGCCTTGTCCGAAAATTCGGTGTAAAAGACGTCTTCTCCGCGAAGCGCCTGCACCAGCTCTGTATAAAAGGCGTAGCGGCCGATCGCGCCGTCGGTCTCGCGCGTGTCGTACAGCACGCGGCCCGAGGCGTCCGTCACAAGCACGCGGGAGATGCCCGTCTCCTCCACGAGCGTCATCGCACCCGCGACATTTTCCTCGCTCAGCTCCTCAAGGCCGGAGAGCGCCGTCACCATCACCGAGACGCTGCCCTGCAGCGAGCTCTGCTTAGAGCGGAACGTCAGGTTTTCCGACGTGATGAGCGGATACGTGTTCAGCAGGATCAGCACCGCCAGAATGATGGCGATATAGCTGAAGCTGAATTTTCGCTGCAGGCTCGCATGCATCTGCACGGCGCTGCCCCCTTCTCTTTCTTTTAGTGGGAAATCAGTCCTTCAAGTAGTACCCCACGCCCCATTTGGTCAGGATGTGCTGCGGCGCGGCGGGGTTTTCCTCGAGCTTTTCGCGAAGCCGCCGGATGTGCACATCCACCGTGCGGTAGTCGCCTGCGTAGGTGTAGCCCCAGACGAGGTCCATCAGATTTTCGCGCGAGTAAACGCGGCGCGGATTCTTGACAAGAAGCTCGATGAGGTCGTATTCCTTGGCCGTGAGCTCGACGATCTCGCCGTTTTTGACGGCGACGCGCTGCTCAGGGTCGAGCGTGATGCCGCCCGCGGTCAACAGGAGCGTTTCAGTCTGCTTTTGCTGCGGTGCGGCGTTCGCGCGGCGCAGCAGCGCGCGGATGCGCGCTTTGAGCTCTAAGATGTTGAACGGCTTTGTGATATAGTCGTCCGCGCCGGACTCAAGGCCGATGATCTTGTCGGCGTCCTCGCTGCGGGCGGTCAGCATGATGATGGGCACATTGGAAAATTCGCGGATGCGCATGCAGGCCGTCAGCCCGTCCACCTGCGGCATCATCAGATCGAGGATGATGAGGTCAAACCCGCCGCTTTTCGCCATGTCGATGGCGGTCGCGCCGTCGTAGGCGGTCTCGACCGTGTAGCCCTCGTTTTCCAGATTGAATTTCATGCCCTTGACGAGAAGCTGCTCGTCGTCAACCACCAGAATTTTCATTGCCATCCTCCTCCGTGAATGTGATCTCCGCGCGGAATCCCTCGAGCTTCGCCTCTCCGATGCCCTTGACGTTCAAAAGGTCCTCCGCCGCCGTAAAATCGCCGTGCTCTGCGCGGTAGTCGATGATCGCCTGCGCGAGCGACGGGCCGATGCCCGTCAGCGTTTCAAGCTCCTCCACCGTCGCGGTATTGACGTTCACAAGCGTCACAACGCGCGTGGGCGCGGTGATCTCGTCGGTCTTGTCCTGCGTCGTCACGGTGTAATTCCCGTGCGAGGCACCCTCGTAGGCCGTTTTGTGCAGAAAAACGAGCGAAACGGCGAACAGCACCGTCAGCGCGGCGAGCACAAGGTAGACGCCGCTGACTTTGGTTTTCTTTTCTTGCTTTTCCACGGTTGCGCTCGCCTGCCTTTTTTGCTATACTGATGTCGAAGCGTGCCGAACGGCGCGCTCCTCTTCACTGTATTCTATTTGATTGTATCATACAACGAGGTATATTTCCATGAAAAAACGCCGCTTGTTTTCACTTTTTTTATCTTTTGCGCTCCTGCTCCCGCTCTTTTCGCTCACGAGCGCTGACGCCTATGAGGACTTCACACTCGACGCGAAGGCCGGCCTTCTCATTGAGGCCGACACGGGCGAAATTCTCTATGAGAAAAACGCCCATCAGGAGAACTTCCCCGCGTCGCTCACAAAGGTGATGGTCGCGCTGCTGGTGTTTGAAGCCATCGATGAGGGCAAGATCGCGCTGACTGACTCCGTCACCGCGACGGAATCGGCGTTCGAGGGGCTGTCGAGCGACGGCAGCACGGCGAACATCGTCCCCGGCGAAACGATGACGGTCGAGCAGCTGCTCAACTGCATGCTCATCGTCTCGGCGAACGAGGCGTGCAACATTTTGGGCGAAACGCTCTACGGCTCGGTCGACGCCTTTGTCGCGCGCATGAACGAGCGCGCGGCGGAGCTTGGCTGCGAGCACACGCACTTTGCCAACGCCACGGGTCTTCACAACTCCCAGCACTACACGACCGCGTGGGACCTCTACCTCATCACGCGCGAGGCGCTGAAGCATGACAAATTCATGGAGATCTGCAACTCCAAGAGCTACACCGTGCCCGCCACGAACATGACCGACAAGCCGCGTGAGCTGCATTCGACGAACTTTCTCATCTCCAACTGGCGCGCCCGCGGCTATGTGTACCGCGACGCGCAGGGCATCAAGACCGGCTCGACGCCCGAGGCGGGCTACTGCCTCATTTCGTCCGCCCTGCGCGGCAGCCGCCACATGATCAGCGTGGTGCTGGGCGCAGAGCGCGTGACGCTCGAGGACGGTGTGACCATCCAGACGCGCAGCTTCTCCGAAACGTCGCGCATGTTCGACTGGGGCTTTGACAACTTTGTCCTCCGCGACATTCTCTCCTCCTCCGACCTTGTGCAGGAGGTGCCCGTCGCGCTTTCGAGCGAGGCGAGCTACGTTTCAACCCACGCAGCGGAGGATATCTCCTGCCTGCTGCCCGACAACGTCGAGCCCGACATGCTTGAGCGCACCGTGACGCTCACGAACGACACGGTCGACGCGCCCGTTTCCGCGGGCGACGTGCTCGGCAAGCTGACGCTCTCCTACAATGGTAAGGTCTACGCCGAGACGGACCTCTTAGCGCTGAACGATGTATCGGCCTCGTGGTTCCTGACGGCGCAGCGCAGGGTGTCTGACTTTTTCGCAAAGCCGCTCGTCCGCATTCTGTTGATCGTGGTCGTACTGCTGATCGTCGCGCTCGTCGTCTATGTGACGATGTTCTCCCGCCGCCGTCGCTACGGCCACCGCCGCCGCGGCGCGGCACACGGCGGCTACCGCGGCCGCAGAAGGAGATTCTAAGTACTTCAAAAAAGCGGTAAAGCCGCTTTTTTGAGAAAGGCCACACTCCGCTTTGTGCCTTGCCGCCGCTGGCGGCTGCGACACGCGCGGAGCGAGAGGTGTCGATCGCCACGCGCTGGTCGCGGCGATCGACGATCAAAATTCTTTGCGTCTGCGAACGCAAAAGCAAAAATGAAGGGACGCGAAAGCGTCCCTTTTTAGTTGAGTGTGATCACGTTGTTCCCCTGCGGGAACTCCACGAAGCGGATGGAGTAGATGTCGGCGGTGATGTAGGCGCTGCGGCCGGGGTGGAACAGCGTGATATAGTCGTTTCCGACCTCCTGTAGCGTACCGACCGCCACGACCGTGTTCTGCGAACCGACGAGGAAGCTCACGATGACTGCGCGGCCGATGTTGCGCGCGAGCATCCCCTTCCACGAATTGTAGGCCATCTTGTCGACGGTCTGCGACTCTTCGATCTTGTCGGGCGTGGGCTGGAACTGCCCGCTCGCGCCGCCCTGCGGCACGAGCGACATGCCCCCCGCCCCCGGCGATCCTCCAAGCATTTCCTCATAGCTCTGGCTCGCGTTGTTGTTACTGTTGTTATTACTGCTATTATTGCTGCTATTATTGCTGTTGCCGCTCTGCTGCGCGCTCGCCATGGCGGGCACGGCAACCATCTGCTCATAAAGGCACGGCATGCTTTTTCCCATCTGGATCATAAAAACGTCCTCTCCCTTTCCCGTTGCTGCTGATTTGCTTTTCTCAGGTGTCGTAATACGCGGCGGTGGGGTTATAAAAACAGTGGTCGCCGATACGCATGACGAACGTCCCCACATTTGAAGGAAAATTCGCGCGGCAGGACGGCGAAAACGGGTTAAAGA
>OMED01001172.1_pt1 | contig 11073 bp, 5 predicted proteins | sample 1673411 | NCBI WGS metagenome assembly OMED01 (sample SAMEA103958110, study PRJEB25191) | human gut metagenome | reverse complement strand
TGCGGCTGCTCCAGATATCCGAGCGTCGTCAGCTCCGCCATCTCGTTGCGGATGGTCGCGGAGGAAAAATCCATGTCCGGCATCTGCGCAATGGTCTTGGACGCCACCGGCTCCGCCGTGCGGATGTAAAGATCCACGATCACACGCAGGATCTTCTTTTTCCGGTCTGAAAGCTCCATGGTTCGTTCCTCCTTTCGCCTTAGCACTCTTTATCCCTGAGTGCTAAACGCAGTGTACCACCGCCTGCCAGCGTTGTCAATACCTACAGACTTAAATTATTTGTGAACAATTCATATCTTATGTATGAATGCCCCGGCGGGGCAGTTTTATCAGCCGCGGCGCCCGGATCCGCAGCATCAGCCGGCTTCCCGGACAGCGTTCCTGCCCGTCCGGCGGGGACTGCCGGGCGGGCTTTGTCTGCCGGTCAGGGATTATATAGACAAAATCCACAAAAAATCCCCCGGTAAAATTTACGTAAAATCGGTAAAATCTCCGTAAAGGCACTGGATTTTAACGGGTGAAACTGCTATACTATGAAATACAGAACTCTGCGACTGCGGCTCCCTTGACCGGCAGCCGCTTTCGTGTCTGTATCAATCCGCAGAAGGAGGGTTCAAAAAGGCGCTTCGCGCGGGACAGGCCCGCGCACAACACGAACATTCGAATTTTGAAAGAAATCAGGAGGAAATGCAAGCATGAAAAAACGCACAACGCGGTGTCTCGCGCTGCTGCTGGCCGTTGTCATGGTCCTTTCGGTCATGCCAATCGCCATGGCGGAGGAGACAACGCAGACGCAGACTTACACCAAGGTCACAAAAGCGCCTGCAGACTGGTCTGGTACATACCTGATCGTGTCCGAGGGTGACAAACTGATTATGGACGGTTCCCTTGACAAGCTTGACGTTGAAGGGAACAAGGTCGATGTTACGATCACCGACAGCAAAATCACCGGTGATTATGCGAAATATGCGTTTACCGTTGAGCCGATGACTGGCGGCTACGCCATCAAGTCTGCAAGCGGAAAGTATATTTCGGGTAAGTCCGGAAGCAACAAGCTGAACAGTGGTTCCACACAGTCCCTCAATACGATTGAACTTACCAGCGGTAAGGTGATCGTTACCAGCGACGGAACAACACTGCAATACAACAATGCAGCAAAGAACGGCACCAGATTCCGTTACTACAAGTCGCAGAATCAGCAGCCGATCTCGCTGTACAAGATTGAAACCGCAGCCAAGCAGCAGGTCGAAACCCCGACTGCGAACGTAGCGGACGGCGCTGAGATCGAGGTTGGCACGGAGATCAAGTTCGAGTGCAAGACCGAGGGCGCGACGATCTACTACAAGACCGCAGGCACGGAGTATCAGGCATACACCGGCCCGATCTCGGCTTCGCATAACGAGACGTATACCGTCAAGGCCACGAAGGACGGCATGGAGGACAGCAAGGAGCTGGTCGTCTCTGTCGATGTCTTTGAGTGGGTCAACAAATACGTCAAGGCCGATACGATTGCGACCGGCGATCAGGTCGTGATCTACAATGCTGGCAACGGCTATGCTGTCGCTGGCGAAATGCTGGGCAGCTACTATCTCAAACCCGCCGCGGCGACGGTTGCTGAGAATGCCCTGACGGCGGACAGCTTTGATAAGCTGGTCTGGACGGTCACGAAGAACGAGGACGGTACATACTCTTTCAAGCAGGGCACAGATACCACCCTCACGATGGGCACGAACAACGGCAAGTTCAACCTGAACCTGGCCGGGGACGGCGCGGTAAAGTGGGACGTTGAAACCTGCAATGCAGAAAATGCGTCCTACTATATGTCCGGCAATGGCTTGACCGGCCAGTATGGCAAGGTCTACATGGAGTACTATGCCAAGTACACCGAGTTCAGTGCCTACTGCACCAGCACGGATCGTCTGACGGAGAAGGACTTCGGCATGACGTTCTACAAGCTGACGCGGGAAAAGAACTTCATCGGCGGCCTTGTGCCTCCTCCCACCCCGACCCAGAAGGTCGCGACCCCGACGGCTTCCCCCGCTACGGGTGAAGTAGAAAAGGGCACGAATGTCACGTTCTCCTGCGCGACGGAGGGTGCGACGATCCTCATTGCCACGGACGGCACGACCTTTAACGAGGGTACCGAGGCGACGGTGAATGAAGACGTCACCTTCACAGTCAAGGCCACGAAGGCCGGCATGGACGACAGCGACGAAGCGACGTTCACCTATACGGTCAGGAAAGAAGATGGAGAGGACAAACTTGGAAAGCTAACTTCTGCTGACCAGTTGACAGACGGCTCTTATGTCATGATTGTTTCCACCGGCTACGCACCGCTGGAACTCAGCGGGACGTGGCTGACGGTTGTACAGCCGACTGTAGCGGAGGACAAGGTGACGAAGACGGAAGGCGCGGTTTGGACGCTGAAGGTAAGCGGACAGTCTGTTACGCTGACTGATAAAAACGGCATGGCCATTGCACCTTCCGGTGGAAACAGCAATGGCATTCAGTCTGGTAATTATAGCTGGGCGTGGTCGTTCAGCGCAGAAAATCAGACCTTCAAATTTATGGGTGCCGGTGATGATACTGTTACGCTGGCCAGCAATACCAGCACGGATTCTACATACGGTGGGTTTAACAAGTTTAAAGCCTATAAGAACAACACGGTTGCAAGTCAGCAGTATCCGTGCGAGTTCACGCTCTACCGGGTCGACCCTGCATCTGCTGACCAGCCCTCCGGCGATCTGCCCAAGCCCGGCGACAAGTTCGTGATCTACAACCAGAACGCACAGGCGGTTCTGGCGGAGCAGAACGATAACACGGATAGCCCGGCAATCAACAAGGCTGCGGCTACAATCACCGAGGACGGCAAGGCGGCCATCCCGGCAAACGGCGCAGTCGTGTTCACCGTCGAGCAGAACGGCGAATACCTCCGCTTCAAGAGCGATGCGTATGGCTATCTCTGTGCCAACGGCACCGGCAACAACGCGTTCTACAGCAAGGACTTCTCCGAAGAGGGCGTTTCGACCGAAGACGCGGACTGGCTCGTCCGTATCTGCTCCGGCGGCGTGGGCGGCTATGAGCTGGAGAGCCGCACGGCGAAGTTCAGCGGCCACAGCCAGTGGCTGGAGTATTTCTCCGACTCGTTCAAGGTCTACAGCATGTACAGCAAGACCGGCGATCTTGACTATACAATCTACTCCTTCTTCTTCTATCCCGTGGCGGACGGCGTGAATGTGGACGGCGGCCTCGTCGTGCAGCCCACCATCACCTTCCCCGAAACCATGCTCCCGGCCTATGTCGGCAACGATTACGAATTTGAACTCGAGATCGACACAATCTATGAAATCGACAATCCGTGGATCGAGTACAGTGTCAAGAAGGCCGACGGAACGTACATCCCCGGCATCAGCCAGCTTCAGGGCAACACGGACGTGGAGGTTCTGGACGGCTTCACCACCGGCAAGGGCCGCGTCCATATCACGGTCTTTGATTCGGATATCGCGAAAGCAGCTGAGGCCGGCAGCACGATGACCCTGACCTTTGCGTTCAAGGATATCAAGGGCAACGAGGCCAGAGCGTCCTACACCGTCGACATCCTCGACGAGGCTGTGATCTCCAACGTGAAGCCTGCGCAGGGTGCGCAGACCGGAGCCGAAAAGCGGCCGGAGATCTCCGCGGAGATCTCGAACGCTGGCGAGAACGCCAGCGTAACGATGACTGTCAACGGCGCGGAGGTCAATGCGGCCTACGCGAACGGCAAGGTCACCTACACCCCGGCTGCCGCTATGGCGGACGGCAAGGTCACGGTAACTGTGACGGTCAAGCGTGCGGATGAAAAGGAAACCAGCAAGACCTGGTCCTTCACCATCGGCGAGGCGACCTTCCAGCGCTACTTCGGCCAGCTGCACTCCCACACGCAGTATTCCGACGGCGCTGGCTCGCTGGAAAGCGCACTGGCGTATATCAAGGCGCTGCCTGACAATGCGAACGTCGACTTCGTCGCATTCACTGACCATTCCAACTACTTTGACAAGTCTGGCGCAGCCAACCCCGAGGGCGCGCTCTACGACATGACCAAAGCAACGGAATACAGCCAGCAGACCTGGAAGTCCTATAAGGACGCGGTCGCTGCATTCAATACGGAAAATGCAGGCAGCATGGTTGCCATTGCGGGCTTTGAAATGACGTGGTCCGGCGGTCCCGGCCATATCAACACCTTCAATACCCCCGGCATCGTCTCCCGCAACAACACGACGCTCAACAACAAGACCAAGGATGCTGGCCTGCAGGCCTACTACAAGCTCCTGTCGCAGAAAGAGGGCGCCAACTCCATCAGCCAGTTCAACCATCCGGGCACGACGTTCGGCAACTTCATTGACTTCGGTTACTGGGATGCTGTTGTTGACACCCGTATGTACATGGTCGAAGTCGGCAACGGCGAAGGCCAGATCGGCGCAGGCGGCTATTATCCCAGCTACGAGCAGTACATCATGGCGCTCGACAAGGGCTGGCACGTCGCCCCGACCAACAACCAGGATAACCACAAGGGCCGCTGGGGCAACGCCAACGACGCCCGCGACGTCATCCTGACCGACGACTTTACCGAAGACGGCATCTATGCAGCGCTCAGAGCGCGCCGTATGTACGCCACCGAGGACAAGAACCTCGATCTGGACTACACGGTCAACGGCAGCATGATGGGCTCCATCATCGACGTTCCTGAGAAGCTGAACTTCGAGATCTCCTTCAACGATCCCGACCGCACCGATTCCATCGCCAAGGTCGAACTGGTCGTCAACTCCGGCAAGGTCGCCTATACCTGGGACAGTGCCGCAGATCTCGCCAAGGGCTCCGTCAGCGTGGAGCTGGCGCCTGAGTACACTTATTACTTTGTCCGCGTCACCGAGGGCGACGGCGATCTGGCCGTGACCGCTCCCGTCTGGGTCGGCGAATCGCTCAAGCTTGGCATTTCCAAGGCTGAATGCGGCACGTCTACCCCTGTCACCGACGAAGAACTGACCATCACCACCACGTTCTTCAACAGTGAGGCAAAGCCCGCTACCATCAAGTCCATCACCTATGCCATCGGCGGCGAAACCATCGGCACCGTGACGGATCCCATCGCGCTGGCTGCAAGCAGCACGCAGGATGTGGAATTCAAGTATACCCCGACCAAGGCCCGCATCATGACCGTCCGGATCACGGCTGTGATCGAGCAGGACGGCAAGGAGTACACGTTCACCAAGGACGTCACGCTCGATGTGCTTGACGCAAGCAAGCTTGTCTACATCGGCATTGACGCCTCGCACTACAACGAATACGTTGCAGGCAACTATAAGGACTCCATGGGCAACTTCGGCGAACTGGCTGCGGCCTATTCCGTGCGTACAGTCACGCTGAAGACCAGCGAGGAGCTCATCGCGGCCTGCGGCAATCCCAAGTACAAGGCCATCATCCTGACGGCTCCGTCCCGCCGTCTGGAAGCGGCCCAGAAGGATCCGAAGACCTATTCCACAGAAGAACTGAACGCCATCAAGACGTTCAACGACAACGGCGGCATGGTGATCCTCGCCGGTTGGTCTGACAACTACGAGAATTACCCCATCATCCAGAACAACCCGGACATCAAGCATATGGCCGCGACGCAAAACGAGGTTCTGGCCAAACTCGGCTCCAGCCTCCGTATCTCTGACGACGCAACGTATGACGATGAACGCTCCGCAGCCGACGGCGTCGACAAGTGGAGACTGTACTTCTCGTCCTACAACATGGAGAACCCGCTTCTGAAGGGCGTGGAATTCGATGCAGAGCATCCGTATGACAAGCTCTACACCGAGCGCTTCAGCCACTACGGCGGCGCGTCCATCTACGCAGTAGACGCAGACGGCAACCCGACCTCTACGCTGCCCGCAACGGTCAGCCCGGCAGTCTACGGCCATGCAACGACCTACTCTGTGGACGTTGACAGCGACGGCCTCGGCGGCGCAGCTACCCCGAAGTACACCTTCGCAAAAAACGATGACCGCCTGATGGTCATGGCGTCCGAGCAGCTTGCAGGCAAGGGCATGATCATTGTTTCCGGCGCAGCCTTCATGTCGAACTTCGAGGTGCAGTACCAGGTCTCCGACAGCGGTGCGGAGAAGAACTACTCCAACTACAAGATCTGCCAGAATCTCGTCTCCATGCTCAACCAGACCGAGATCGCCAAGATCGCGGATGTGCAGGCAGAGACAGAGGAGGGCGTCAAGTTTACCGTGGAGGGCATCGTGACCTCCAACGCCTCCGGCTATGACAAGGATACCGCGTTCTTCGACTGCATCTATGTGCAGGACGAGACCGCAGGCATCAACGCGTTCCCGGTCGCGGGCGAGTTCAAGATCGGCGACAAGGTCCGCATCTCCGGCTGGACGTCCTCCTATCAGGGCGAACGCCAGATCAAGGTGACCAGCATTGAAAAGCGCGGCGAGGAAACGCCGGTCGAGCCGAAGAAGGTCACGGCCGCAGACCTTGAAAACAAGGGCTATCTCGGCAGCCTCGTCACCGTGGAAGGCACTGCGACGAAGATCGAGTATTCCAACGGCCTCATCCAGACCATCATGGTCAGAGACGATACCGGCAAGGAAGCACGTATCTTCATCGACGGCTATATCACGACCGACAAGGATGTTGAGAATGCAGCCGTCGGCTGCCACGTGGTCGCCACGGGCCTGGCCTCCTACGACGACACCTTCACGCTTGAAGACGGTACCGCCATCCCGCAGCGCATCCGTATCCGCAACCGTGCGGACGTCGTCTGCACCGCAGGTGAGACCCCGGTCAAGACGTGGAACATCACCTATGTCACCGACGGCGGCACGATTGGCGGCCTCTACCCGGTGACCTACACCGAGGGCACCGTGACCGTTCTGCCGACCAATGTGACCAAGCCCGGCTATACCTTCCTCGGCTGGTTCACCGCCTACATCGGCGGCGTACAGGTCAGGCAGATCGAGGCGACGGAGACCGGCGACAAGACCTTCTATGCACGTTGGCAGAAGACTGTCCTGCCGCCTCCGCCCGTCACCCCCGGCACCCCGGTCACCCCGGCCAGGCCCGCTGCCCCGGTAGGGCTCCCGTTTGCCGATGTGTCCGGCAGCGACTGGTTCTATAACGATGTCCGCTATGTCTACGAGAAGGGCATCATGGACGGCACGGGCGCCGATCGCTTCTCTCCCAACGCACCGCTGACCCGTGCCATGATCGTCACCATCCTCTACCGCATGGCGGGCAGCCCCGCCATGTCCGGTGTATCCGACTTCAAGGATGTGGACAGCAACAAGTGGTTCGCCAAGGCGGTCGCATGGGCGGCGGCCAACGGCATCGTCAACGGCTACGGTTCCGGCCTCTTTGGCCCGAACGACCCCGTGACCCGTGAGCAGCTTGCGGCGATCCTGTACCGCTACGCAGTCTACGGCGGCATGACGGCTGTGACGCTCGAGGAAAATCTCGGCAGCTTTGCCGACACGGCGCAGCTCTCCGCCTACGCCATTCAGGCGATGAACTGGGCGGTCGGCCAGGGTCTGATCAACGGCTCCGGCAGCAACCTTGTGCCGAAGGCACAGGCGACCCGCGCACAGGTCGCGGCGATCATCCACCGCTATCTCGAGCGCTGAGTTCCCCAACAGTACAAAGCTGCCCCGCCGGGTCTTCCGGCGGGGCAGTCCCCCATCATTCAAAAACTGCGCATCCTGAAGGAGAATCCATGAAAAACTTACAATGCAAGCTGACGCGCAAGCGCTGGCTGGAGATCGGCGTGAGCGCGCTGCTGTTCGTGCTGATCATCGCGTGGGCGCTGGTCCTGGAATACACGGAGCCTGACCGCGAGGCGACTGCCGCGCGCAAGCGGTTTTTCGCCGTTGCGCGCGTCACGGACATTCTGGACGACAACGCGGAGACCCAGGACTGGACCGAGGGCCGCCGCATCGGCCAGCAGTATCTTGAGGTCGAGATCCTGAACGGCCCGTGGAAGGGCGAAACGCTTGAGGCGATCAACTATCTGACCATCTATACCAACGTCGACGCGAAGATCGGCACAAAGATCGTCGTCCGCCTCGATCTGGACGACGAGGGCGCGCCGTATATCATATCCATTCCGAATTATAACCGCGCCCCGGTGCTGCTCGGCCTGCTTGCCGTGTTTGCGGCGCTGCTTCTGCTGATCGGCCGGAAAAAGGGCCTCACGGCCCTGCTGGGGCTTGTGTATACGCTTGCGTGCGTCTGGTTCATTCAGGTGCCCATGATCCTGCGCGGCGCGCAGCCGGTCGTAGTCACGGTCGTGCTCGTCGCGCTGACGACGGCAGCCTCGCTCCTGTTCCTGAACGGCTTCAGCCGCAAGACGCTCTGCGCCCCGGCGGTGAGCGAAGCCACGGTCCTCTGCACGGGCGCTTCCTGCCGGAGGCGGAGGAACTGGTTTTGCGCGCGTCCGACCGGGGACTGAAGATCAGCGGTCTGTTCGTCAGCGGCATTCTCATCGCCTCGCTCGGCGCGGTCATGGACGTGGCCATGTCCATTGCCTCTGCCTGCTGGGAGCTGCGCGAGCTGAACCCCGATCTGCCGCGCAAGGCCCTGTTCCGCTCCGGCATGAACATCGGCCAGGACGCCATGGGCACCATGGCGAACACACTCATCCTTGCCTTCGCCGGTTCGAGCCTCAATACGCTCCTGCTGTTCCAGATCTTTGATTATCCCATGATCCAGATCTTCAACGCCGATTCCATCGCCATCGAGATCATCCGCGGCGTGGCCGGAACCATCGGCATCATCCTGACCGTCCCCCTCGTCGCCCTCCTGAGCGCCGAGATCATGGGCCCGAAGAAGAAAGCGTAAGCTGCAAAACAGAAGCGGCATTCCCGGGCCGGGAATGCCGCTTTCTGCATCAAAACGTCGGATCGTTATCGGTGTGCGTCCGCCTGCACGCAATATGCCTCCTGCATCTTTTGCAGGACGGCTTCCTTTTTCGGGATGGACGGGATGGCGCCGGAAGCTTCGGTGGAGAGGCTTGCTGCGGCTGCCGCGTAGCGGGCCATATAGGCAAGATCGTCCCGCGTCAGCGCCTCCGGCGCTTTCCCAAGCTCCAAAAAGCGCGATACGGCGCTGCCGCCAAAGATATCGCCTGCGCCGGTCGTGTCAATGGGATGCACCTTCGGACAGCCGCAGGAGAAGTCTGCCTGCTTATTTTTCAGCAGGCACCCCTTCGGCCCCAGCGTGACCATGACGAGCTTCGCGCCCAGCGCCAGCACGCGCTCCGCGCCCTCCTCCGGGCTGCAGTCCCAGAGGAACTGCGTCTCCTCATCGCTGATCTTGACGATATCCGCCTGCGAAAGGCCCCAGAGGATCTGTTCCCTTGCCTCCTGCTCTGTTTTCCACAGCGGGGCGCGGTAATTGGGGTCGTAGGTGACGAGCCTGCCGTGCGCGCGGGCATAGGCCGCGGCCTTCTGCGTGGCCGTGCGGGCAGGCTCGTCCGTGCAGCTGAGCGAGCCGAAGTGGAACACGCGGCTTTCTGCCAGCATGGCCGGGTCGATCTCCTCCCAGCGCAGCTGCGTGTCCGCGCCGGGCTTGCGCGCGAAGGCGAACGAGCGGTCGCCGTGCGCGTCAAAGGTCACGAACGCAAGCGTCGTGAATGTATCGGGGCTGATCAGAATGCCGCGCGTGTCGATCCCGGCGCGGCGCATCGTGCCGGTCAGCAGATGGCCAAAGGTGTCGTCGCCGACCTTGGCGAGAAACGCGGTCTTCTTTCCATACGCGCTCAGCGCGGCAAGAAAATTGCCGGGCGCGCCGCCGGGGTTGGCGGCAAGAGTGGGGTAGCCGTTTTCGTCCTTCGCGCGTTCCGCAAGATCGACAAGCAGCTCGCCCAGCGCGATCACATCATACATAGGTCTGTCCTCCTGTGTTTTTTGTTATTTTACCATGAAAGCAGCCTGGACTCAACCGCCGCGGGCGAAAAAATGCGCGGCGCGTTCCGCCTTTACATTTGCGTGCGTATGTGGTAAAATTCTCAAAAGTGTGTGAAGCCGAGCTGAAGGAGGATGCGTCCATGCCGATGACAAACGCCGCTGAATATCTGGAGCGCACCGCCGCCCGCGTCCCGGACAAGGTCGCCTTTTCCGACGCCTCCGGCAGTCTGACCTTCGGGCAGCTGCTGCAGGACGCGCGGGCACTGGGAACCGTTCTGGCCGGGCTTCCGGGCTGCAAAAACGCGCCCGTGGCCGTGCTCACGGGGCGGACAGTGCAGAGCGTCGCGGCGCTGCAGGGCGTTTTGCAGAGTGGGAATTATTACGTTCCCATCGACGAGCAGATGCCGGAGGCGCGGATGCGCCGCATTCTCGCGCAGGTGCACGCCCGCGCGATCGTCTTTTCGGAATCGAGCCGCCCGCAGGCGGAGCGGCTTGCGGACTGCGCGCCGCTCGTGTGTCTGGAGGAGGCGGAGAAGACCGCCCCGGACAATGCGCTTCTGCAGGCCCGGCGCGAGCAGATTATCGATCTCGACCCCGTGTACCTGCTCTTCACCTCCGGCTCGACCGGCACGCCGAAGGGCATCGTCATCTCCCACCGCGCCATTCTGGATTTTACCGACTGGCTGACGGACTTCTGCGGCTATACGGAGCATGAGGTCTTCGGCAATCAGTCGCCGTTTTACTTTGACACCTCCTGCAAGGATCTGTACCAGACGCTGAAGCTCGGCGCGACGTGCGTGATTCTGGAGAAGAAATTCTTCGCGCTGCCGCTGTTTTTGCTGCAGGCGCTCGACCGGAACGGCGTGACCGCCGTGAACTGGGCGACATCCGCGTTCCATCTGGCGGCAAGCTCCGGCGCGCTTGAAAAGTGCGTCCCGCATGCGCTGCGGAAGATCGTCGTCGGCGGCGAGGCGCTGCAGGCGCGGTACGTGAATATGTGGAAGCGCGCGATCCCGGAGGCGGACCTTTATAATATGTACGGCCCGACGGAGACGACCGTCGACTGTACCGCCATGCACCTCACGCGCGACTATCGCGATGACGAAGCCATCCCCATCGGCACGGTCTGCCGCAACAT
>OMED01001160.1_pt1 | contig 11199 bp, 8 predicted proteins | sample 1673411 | NCBI WGS metagenome assembly OMED01 (sample SAMEA103958110, study PRJEB25191) | human gut metagenome | reverse complement strand
CGGGCGTAAGAGATTTGAAGGGAGCTGTCCTTAGTACGAGAGGACCGGGATGGACTGACCTCTGGTGCACCAGTTGTTCTGCCAAGGGCATAGCTGGGTAGCTACGTCGGGACGAGATAAACGCTGAAGGCATCTAAGCGTGAAACTCCCCCTAAGATAAGATCTCTCATCCTGAAAAGGAGTAAGGCTCGTCGTAGACTATGACGTTGATAGGTCAGAGGTGGAAGCGCCGTAAGGTGTGTAGCTGACTGATACTAATAAGCCGAGGGCTTGACCTACAATTGGTAGTTAGCAGGCTCTGTAAAGTGCTTTCCGATTTGCAGAACTTCCATGGTGTTCGGTTTTCAGGGTGTAGTCCTCAATAGTTGGTGCTGATTGGTGTGAGGGTCCACCTGTTCCCATACCGAACACAGAAGTTAAGCTCACATGCGCCGAAGATACTTGTCGGGTGACTGACCGGGAAAATAGGTAGTGCCAACACAAAAGAAACCTGATCTCGATCAGGTTTCTTTTTTAGTCGGTGTTGATTGGCGCGAGGGTCCACCTGTTCCCATACCGAACACAGAAGTTAAGCTCGTGATCGCCGAAAATACTTGCCGGGCGACTGGCCGGGAAAATAGGGAATGCCGACATGAAAAGACTGGTATAGCTGAGGCTATACCAGTCTTTTTGCTCGATCACAACTGTCGCAGATGCACGAACCGGCAGGCCCGAAGTATGGGCCTGCCGGTTTTCAATACTTGGGATACTGAGCAGGATCAGCGCAGGCAGGAAAGCTCCTTCGCGCCGGACATGAGAAGGCCAAGATCACTGCTGCACATATTGAGCGTCATGCCCTGGCTCAGCCACGGCTGCAGCGGTGCTGTTGCACCGAAATGTGCGCCGGAAACCTTGCCGTGCCGCGCAGCGGCGTCGATGACCTGCCGGAAGGCAGCCTGCATGGCGGGATGGGCGTACTGGCCCAGAATGCCGAAATCCTGTGACATATCGTTTGGGCCGATCATCGCGCCGTCAATGCCGTCGACAGCCATGATGGCGTCAATGTTGGATACGCCGAGCTGGGATTCGATCTGGCAGAGCAGAACGGTATCGCGGTTAGCGCTTTGCATATAGGCGGCGCTGTCCTGCTTCAGAAAATCCGTATGCGGCCGGGAGAGGGAAACACCACGGTGCCCCATGGGCGCGTATTTGGCATAATCGACGAGCTGACGCGCCTGCTCCGCCGTTTCTGTGTTCGGCAGCAGCAGTCCCGCCGCGCCAAGCTCCATGCAATGGAGCACGTGCTCGCGCCGCAGCTCCGGGATACGCACCATGCCGGGCAGCTCGATCGCCCGTGCAACGCAGATCATGTCTGCAACCTCTCGCGTGGTGAACGAGCCGTGTTCGCAGTCGATGATGAAGAAATCAAAGCCGCAGGCCTTCAGAATTTTCGGCAGATCGGCGCTTGCGAAGGTCGTGACCATTGTGCCGAGCAGATGCTCACCGCTTTGGATCCGGGTTTTCCATTCATGCAATTTCATGTTTGTGCTCCTTTTCATACAATGCTTGCAGAGATTCCATATGCAGGCGTGCAGGATGCAAGCGCATCATGTCCAGAACCTGCTCACGGGTGGGGATCGCCATGCCGATGGCACCGCGCTTGGTGCATACCAGCGTCCCGGCGCAGTTGCAGAAGGAGATGGCGTCCTCCATCCGCACATTTTCCTCGATGCAGCAGGCAAGTGCAGCCGCGAATGTATCACCCGCGCCGGTGGGGTCGACAACGGGCACGTCGATGCCCTCTGCGCTCAGAACCTGCCCGTCGAAGCTGAACAGCGCGCCGTCCTTGTCCCGCGTCAGAACGACAAGGCGGGGGCCTGCTGCGTGCAGTGCGCGCAGCACGTCGCTGATCGCGGTGCAGCCGGTGATGATCCGCGCTTCTTCGAGCGTCGGCTCGATCACGTCAGCCATGGAAAGCATCTGCATCATCCGCTGGCGCATCTGCGCATCATTGCGCAGCTCCTTGCGCAGATTGGGATCAAAGGAAAACAGAACATGGTTCTGCTTTGCCAGCTCGACTGCGCGGAAGCAGCTCTGACGCATACTGTCGTTCAGCTCAAGCAGCATTCCCGGCAGGTGCAGGATCGACGCGTCGGCAAAGACTGCCTCCGTCAGCTCCTCGGGGCGCAGCTGGCTGCCGACGGAGCCGTCGCGGTAATAGGTATAATTCCGGCCGGAGGGGAGGTATTCGAGAAACGCAAGCCCCAGCTGACCGGAATCGGAACGGACGACGGCGTCTGTTCGGACGCCCCGCGAGGCGATGGACGACAGGGCAAGCTGGCTGAACGGGTCGGAGCCGACCTTCCCGATAAAGCTGCAGTCCAGCCCGAAGCCAGCGGCGGCGCAGGCGTAAATACCGGACGAGCCGCTGACGGTTTTCAGGACCGTGCCGGGCTGGGACAGCCGCATATCGGAGTCACAGGGAACAAAGTCCAGCAGCAGCTCACCCAGAACGAGCACGCGTCCGCTGCCGGAAGCATCAGGAAACAGGTCTTTGATTCTCATCATGTCGGTTACTCCAATATTAGTAGTATTAAAACAAGCGCGGGTTACGCGCACAATAAACGTGTTAACGGGTCGTTTCTTCGAAAAACGATGAAAAACGGAAAGAAGAAATTGACAAGTCTGCAGGGAAATGATAAAATATTAGTAATAACAAAAGCTGCGGGAGAAACGAAAATGGCGGAGAAAAAACAGAGAAAACCGACGTCTACAGACGTCGCGGAGCTTGCGGGCGTATCGCAGACCAGCGTTTCGCTCGTTCTGAGCGGAAGCAGCCGGGCAACGTTTTCCGAGCAGACCAGAGCGCGCGTCTTTGAGGCGGCCCGGCAGCTCGGCTATCAGCCGCCTGCGCACCGCACCAGAAAGAAAAACGGCAATGACCGGCGGCTCATTCTGGTCCTGACGCCCACGCTGGCGAACCAGTATTATTCCGAGCTGATCCAGACGCTGGAGGATTATGCGGGCAGTCAGGAGTTCCGCGTGCTGGTCTGCAACACGTTCCGCAAGCGGGAGCTGGAAAAATACTATCTGGAGCAGTTTTCCGATAACCGCATCAGCGGCATTGTTTATACTTTCCTGCCCAGCTTCCCGGACGAGGCGGTGCGGCTGTCGGCGCGCATTCCGCTCGTGCTGATCGGCGAGAAGCGCGAGGAGCTGCCGATCTGCTCCATCGAGCTGAGCAACCAACGCGCAGGCGCGATGTTGGCTGACCATCTGTACAGCCTCGGACACCGGCACGCGGCGTTCATCTCCACGCCGATGGACCAGACGACGCTGGCACGCAAGCAGCGGCTGGAGGGCCTCCGGCAGCGCTTTCATGAGCGAGGAAGACAGGACGGCGTCGAAACCTCGGTCGAGGCGCTTGTCGCGCCGGACAGCCGGGAGGAGGACGGTGTGGGCGGCAGCGTGCCGTTTGAGTACGCGACGGGCGCACGGCTGGCACGGGAGCTGCTGGCACGGGAGCACCGCGCGACAGCGCTTGTCGGGGCGAACGATATGATCGCCATCGGCGTGATCTCCGTGCTGCGCGAAAAGGGACTGCGCGTGCCGGAGGACTATTCCGTCTGCGGCTTTGACAATATCTTTACCTCATCCATTATCACGCCGCCGCTGACCAGCATCGATCACCGGCTCTGGGCGCGCTGCCGTTCGGCGGTCGATCAGATCGTCAAGCAGAACGATCAGGGACACGGCGCGGACAAGAGCGCGGTCATGGCGGATAAGATCGAGTACGCGCCGCAGCTCATGATCCGGAAATCGACCGGCCCTGCGCGCACATCAGACTGAGCCTGTGCCTCCCCTCTGCATTGCAGAGGGGAGTTTTTTCGGGCTTCAGTCCGTAATTTCCAGAACAAGATGCTCGATGGCGGTGTGCCGGTGCATATAGATCACGTTGAGACGGCCCTGTGCGTCGCGGCACATGGCAGGCTGGCACTTGTTGCCAGGGGCGGGCGCAAGCGTGATGAGGTTCTGCCAGGTCAGGCCCTCGTCTTTGGAATATGCCAGCGTCAGCGGGCTGCGCTCATGCCAGTCGGTCTCCGGCGTGTCGTTATAGGCCATCAGGATGGTTTCTTTGTCCCAGCTGATGACGTCCAGCTTGGATTCGTTGTTCAGAATGCCGCAGGGCTTCGGCTGGCTCCAGGTCAGGCCGCCGTCGAGGCTTTCCGCGCGGTAGGACGGCAGCGAACGGTTGCCCGCCGTGCCCCATCCGGCAGTGCCGGGACAGGTACGGGTGAACAGCAGCAGCCGTCCGTCCGGGCGCAGGCAGATCGCGGGCTCGCGGATGCGGTTGCCGTCGTCCGCGGTGAGCAGCGCGCCCTTTTCCCAGCTTTCGCCGTCGTCATGGGAGCGGTAGATCTGCACGGCGCCGAAATAATACTCCGGCAGCTCGGTGCTGGTGGAGGCGAAGACGATCGTGCCGTCCGGCAGCAGAACGCTGTCGTTGGACGCGTGGCCGGGACAGCCGGGAGCCACGTGCGGCCGTTGTTCTGCGTCTTGCGCATCCAGAGCTCGTCGCGGCCGTTGCACCAGGTCGTAAAGTTGACCTCGGTGTCCAGAAATTTTGCGAACAGCAGGATGATCTCGCCCTTGCGGTTTTTCAAAAAAATGGGGTCGTGGCAGCAATAGCGGATGTCGCAGCCGACGGCGTCTGGATTGCTCCAGCTTTTTGCGCCCGGCTCGAGTCTGGAGACCCAGTCCTTGGCGTCACGGCCCATGGGGTCTCCGTTCCACTGCAGAAAGCCGCCGTTCCAGACGGCAAGCAGCGTGCCGTCCGGCGCCATGGTCAGGCTCGGCATATGATAGCACTGCCGTTCGTCGAACCATTCCACGACCCAGTTCCGTTCGATAATAGCTGCATTCATGTGGGTTCCTCCTCTTGCAATGTCAGGCACAGCAGCGCCGCGTCCATCTGCGCGAGCCGCAGATCAAAGGTGAAGCGTCCGTCCGGCTCCTCTGTGTAAGGAATCGTGCGGCGTTCGTTTTGGCCCGTGAGCACCCATGCCCCGGAAAAGCGGAGCGCGCCCATCGACAGCGTCACGGACGAAGCCTCGTCCATGCTGCCGTTGACCAGATACAGATACAGATCCCTGCCGTCACAGGTACAGTACGGCTGCAGATACGCCTGCCCGGCGACCATCGGCGCGTCAAGGCGCGATGCAAGCATATCCTGCAGCAGCTCGCGCCGCAGTGCGTTCAGCTGCATGGGCGGCATGTCGCCGGGGCTGGAAAAGCGTCCGAACGGATGGATCAGGACGCGTCCGCGCGAAACAGCATGACCCGGCGTGGCAGGACGGCGGAAGGAATCGAAAAATTCGGTGTAAAGCTCCGGCCGTTCCAGATAGTCGATCTGTAACACGTCGGTGCTGGAAATCACAGCGGAGGCGCGTGCCTGCGGAAGGCCCAGATACGCCTTGCCGTTTACGACCTGCTCATAGGTGTATGCGCCGCTGTTCTGCTTCATCCAGCGGCAGCTGCGCACTCCGGCCAACTCGCCGAGACCCATCTGACAGAGCGTATCCACAGCGTCGCCGGAAAGCAGTAGCGTGTTATGCGCAAACAGGTGCGCGATCTGCTCCGGGGTCAGGTTCCGGAAATACTGACCGCTCACGGCCACGACCTGACTGGAGACGCCGGGGTCGGTGCAGTACTGATACGCGATGCCCATCGCGTTTAAAAGGCCCGCAAAATAGACCTCGTGCGGGTACAGCTCCTCCATGTCCGCGCCGTGCGCGGTTTGAAGGGTATAGGCCGAGTCCTCGCTCGTCATCACGCACACGCCGCGCTTTGGCAGTGCGAAGACGCCCATGGCGTTGACGGCGTTTAAAAACGGCTTGACCGCGCGCAGCATCTGCTGATAGCCGTCGGAAAAGACGATGCCGCTGCCGTTGAGATCGAACAGGTCGATCGTCATGCCCTTCAGGTTCAGCGGCAGACTGCTCAGCAGCTGGAAGCGCGTGAACGCGCGGGATTTGGCAAACAGGGAATAGGGATAGTTTTCAAGCTCGGGATAAACCTCCGTCTCCGGCGGCAGCAGCGCGCGGTTGTGCATGGAGACCATGTTGAACCGCAGCAGATACTGTCCGGGGGCGGTTTCCTGATACGCGGGCAGGTGGATGCGGCTGACGGGCGGCTGCCCGGCGGCAAGACCGCGCAGAATGCCGTACCAGTCGCGGCCCTCCGCCGCGTGGATGTAGGGGACGGAGCTCATCAGGCCGACCTTTGCCGTCGGGCTTGCCTGCCGGACAGCCTGTCCGATGCGTGCGGCAAGGGCCGTCATGGTCTCGCGGTTCACGTCCAGCCAGATCTTCCGGTAGGGGTGCACCGCGCCCGGCTGCAGGATGCCGCGCACGAATTCCTCGCGCGTCAGCTCCGGCTTTCCGGCCCGGCGGGCGTATTCGCGCATATGCGCCGGGCAGAAGCAGCCGCCCCAGCGCAGCGGATCGTGGTTATGCAGGCGGAAATCGTCCTCCACCCACAGAATGTGCGGCGAAAGCGCCGCGTAGCGCGCGTAAAGCCCGGCAAAATAGGTCTGCCAGCGTTCGCACATCGGGCAGACGCACAGATCGGCCTCCCGGCCGTCCATGTCGACCATGCGGCGGAACGGCTGGCTCTGCGGCAGCGTCTTGCCGAGGTCGGCGTGCATCAGACTGTGCCAGTGGTTGACCGACAGCTGCACGCCCTCCGGCGCAAGCGCGGCCTGCACGTCGCAGAGCAGGCGCAGCCAGATGGTTTCCTGCTCCTCCTCGGTCATGTGGCCGGTATTCAGCTCTTCTACGTTACAGAACACGGCCACGTCATCGATCTGCGCCTCGCGGACGAAGCGCCGCAGCGACGCGATCTCGCGCCGGTCATTGAAGCCGGGGTCGCAGCAGAAGCGGAAGCTGTAGCAATAGGACTGATTCATGTTACTCCTCAATGGGCAGATTGTAGAACGAAAGCATCGGCATACGCATACAGTCGCATGGCGTGCACGGGCCGGGGTTGGCGCGCCAGACGCCGTGCAGCACGGCGGGATGCTCCAGAGGCCGGGCAAAATAAAGCGTCAGCGTATCATTGCCGGTTTCATAGCGCTCACAGCGCAGAAGTCCCTGCGCATCCTCTGCCTCAAAGGGCAGAAGCGCCGCAGCCACGTCAAACGGATTGAGCCAGTTGCAGATCCGGCTGAAGTGCAGCACGACGGCATCCGGCGCTTTGCGCTCCGCACGGCAGACCTCCGGGGCCTGCCACATCAGCGGCTTTCCGTAAAGCTCGGCCAGCGCGCAGCGTGCGCAGCGCTCACCGATGACAAGGTTGCCCTGTGCGCTGTTGTGGATAAAATCATAAAGCGCGACATCGGACGACGGCAGAACGTACACGCCGGGGATGCTGCGCGCAGCGGCGACCTGCGCCTGCCGCACCATGCCCCACTGCCGGTCGAGCGCCGTGTCGCACGGGGTCATGCAGCGGTTGAGCTGCACAGTGATGACGGGCAGCTCCGGCTGGTTCAGATCGCGGCGCAGCGCGCCGACAAACTGCGTAAAGCGGGCAAGATAGGTCTCCGCTGCGTTTTCGTAGCCCTCGGCCTCGCCCTGGTACCAGAGCATGGCCTTCGGGTGCAGCTCGTGATCTGCAAGCTGCTCAAGCATATTGAAATACAGCGAACCGTTTTCCTCCGGGTTCCACCAGCGCAGCGGCGCGCCGCCGTAGGCGCTCATGACGATGCCGACGGGGTAGCCAAGCTCCCGCTTGAGGAGCTTCGCAAAGTGCAGCCACGGCGTATGGCCGGGGTTGTGGTTCTCAAAGTGTCCCTGATGGACAGAGCCGGTCGTCTCGCCCAGCGGATGCGTCGCCAGATCCCAGACGCCGGAATCGCGCAGCAGATGCACGCCAAGCTCCGGCGCGTCCTCTACCGGGTTCTTTGCGCGTCCGGCAGCGTTGCTCTGCCCGGCGACGACGAACACGTCGCCGACGCCGATGTTGTGGATCATATCGCCCCGCGTTGAGGACAGACCGTCCCAGCCCTGATATTCCATATAGGTCTCTACGCGGTACAGTCCGCCCGCCGGGACGCGGTCAAACGTGACCGACCAGCGGCCGTCCGCATCTGTCCGGCAGACGGTCCACGGGCAGACGCTCTCGCCGCTGCTTTCCAGCGCGATGCGGGCCTTGACGGTGATCGAGCCCTCCGGTACGGCGGAGAATTCCAGCGGCAGCTCAAAGCTCTGCCGGACGCGGTGCGCCGTGCCGGAAAGGCGGATAACGGCGAAGCCCTGCTCGTTTTGCTGGAAGATCTGCCAGGGGGAAGCGCCGCGTTCAATGACGACGCCCTTTTTCAGTTCAGAGCCGTGCAGCTGCATATCTGTTTCTCCTGTCTGTCAAAAGATCGCCGCAGCCTCTTCCAGCTGCGCTCTGCGCTTCACGCCCAGCAGCACGCACCGGACGGCGGGCTGCCGCAGCGCCCAGGCAAGGGCGTACTGCGTCATGCGCTGCCCGGCGGCCTTCGCTTCGGCCTCCACGCGCGCAAGCGTCGCGTAGACCTCGTCCGTCATGGGCTTCATCCAGTCGGGCTTTTCTGCTGCGCGGCTGCCTGCGGGCGGCTGCTGTCCGGCGTGATATTTTCCGGTCAGAATGCCGCCCTGCAGCACCTGATAGGGGATCACGCCGATGCCCTCCTGCGCGCACAGCGGCAGAAGCGCGTCCAGCGCGCCGGTGTTGAGCAGGCTCAGCGGCGGCTGGCACATACTGGGCAGCGGGATATTTTCCTCGCGCGCTGCGGCAAGCAGCGCGGAAAGCTGCTCCGCAGAATAGTTGCTCACGCCCCAGGCCCGGATGGTGCCGGCCTTCAGCTCCTTGCCGATGGCACGGGCGATCTCGCCAGGTGCAGTGTTGGGATCGTAGCGGTGCAGATAGTACAAATCAATATAATCGGTGTTTATCCGGCGCAGGCTGCGGCGCAGCTGGACGCGGATGGCCTCGGGTGAGGTGTTTTCGTCGACAGGGGTATCGCCGACCTTCATGCCGAGCTTTGTCGCGACGACGAAGTCCGCCCGGCGTGCGGCGACGGCCTTGCCGACAATTTCCTCGGCCACGCCGCCTGCAGAGCCTGCGAAGCGGTTGTAGCCCTCGTACATATTGGCCGTGTCGATGAAATTGACGCCAAGCTCCGCCGCGTCATGCACCAGCCGGATCGCGTCCGGCTCGGCGACGGGGCTGCCGAAGGTCATGGTGCCGAGGCACAGACGGGAGACGGAAATGCCGGTTCCCGGTAAAGTTGTAAACTGCATAACAGGTTCCTCCTGTGAAAGTAGAGACGTCAGGACATGGACGCGGCAAGCGCGTTCAGCCCGTCCAGATCGGCCAGCAGCTCCTGCAGCAGCGGCTCCGGCATGGAGCCGGGCTGCCAGACGGCGGGGGCGCGGAAGCATTTTTCCGCATAGCCGAGACTGCGCATCAGCTCCTGAAATGCGTTCAGAATGCCGAACTGCCAGCCCTTGCGCAAAAACTCCGTATAGGCCGTCTGCAGCCGGTTCAGCTCCGTGCAGCGGCCTGCCTGCGCAAGCGTCCAGAGCTTGCAGTAAAACTCCGGCAGCAGATTGATCCACGTGCCGATGGAGCCGTCCGCGCCGTAGAGAAGGCCCGGAACGACCATTTCGTCAAGGCCGGTATAGACGATCTTCTCCGGATAATCCGCCTTGATGCGGCGGATCAGGAAGATGTTCCAGTCGCTGACCTTGATTCCGGCCACGCCGGGCAGATCCAGCAGCTGCCGCAGCTGGTCATAGTTTGCCGAAACGTGCGTCAGACCGGGAATGTAATAGATGAAGACCGGCGCCTGCGCGGCCAGCGCGGTGTAATACGCAACCGTTTCGCTCCAGCCGCCCTGCGGCGGGACGGACGCGACCGCGTCCGCGCCCAGCGTCATCGCGTGCTCCGCCAGCTCCAGCGCGTGCCGCTGAAGCGTCTGGCCGACATGGACGATGGTCCTGCGTCCGGCGGCCCTTGTCTGCGCGATGGTCAGCTCCGCCGTCCTGCAACGCTCGGCGAACGTCAGACGGCTGCCGTCTCCGGTGCCGCCGCAGACATAAAAGCCGGTGATGGGCGCGCGCAGCAGCCGCGCCAGATTTTCCTGCAGGCTGTCGTAATCGACGCCCTCATTCGATGTGCAGGGCGAAACAACGGGGCAGACGATCCCGCGAAGCGCTGTAAAATCAGCCAAATCCGCTTCCTCCCGGCGCTCAGCCGCGCAGCTCTTCAACGGCGGAGATCAGGCTGGAGCACAGCGTGTCGATGACAGTGTCGTCCATGCCGCACCACCACGGGAAGGAGAACGAGCCGTCCCACCACTTGTCGAGCACGGGGCAGTCAAACTCGCCGCAGCCCTTGCGCTGGAACAGCGGGTAGCGGTACAGGGGATAATACTGCACGATGCAGCGGATGCCGTATTTTTTCGTCATCAGATCGAGCAGATCATCGCGCGTTTTGCCGCAGGCGCTGCCGTCATAATGCATGATGTACTGGTGCACGACATAGCGGCCGTTTTCCGGGCAGCGGGAGAAGGAGATCTCAGGCAGACCGGCAAGCTTTTCACGGATCTTGCGGTCCTGCTCGATCAGAGTGTTGTTGTTGGCGATGACGCTCTTGAGCTCCTCCGTGCCCAGCGCGCACTGCGCTTCGCCGATGCAGAAGTTCTGCGGCCAGCGGTCGTCCAGGAAGCTGTCGACGCAGCTCATGGCCGGGGACCAGTAGTGCTCACGGTCAGCCGGATACGCGCAGCAGCCGTTGTGCCGGATGCCGGGCGCGGCAGCGGCGTCCGCGTCGTCTGCGCAGACGAACATACCGCCCTCGCCGAGCGTCGTCATGGTCTTTGCGGAGTGGAAGCTGAAGCAGCCGAAATCGCCGAACGTGCCGACGTGCTGGCCGTCAATGCGGCAGTCGAGCGCCTGCGCGCAGTCCTCCACGACCTTCAGACCGTGCGCTCTTGCGATGGGGACGATCTTTTTCATGTCGCACGGCATACCGAGCAGGTGCACGCAGACCACAGCCTTCGTTTTGGGCGTGATCTTGCGGGCGATATCGTCCGGGTCGATGGTCCAGGTATCCGGGTTGATGTCGGCCCAGACGATCTTCGCGCCCAGATCGCCGAAGGGGATCGCGGAGGCGCAGAAGGTATAGGCGGGG
>OMED01001153.1_pt1 | contig 11301 bp, 10 predicted proteins | sample 1673411 | NCBI WGS metagenome assembly OMED01 (sample SAMEA103958110, study PRJEB25191) | human gut metagenome | reverse complement strand
CCGCTGAAAGCGGACAATTCGACACTCACTCCGCGCAAAGTGTTTTCTGCCACGCGCATGTCGCGGCAGAAAACCGATTCAAATTTATTTCGTGCCGTGCGCGGCACGAAACTCTGTGAGACCATTTGATAAAAACAGCGCCGACCCGCGAAAGCGGGCTGGCGCTGTTTTCCTATATGGGCGGGATCGATCAGTCGTGGTGCTCCTCGTCCCAGAGCTTTTCGGCCTCGGGGCGCCAGCAGGCGGCGTAGGACTCGCACTTGTTGCACAGGTGCTCCACGCTCTCGGGCGCTTCCAGGTCGGTCGAATGCGCGCCGCTGCGCGCGACCATCTGTGGCAGATATTCAGGATTTTCCAGCATCGGGCAGGGGCGCAGGTGGTTGTTGTTGAACGGCTGGCCCTTGCGGTACTCCTTAAAAAGCGGCTGCTGGAGACATTCGAGGAAGCTCTTTTCGCGGATGTTCGCACCCGAGTAATGGATGAACACGCAGGGCTCGACGTCGCCCGCGGCGTTGATATGGCAGTAGAGCTTGCCGCCGGCGATGCAGCCGCCTGTGAACTCGCCGTCATTCTGGAAGTCGATGGCGAAGATCTCCTTGCCGCCGGTGAGACCGCGGATCTCGCGCACGCGGTCTTTCATATAGGCGCGCTGCTCGGGATTAAGCAGCAGGTCGGTCGTCGCGCCCATGCCGACTGGCATGTAGTGGAAGTACCAGGCGAAGAAGCAGCCCTTGGAGATGAGCAGGTCGAGGAATTCATCGCTCGTGACGACCTTGTAGTTCTTGCTCGTGTAGCAGATGGACACGCCGAACGGGATATGGTTTTTGTGCATGAGGTCCATCGCGGCGAGCGCCTTTTCAAAATGTCCCGTGCCGCGGCGGCCGTCGTTGGCGTCCTCAAAGCCCTCGATGCTGACCGAGACGATGAAGTTGCCCACGCGCTTGAGCTCGTCGCAGAAGGCCTGGTCGATGAGCGTGCCGTTCGTGAAGGCGTGGAAAGCGATGTCGCGGTGCTTTTCGCACAGGCGGAAGATGTCTGCCTTACGCATGAGCGGTTCGCCGCCGGTGAAGAGGCAGGCGTGGGTGCCGAGCTCTGCGCCCTCGGTCAGCACGCGGTCCATCTCCTCGAAGGTCAGGTTCTGCTTGTAGCCGTACTCCGCCGCCCAGCAGCCCGCGCAGCGCATATTGCAGGCGCTCGTCGGGTCCATGAGGACGATCCACGGGATGTTGCAGTCATACTTTTCGGAGTTTGCCCGCGCCTGCTGGAAGCCGCGGAAGCCGCCCTCGTAGGCGGCGGCCGTCAGGAAGGTCCTGAGAAGGTAGGGGTCGCACTCGCGCAGCAGGCGCTCGGCGTAGTGTGCCCATTTGCTGTCGGGGGCGTTTGCAATCTGGTGCAGCATCTCGAAGGTCTCCGGCGTCCAGACGCTGGAGTGGATCTTTTGGACCATGTTGACAAAGTCGTTTGCGACGGTGCAGACGTCCTTCGTCTGGCTTTTTCTGATGAGCGAGTCGAGCATGGCCTCAAAGGCCTTGCGCTCTGCTGCGTGGGCGATTTTTTCTGCTGCGTTCATAGTGTCACGATTCCTTTCCCTGCCCGCGGTGCGGGCATCCTAAAAATTCAGGAGGAAAGGGCGCGATCCTTTCCCTCCGTTGCCTGTGCGGCGATTTTCTGGAGCTTTTCCATGCGCGCATCGAGCTGTGCGCTGATCTCGGCGCACTCATAGAGCTCGCGCTCCACGTATTCCATTTCGGGGAGATTTTTCTTGTAGCGGATCTTATGCTCAAGGCTGGCCCACCAATCCATCGAGATCGTGCGGAACTGCACCTCGACTTTCATGAGCCGCTTCTGGTCATGCAGGAAGATGGGCGTTTCGACGATGAGATGGAGGCTGCGGTAGCCGTTGGGCTTAGGGTTTGCGATGTAGTCCTTGCGCTCTAAGAGTGTGATGTCGTCCTGGCGCAAAAATGCCTCGGAGAGTTTGTAGATGTCGGCAGGGTGCGAGCAGATCACGCGCACACCGGCGATGTCGTTCAAATTCTTTTCGATGCTCTCCACCGTGAGCGGATAGCCGCGGCGGCTGAGCTTTTCCATGATGCTCTCGGGGGACTTGAGGCGGGTCTTGATCGTCTCGATGGGGTTGCGGTCGTATTGCAGTGAGAGCTCTTCGTTGAGCACGTTGAACTTCGTCTCGACCTCCATGATCGCGCAGCGGTAATAGCTCATCAGCTCACGGTAGGGCTGGAAGTATTTCTGGACCCACTGCTGTACCTCACCGTGGGAAAAACGGGAGAGCAGCACCTGTTCAAGATAAGTGCGATCGACAAGCGGACGGATCGGCACTGTCATCAGCTCCTTTGTACTTAGCATTTCTTGTCCCACACGGAAAAATGTGGGCTTGCAGAAAAAGCATAGCAAAGAAGCGCCGCGCTTTCAATGGGCAGGGTGTAAACTTTTTTGTTCACGGCGCGAGAAGGGGACGCTCCCCTCGTTAACACCAACTTAACAAAGAAAACTGCCGAAAACTATGGACAAAAGGAGCCGCATATCAGATTTTCAGACAGTGGCACGCAAATGTCACAGAAGACAAAATATAAGAAAACGTCCTTTCCCCGGTGGAAAGGACGTTCAAATAGACGATATTTAGAAGAAAAATACGCTTACGCGCCGATCACATGCGCCGTCATCATCTGCCAGAGGATGGAGAGCTGCTGTGTGGAGATGAGCACATAGGCCAGAATGAAGACGAACCAGAGCTTCTGCATGTTCTCCTCTTTTTTGCAGAGGAAATAGCAGTAGGAAAAATACGCCACGGCGTCCACGATCAAAACCGTGAGGAACATGACGAGAAAGCCCTGCTCGCTCTGCTCGGCGGTGCCGGTGTAGAGCGAGAGGAGAGAGTAATATAAAAACGTGGCGGTGAACGGCCACTTGAGCTTGCGCCAGTCGTGGATGCGGTCTTTCTTATTCATGGAAGCGCTCCTTTTTTGCGTTTTCCACAGTATACCCTGCGGCATGGCAGATTGCAAGGGGAAATGACCTTGCCAAGCGGGCGTGGGGTGTGGTAGACTGCAAAAAAGAGGTGATATACATGCTGGATACGTTGATCCGCGGCGCGAAGATCGTCGACGGCACGGGAAAGGCGGCGTTCACGGCGGACGTCGGCATTTTAGACGGCATGATCGAAGCGGTCGGAAATTTATCAGGTGCGCAGGCGTTCGAGACCATCGAGGCCGCGGGCCGCGTCCTGACGCCGGGCTTTATCGATATGCACCGCCACGCCGACGCAGCGCTGTTTCGCGAAGGCTTTGGCGAGGCGGAGCTCTGCCAGGGACTTACGACGCTTGTGAACGGCAACTGCGGCATGTCGCTCGCGCCGCTCTCGGGCGCGCACGCGGACGAGTGCGCGAAATACCTCGCGCCCATCACGGGGAACATCCCGCCGGAGCTGCGCTTTGCGTCCATTGACAGCTATTTCAAGGCGGCGCAGGGGCGGGGGCTGCCGCTCTCGTGCGCGGAACTCATCGGCATGGGCACGCTGCGCACGCTTGCCGCGGGCTTCACGACGGGAGATTTGTCACCGCTCGAGCTGCGCGATCTGCACTATCACATGGAAGCGGCGCTGGCCGACGGCGCGTGCGGCGTATCGCTCGGCCTTGGCTACGCGCCGGAGATCTTTTACTCGACCGACGGGCTCATCCGCGCGCTCGCGCCGCTGCACCGGAGCGGCGTGCCCATCTGTGTCCACATGAGGCAGGAGGGCGACGGCGTGGTCGATGCGCTGCGCGAAATGCTCGAGGTCGCCCGCGCGCTGCAAACGCCGCTGGAGATCAGCCATCTCAAGGCCATCGGAGGGCGCAACGCGCGAAAGGCCGTGCCGGAAATGCTCTCGCTCATTGAAAAGGCGCGGGAGGACGGGCTTGACGTCATGTGCGACGTGTACCCCTACACTGCGGGCTCGACACAGCTTATCCACGTGCTGCCGCCGGAATTCCAGGAGGGCGGCACGGAGGCGCTGACCAAGCGCCTGCTCGACGATGCTGCGCGAAAGGAAATGCGCGCGCGGATGAAGGCGGGCAGCGACTTTGAGAACATCACGCTGCTCGTCGGCTTTGACAATGTAGTAGCCATCGGCCTCCGGACGGACGAATACCGCCGATTTGAGGGAAAATCCGTCGCCGAGATCGCGCAGACGCTTCAAAAAGACCCGTTCGATACGCTCTTTGACCTGCTGGCAGCGGAACAGTGCAATACGGGGATGATCGACTACATCTCGGACGAAGAAGACGTGAAAGATATCCTGCGCGCGCCGTTCTCGGGCGTCATTTCGGATGCGACGTACCCCAGCGGCGGGCGTGTCCACCCGCGCGTGTACGGCACATTCGCGCGGCTCATTGAAAAATACGTCGTGCAGGAGCGTGTACTCACGCTTGAGCAGGCCGTGCACAAGGTGACGGGGCATGCGGCGGACCGCTTCGGCTTTGAGAAAAAGGGCGTCATCGCGGCGGGCATGGACGCGGACCTTTTACTCTTCTCGCCCGAAAACGTCCGCGAGCACGGTACCTACGCGCGGCCCAACCTGCCTGCGACAGGCTTTGACGAGGTATTCGTGCTCGGCGAGCGCGTGATCGAAAACGGCGTGTACCGCGGCGGCAGCAGCGGCGAGATGCTGGGAGCGCGGATGGGATACTGAAATCTTAAAGAAATTTTCAGGTGTATTTTCGCCGCCGTATGATATGCTGGCAGGGACAACAAATTTGCGGAGGCTGGATCAAGTGGAGCACTTTTGGGATACGGTGGATACGATCGGCGAGGGCTTTGGCTTTTCGCTCTTCGGCGCGCGGCACTTAGTGACGCTTGCGCTGTATATCGGCTTTGCCGCGCTGAGCTGCAAGCTCTACAAGGCGGCGGATGAGAAGAAGCGGGCGCAGCTGCGGGGGCTCTTTGCCGTTCTCCTGCTCGCGGACGAGGCGTTCAAACAGATCGGTTTGCAGATCGGCGGGAATTTCAACTGGGACTATCTGCCGCTGCACCTGTGCTCGATCAACATTTTCCTTATCGCGCTGTACGCATGGAAGCCGAGCAGGCTGCTCGACAATTTTCTCTATTTTATCTGTATCCCCGCGGCGACGGCGGCACTGCTGTTCCCGACGTGGACGTCGCTTCCGGCGGCGAACTTCATGTTCTGGCATTCGACGAGCGTGCACATTCTGCTTGCGGCCTATCCCATCATGCTGTTTTCGGGCGGTGATATCCGACCGAGCGTCAGGTACATGGGCAAGTGCTTCTTGCTGCTGCTGGCGATGGCGGTGCCGATTTATTGCGTCAACCTGCTGCTCGATACGAATTTCATGTTTCTGATGTACGCGCCGGACGGCAATCCGCTCGCGTGGTTCCGCGACCATGTCGGCTACCACTGGATCGGCTTCCCCGTGCTGCTCGTGGCGGTGTTCGCGCTGATGGACGTGCCAATCATGCTCAAAAAGCGGAAAGAGGATAAATTGCTCAGCGCGGTAAAATAAAAAAGCGGTTCTCCCTAAGCCGGGCGTTCGTAAAACAGCTTTCGAGAGATGACACGGCAGCCGCCTGCCAGAATCGGTTACGAGTACCCGAATAAGCCAAGGAAACTTCAAGTCCCATGTTTGCACCGTCAAGGTGTCGCGCATGGGGCTTTTTGCAGATCGGGGTTCTGTACGCAGTAAAACGGTCAGGTTCTCGTATATAAGAATGTTCTTTCGTTGAGAAATATGGTATACTCGGCTCAACAAATCGGAATTTGAAGAGGCGAATGTAATGAGAAGTACGGATAAAATAATAGACTATTTGGAAAAGACTTATCAACCGGAATCGATAATTGTCTATGGTTCTTTTGCTGGCGGAAGTGCAAATTTGAATAGTGACTTTGATGCACTTATTATTGCCGGAAAAGAAAAACTGCATGATTCATCTTTTGTTGATGGCGTTGTTCTTGATGTATTTGTTTATCCACCGGATCAGTTCCTGTCGGAGTACGACCCGGCTGAGTTTGCACAGGTGTGGGATGGGAAAATCATACTGGATAAAAACGGAATGGGTGAACGACTAAAAAAGAATGTACTTGACTATATAGAACGTATTCCATTAAAAACGGAAGAAGATATTTCGCAGGAAATTAAATGGTGTGAAAAGATGCTGTTACGCACAATGCGAGGAGATGTTGAAGGTTACTATCGTTGGCATTGGGTATTGTGTGACAGCCTTGAAATATACTTCGATATAAAAGGCATACACTATTATGGTCCCAAAAAAGCATTACGTTTTATGGAAGAAAGCGATTCAGAAGCGTTTCATATATATTCGAAAGCCTTGTTGGAGTTTAATCAAGAAGGACTATCCGACTGGATAAATTACTTGAAAACCATTTTTTAAGATCTACAACTTCCAGTTTGCCGTACTTGATCTCAACAGGGCTTGAGGCGGGCACGCCCCGACAGGAAGCTGTCCCAAAGAGACAGAAATTTTCAAGAATTGAAAATTTGCGGCCACGGGACGATTCGCGCTCTTGTGAACAATAGAAAAACCAGAACTGCATGGCTGATTCAGCGAACGGTTCTGGTTTTTCTTGACGGGCGAAGGCCTTTCTGATAGGGTAAAGGCAAACTGGAGAACTGGCGCCCGACGCACTGCGTGTCGGGCGCGGGGAGGGAAAAGCGTGGAAGAAAATCTGTTTCGTTCCATCCCGCGGGTGGACGAGCTGCTCGGTCGGGACGAGCTCAAGGTGTCGGCGCTGCCGCCGATGCTGCTGCGCGAGAGCGTGCGCGAGGAGCTGGACGCGCTGCGAGACGAAGTGCGCGGCGGCCTTTCCGCGCTGCCGGAGACAGGCATACTCTGCGCGCGCATTCTGGCACGTGCAGAGGAAAAGCAGCTGCCGACGCTGCGCTCGGTCATCAACGCGACCGGCGTGACGCTGCACACGAACCTTGGCCGCGCCTGCCTGAGCGAGCGCGCGGCGAACGCCGCGGCAGAGGCGGCGAGAGATTATTCGACGCTTGAATACGATGTGGAAAACGGCTGCCGCGGCTCGCGCTATCAGCACGTGGAGGCGCTTTTGTGCCGCCTGACGGGTGCGGAGGCGGCGATGGCCGTGAACAACAACGCCGCGGCGGTGCTGCTCATCCTGTCCGCGCTCGCGGGCGGGGGAGAGGTCATCGCCTCGCGCGGCGAGCTTGTCGAGATCGGCGGCTCGTTCCGCATTCCGGAGATCGTGACGCAGTGCGGCTGCACGCTGTGCGAGGTCGGCGCGACGAACAAGACGCACCGGCGCGACTATGAAGCCGCCATCGGCGAGCAGACGAGAGCGCTTTTGAAGGTGCATACAAGCAACTACCGCATCGTGGGCTTTACCGAATCCGTACCGCGGGAGGAGCTGGCGGAGATCGCGCATGGGCACGGCCTGCCGCTCATTGAAGACCTCGGCAGCGGGGCGATCGTCGACCTCGAAGCGTTTGGCATCCGCGGCGAGCCGACGGTGCAGAGAAGTCTGCACGCTGGTGTGGACGTTGCGTCGTTTTCGGGCGACAAGCTGCTCGGCGGGCCGCAGGCGGGGCTGATCGTCGGCAAAAGGGAGTACATCGAACGGATCAAAAAGCACTCGCTTGCGCGGGCGCTGCGGCTCGACAAGATGACGCTTGCCGCGCTGCACGCGACGCTCAGCGCCTATCTGGATGCCGAGATCGCCGTGCGAGAGATCCCGACGCTCGCGATGCTGTCGGCGAGCGAGGATAAGCTGCACGCCAAGGCGCTACGGCTGCAAAAGGCGCTCGCGGACACGGGCGTTTCCTCGCAGCTCGTGTGGACGGGCGACGCTGTCGGCGGCGGCAGCGCTCCGGCGCAGGAGCTCACCGGCTGGGCCGTCGCGATCGAGCCGGGGAGGCTCAGCGTGGATGAACTGGAAGAGAAGCTGCGCCTTCGCGCCAAGCCCATCGTCGCGCGTATCCACCGCAGGCAATATTTGCTGTGCGTGCGCACGATTCGAGAGGAAGACTTTGCCGAGATCGCCGCGGCGGCTGCGGAGGCCATCCGATGAAGCATGTTATCATCGGCATGGCGGGTCATGTCGACCACGGCAAGACCGAGCTCGTCAAGGCGCTCACGGGCGTGGACACCGACCGGCTGGCCGAGGAGAAAAAGCGCGGCATCACGATCGACCTCGGCTTTGCGCGCCTCGACTTTCCGGACGGGAGCTGTGCGAGCATCGTCGATGTGCCGGGGCACGAGAGGTTCATCAAGAACATGCTCGCCGGCGCGGGCGGTGTCGACCTTGCGATGCTTGTCGTGGCGGCGGACGAGGGCTTCATGCCGCAGACAGTCGAGCATCTGGACATCCTGCAGCTGCTCGGTGTGAAGGACGGACTCATCGTGCTGACAAAGGCCGACTTAGTCGACGAGGACTGGCTGAACATGCTCGAAGAGGACGTCAAAAGCCGCGTCAAGGGCACGTTTTTAGAGGATAAGCCGATCCTGCGCACGTCCGTCCGCACGGGCGAAGGCATTGGGGTACTGCGCGAAGCGCTGCACGACTTGACACTGCACGCGGAGGAAAAGAGCGCGCGCACGCCGTTCCGCCTGCCCATCGACCGCGTGTTTTCCGTCGACGGCTTCGGCACGATCGTCACCGGCACGCTCATCGACGGGCACATCGCCGTCGGCGACGAGGCGCAGCTCATGCCGCTCGGGAATCAGTGCCGCGTGCGCAATTTGCAGGTGCACGGGCGCGACGTGTCGGCGGTGTACGCCGGACAGCGCGCGGCGGTCAACTTAGCGGGCATCAAAAAAGAGAGCATCAGCCGCGGCGATGTACTGTGCAGGACGGATTCGATGCAGCCGTCGCTGATGCTGGATGTGAAACTGCAAAATCTGCCGGATTCTAAGCGGATCATCGAGAGCGGCTCGCGCCTGCACCTCTACCACGGCGCGGCGGTGCGCCTTGCAAAGGCGGTGCTGCTGGACCGCGACGCGCTGCGTCCGGGCGAGAGCTGCTATGCCCAGCTGCGGCTGAGCGAAGCGCTCGCCGCGCGGCAGGGCGACCGCTTTGTCGTGCGCTTCTACTCGCCGCTCGAGACCGTCGGCGGCGGGGTGATCTTGGACGAGCAGCCGTATCGTCACAAGCGAAACGACGCGCGCGTGATCGCCTCGCTCGCCGTGCGCGAGAGCGGATCGGACGAGGCAAAGCTCGTGCAGGCTGTCGGCGAGCGCGGCGCGGATGGCATGACGCTTGCGGACCTTGCCGCGTGCTTCGATGAACCGGAAGAAAAACTGGTGGAAATGCTCGCCGTGCTCTGTGCGCGGGGAAAGCTTGTCGAGATCGCGCCGTCGCGCTATCTTACATCGTCGACGCTGGACAGGCTGTGGACAGGCTGTGAGACGATGCTGACAAAGTACCACCGCGAGCATCCGCTGCACGCGGGCATGCGCCTCGCCGAGGCGCGGCAGCGGCTTCTGCGCGGCAAAGCACGGGAAAATGCGGACGCGATCCTCGCCTGCTTTGCGCGCGAGGGAAAACTCACGCTGACGGCGGAGCACTGCGCGCTTGCGGACTTTTCCGTGCATCTGACCAAGCGGCAGAGCGCCATCCGGGAAGAGCTGCTGCGCACCTGCCGCGCGGCGGGAATTCTTGGCAAAAAGCAGGACGCGCTCTGTGCGCTGTTCGACAAAAAAGACCGCGTGGAGTGCGCGCGCGTGCTTGAGAGTCTTTTATCTACCGGCGAGCTTGTGCTGCTCGCGCCAGAGCTCTGCGTCGAAAAAAGTGTTTTGGATGCGGTCGACGCAAGGGTGAAGGCGTGGTTCGAAACGCACGACACGCTCACGCTGGGAGAATTCCGCGACGCGCTCGGCACCTCGCGCGACCACGCGCTGCTGGTGCTGGAGTATTACGACCGGCGAGGGATTCTTCGCCGCGAGGGTGATGTCCGCAGGCCGGGCGCGCAGTTTGGCGAGATAGAAAAATGAGGCGGCTTTTGTCGCCTCTCACATGGGAGTAGATGGGTGCTGGTGTGCCCCCCGGTCTTCAAAACCGGTGAGAGGGGTGAAGAGCCTCTCGGGTGAGTTCGATTCTCACATGCTCCCGCCAGAGCCTCGCGGCCGTGTGCCGCGGGGCTTTTTGAAAAATGTGGATTTCCCTCTTGACAGAACGGAGGGAAGCTCATATAATATTACTGTTCGCGGCGTGAGCCGTACAACTTCATATCCGGGTGTAGCGCAGTTGGTAGCGCGCATGGTTCGGGACCATGAGGCCGTGGGTTCAAATCCCGCCACTCGGACCAAGTAATGATAATCCGAACTACATTATCCAAGTTGGTAATGTGTTCGGATTTATCATTTCTATTGAAAATGTACTATAGTAAGCAAAGGCAGGGACAATTCTTGTCCTTGCCTTTGCTTATATTTTTCGCTATGATGATAAAAATGGGAACATTATAAAAATTTTAGCGTCTATATAGGTGTAACTAACAATATCAACAGTTTGGAATATTCTAAAAGTGAAGAAGTAAACGGTGATGGACGGAGGAAAAAGGAAGGAGTATACCATGAAAAAAAGAGTCTTTGCCATTGTCCCAACAGTCATCTTGTGTATTCTTTTGTTCTATTTAATTAAAACCTCTCAATCCCCCAAATCCCCTTATCAAAATTTGACCCCGGTAAGCGGATTCTCTATTCAGGCTGTGCAAGCACAATACACTATTGATACTAAGCAGATATCTCTTTGCATAACAAATCATAGCGATAATAGCCCGGAACTCTATCTGCCATATCTCGAACAAAATATTAATGAAACATGGGTTATTGTAAAAAAATCCCCTCATATAAGAGATACAGATAATCTTCTTTACATCCCATCAGGAGAGACAATGAATGTAGATTTTTTTCTGACGGACTATGACCAACTATCTGTTGGTAAATACCGAATTATTTTCGGCTTAGCTCATAGTAATGACTTTTTTTACTTTCCTTTTGACATTGTTGATTCTTAGGTATAGAATGAGAGCAGTTAAAAGTATAACAAGGCGGGAGCATCGGTTAAGATGTTCCCGCCTCTGTTATACCTTGTTCTCTTGTTCGGCCTGCTGCTTTGCTTTCCACTCGGCATATTCCCGCTGCCCGTCCTCGCTCTCAAAGAACGCTTGGATTTCCGGGAGCAGGACACGGGCAAGGGCCTCTACCTCGTGATAGGGAAGATTCGATAGGGATGCCTTTCGCACGGTTTCAGAGGACTTTGGCGGTTTTGCCGCAGGGTTCTATCACCCGCAGGTGCGCTCCGTTCCGTTG
>OMED01001138.1_pt1 | contig 11455 bp, 9 predicted proteins | sample 1673411 | NCBI WGS metagenome assembly OMED01 (sample SAMEA103958110, study PRJEB25191) | human gut metagenome | reverse complement strand
CCATGGCCAGCGTGGCCACGAGGCTCAGGACCAGGATGGCGATGGCCATCGTCCACGTGAACTTCTCCAGGAAATTCGTCGTTTCACGCACGCCCATCACCTGGTTCGAGGCGCCGAAGTTGGCGGCCATGCCGCTCTTGGGGTTCTGCACCAATACGGCAAGGATGATCAGAACGCTTGCTACGAGTATCAGGGCAATGCAAATCGTGTATAACATATTGCTTTGAATTTAATTATTGTTTTTCGGTTTTGCGAATTAACTCGGCAAAGTAAACACTTTTTTCGGGATTTAGCAAACTTAATTTGCGATAAATCGCTGCCGCTTTGTCCCGAAGGCCCTGGGAAAGATAGATTTCGGCCAACTCCTCGCTGACGACCTCGTCCTCCTCGTCCAGATCGGGCTCCGTGCGGACCTCCTCTTCGGGCGCATGTTCGTCGGCCACGATGCGCAGGTCCTCCTCGCGCAGGAAGCGGTCGATCACCTCCTCGGAGGTCAGGCGCACCAACGCCCCGGCATCGATGCGTCCGAGGCGCAGCGAACTCTCCTCGCGCCACGGAGCCACCACCGACAGGACCGCATCGGGTGCTCCCGAGCACTGCTCCAAAAGGATCCGCACCGGCGCGAACCACCCGAAACGGGCGGCAAAACCGCGGATCGCCTCGTCGGAGGGCTTCGGTGCCGACTCCGGCGAGGACAGGTACAACTTCAGGGACTCCAGCTCCGTCATCGGTCTACCAGTTGGAGGCCGAAGCCTGGAATATGTCGGTCACCAGCTGATCGACGATCTCGGGGATCAGCGTGCTCTCGGCCTCGGTCAGCAGCAGCGACGAGTCGTAGTCCTCGAACGCGGAGAAGGTCTTGGTCCACGAGGCCTTCTCGTCGAGCGCATTCGTGAAGCGGACCTTCACGGTGATCGTCAGCCGGTTCAGCAGGGCGTACTCCTCACTCGACACGGACGAGGTAGTCGAGGTGTAGTTGGTGATCTCGCCCTCGAAGGCGAAGTCGCCGCCCTCGTCCACCTGTGCCAGGCGCGTGCGGCGCGAGAAGATATCGACCAGTGCATCGGTCAGCGTCGAGCTGAGGATCGGCGACACCATCGTCGCGTTGTTGGGGAAATAGGCCACCGAGAAGGTCTTGGCATCGGGCGGAATCGAAGCGCCCGAGAACGAATACTTGATGGCCACGCCGCACCCGGTCAGCAGGGCGACGCAGAGGGTTGTCAATAGGATGATTCGTGTCTTCATGGTTTCAATTTTCGGCAATGCCCAGCTCCTTGATCTTGCGATAGAGCGTACGTTCGGACATGAACAGCTCGGCGGCGGCCTCGCGGCGGCGTCCGTTGTTGCGGCGCAGGGCACGGATGATCTGTTCACGCTGCATGTCGGCCTTGGTCTTCTCGCGCGGCGGCTCATCGGTCACCTCCTCGCTCTCGGCGAAGACCGGAGGCTGGACCGCCTCGGAAGGGGCCGCAGCCGAGACATATGAGGCACTCTGCGTCGTCGTCGGCAGCAGGCCACGAATGTCGCGCGGCGGTTCGGGATGCCGCACCGCACCCTGCATCAGCTCGGAGATCATCCGCTTCAGCTCGTTGATGTCGGCACGCATGTCGAACAACACCTTATATAAAAGTTCCCGCTCGGTGGACATCTCCCCCGCGTCCATGCGCCCCGACGGCGCCATGGGGGCCGGGGCCCCGGCCTCCTGCACGGGAAGGTACTTGGCCAGCACCTCGGCAGTGATGACCCGGGCGGGCTCGATGGCCGAGATCTGCTCGGCGACGTTTTTCAGCTGGCGGATGTTGCCCCGCCAGTAGTAGTGCATGAGCATCTGCCGCGCACTGTCGTCGAGCGTCACGGCCGGCATGCGGTACTGCACGGCCACATCGGAGGCGAACTTGCGGAACAGCAGCGGGATGTCCTCGGGCCGCTCGCGCAGCGACGGCACGCTGATGGGGACCGTACCCAGGCGGTAGTAGAGGTCTTCGCGGAAGCGGCCCTGGGCGATGGCCTCCTGCAGATTGACGTTCGTGGCAGCCACGACGCGGACGTTGGTCTTCTGGACCTTCGACGATCCGACGCGGATGAACTCGCCCGTCTGCAGCACACGCAACAGCCGCGCCTGGGTCGGATGCGGCAGCTCGGCCACCTCGTCGAGGAAGATCGTGCCGCCGTCGGCCTCCTCAAAATAGCCCTTGCGGGCCTCGGTGGCGCCGGTGAAGGCCCCCTTCTCGTGGCCGAAAAGCTCGGAATCGATGGTTCCCTCGGGTATGGCCGCACAATTGACGGCGATGTACTTGTTGTGCTTGCGCGACGAATAGGCGTGAATGACCTGCGGAAAAAACTCCTTGCCCACACCGCTCTCGCCCGTGACGAGGACCGTCAGGTCCGTCGGCGCCACACGCAAGGCAACCTCCAGCGCCCGGTCCAGAAGTTCCGAGGTTCCGATGATGCCGAAGCGCTGTTTAACACTTGTTATTTCTGTCATGGTTCAGGTCGTAAAGTCGATACGAAGGGCCGCATCGCCGGTCAGGCGCGCAGGCGGAGCGGGTCCGGAGCCTCAAAACCGAGGCAGGCCGTCCCGTCGGCCGATGTCTGCTCCCCGGCGGCTGCCTCGCCGCCCTCGGCCGGTGCATCGGCCGGATCGGTATAGTCCATCCACTCCGTCTCGGCCGCCTGTTCACGCGCCTCGCGCCAATAGCCGTAGAGGATGGCCGCCACGGCCAGCGCCGCAGCGATGATGGCGATCCAGATGAAGCGGTCGCCGCGCCGGCGGGGAACACGGTTCACGTAGGTGTAGGCATCGGTATTCTTCGGCGGCTTGCCGTAGCGCAACCCGCGGACCGAGGGATCGGGATTCATCTTCGCCGAAGGCGAGACATGCGGCTCGGTGAAGGCGCTCTTCATCGTCTCGGCCATGCGCCCGGCATCGAACTGCGGACGGCGCGACGGGTCCCGCTCCCCGTCCGTTCCCGCGGCAGCCTCCCCGCCGTCGTGCGACGAGGCAGAGGCTCCGGCGGACTCCCCGGCAGCGGCCGGCTCCGTGGCAGCGGCCGGAACAGCCGGACGCGGGTCATAGGTAAAGGCGATCGTTCCGTTCGCCCCACCCTTCATCTCGCCCAGACCGGGCAGCGGGCACACCAGGCCGTGCTCGACGGCATGACGCACCTCGAAGACGAAGCGGTCGATCTCGCCGGCGGCCTCCAACTCGTTGAGCCCACGGGCGCAAAGCAGCCCGCGCAGCACGCCGTCGTCGCGTTTGAGCAGTTCGGAAAAGAGTACCGCACGGCCGGGCTCCTTGACGATGAAGGCACCCAGCTGAGGGATGACGAGACGTTTGTGCGTCTCGAGATATTGCGTTATGACAGGTATCAGCACAGTCTAAATCTCCTTATTTTGTCAGGGTTCAAAATTACCGTTTTTCGCAGAAACGTCCAAATATTCGGCTTCCAAAAATCGTCCCGCCGCCCGCTTCCGCCGCCGCAGCGCCCCCTCCGCACCGCCGGCCGGAGAGGCAGCAGCACGGGACGCAATGGTCAGGTCGGCAGGCGGGAAAAGGTTCGGAGCAGGCCGCAAAGGCGGCGCAACGGGGCCCAAAACACGCGGAATGGTAAAATTTAACGAAAATATCGCGGCAAAGAGTTGGTTATACGAAAAATATTCGCCTACTTTGCATCCCGAAAATCCGGAAAATCCGACCGAGCTACTTTCGCCCGTTTCCGACCATGTAGCGAAGCCGGATTCCCGAAACCCACACGAACGAGCCATGAAAGACAAGTACATTGACCTGATCGAACAGTCGTTCGATTTCCCGCAGGACGAGTTCTCGGTCGAGGACAACGAGCTGCACTTCCACGACATTCCGCTCATGGAACTGATCAAGCAGTACGGCACGCCGCTCAAGATCACCTACCTGCCCAAGATCTCGCAACAGATCAACCGAGCCAAGCGCATGTTCAACGTGGCGATGGCCAAGGTCGATTACAAGGGCTCGTACAACTACTGCTACTGCACCAAGTCGAGCCACTTCTCGTTCGTGCTCGAGGAGGCGATGAAGAACGACATCCACCTCGAGACCTCGTCGGCCTACGACATCCACATCATCAACGCCCTCTACGACGGAGGCATCATCGACAAGGACCGCTACATCATCTGCAACGGATTCAAGCGCCCGCAGTATGTCGAGAACATCGCCCAGCTCGTAAACGACGGATTCACCAACACCATCCCCGTACTGGACAACAAGGAGGAGCTCGACCTGTTCGAGGACGCCTTCACCAAGAAGTGCAAGGTCGGCATCCGCATCGCCTGCGAGGAGGAGCCCAAGTTCGAGTTCTACACCTCGCGCCTCGGCATCCGCTACAACGACATCGTCGAGTTCTACAAGGCCAAGCTCAAGAACAGCAAGAAGTTCCAGCTCAAGATGCTCCACTTCTTCATCAACACCGGAATCAAGGACACGGCCTACTACTGGAACGAGCTCTCGAAGTGCATGAACGTCTACTGCGAGCTGAAGACCATCTGCCCCGAACTCGACAGCCTCAACATCGGCGGCGGATTCCCCATCAAGAACTCGCTCAACTTCGAATACGACTACGAGTACCTGACCGAGGAGATCGTGGCGCAGATCAAGAACATCTGCCAGCGCAACGGCATCGAGGAGCCGAACATCTTCACCGAGTTCGGATCGTTCACCGTGGGCGAAAGCGGCGCGGCGCTCTACTCGATCGTCAATCAGAAGCAGCAGAACGACCGCGAGAACTGGTACATGATCGACTCGTCGTTCATCACCACCCTGCCCGACACGTGGGGCATCAACCAGCGCTACATCATGCTGGCCATCAACAACTGGGACAAGGAGTACCAGCGCGTGCTGCTCGGCGGACTGACGTGCGACAGCGAGGACTTCTACAACTCGGAGTGCCACACCAACGCCATCTTCCTGCCCAAGCTCGAGAAGGGCAACCCGCAGTACATCGGATTCTTCCACACGGGCGCCTACCAGGAGTCGCTCGGCGGCTTCGGCGGCATCCAGCACTGCCTGATCCCCGCCCCGAAGCACGTGATCATCGACCGCGACAAGTCGGACAACGAATACTACACCCGCCTGTTCGCCAAGGAGCAGTCCTACCGCTCGATGCTCCGCATCCTCGGCTACTGATCCGGACGGCGGCCCCATGCAGGACAACGGGCGCGGACCTTTGCGGTCCGCGCCCGTTTTTCGTTTGGCCGGAAGGAGCGGGTGCCGGCCTATTCGAAATCGCTCTGCTGCCGCTCCACCTCCCGCAGTTTCAGCGCGTTGAGTTCCCGGCGCAACGCCTCGACCTCCCGTTCCAAATCGCGGTCGGAGGGTTCCGGAGCCTCACTCCGCACCCCCTTCGCCGCCTCGGCCGCTTCGAGCTCCGACGGATCGGCAATCACTTCGTGATCCGCCGGGAAGGTCGGGATCTCCAACTCGGCCGCCAGGGGCGTATGTTTTCCCTGAAAGACGACCCGGGCCCGGACGCGGATCGTTCCCGGAGTCGTCGTGGCGCGCACGAGCACGGGGGCCGTACCCCAGCTGATCCGCCGGGGATTGGTGAAGGTCCCTTCCGAAGCGACCAGCTCGCCCGGACCTTCGATCTCGAAGAGCACCTCGCAGTCGTTCAGACGCTTGATCGTCCCGTTCTCATCCGCCACGGCGGCTACGACCGTCATCAGGTCCGAACCGTCGGCCGTCATCCCTGCCTGCCCGTCATCGGCCCACAGCAGCAGCTTCGCGGGACGCCGCGCCGGCATGACCTTGTGCGTCGCCACGACCCGGCCGTCCACAAGCCCCTCGGCCAGCAGATAGGAGTCGCCCTGACGCCCCTCGCGCGAGAGCTCCTTGTCGCGCATCACATCGAAGACCCCCTCGAACAGGATCACCGGAGAGGGCATGCCGCCCGCCTCGGGCGACTTGCGGTAGACGCGCGGCTCCCCATCCCTGCAGCAGGTCAGGCGCACCTCGTCGCAATTGCTGTAGACCGTCACGTCGGCCGGCGAGAAGGGGGTCATGGCATGGGCGATGTAGACCATCGGGCCGCTTCCGGCAATCAACTCCGGATTGGGCTGCACAGGCCGCTGCGCGCAGAACATGTAATAGGAGTATTTCGGCTGCCGGAAGGCATCCATGATGCCGCCGTAGAAGGGATCGGGATGGTAGCCCCGCTGGTGGTCGAACGAGTGCCAGAGACACCCGCCCACATGCTGGCGCGGCGTCCGCCACAAGGCATCGTAGCACGTATACTGATAGTCCGGGCGGGCATATCCCTTGGCCTGGACGAGCATCGGCACCTCGCCCCACCCGCGGTTCACGCGGCTCGGCGAATTGTGCGAGTTCCAGTCATCGACGTTGTCCCCCCACTCGCGGGTGAAATAGCACACCTTCGGATCCAGCTCCCGGGTATTGAACGCCCCGTCGTCTCCGTTGAGCGGATGGGTGAACTGCACGGGGAAGTGTTCGGCGCCGCGGGCCGCGGCATCGCAACCCGCATAACAGTAGGGATAGGGATACTCCTCATGCAGGATCCGCGCGACATTCGCGGCGAAATCCTCCGGATACCACGTCTCGTTGAGAATCGGCTCCCAAAGCCACACCGAGGGGTGGTTGCGGTCGCGGCGCACCATGTTGCGGATGTCGGAGTAGACCCGCTCGGCAAAGACCCGATCGTCGTTCCAGAACTGCCAGCCCGGGGTATTGACGATCACGAAAAGCCCCAACTCGTCGCAGGCGTCCATGAAGGCCGGGTCCTGCGGATAGTGGGCGTTGCGGATCACGCGCAGGCCGGCATCGCGCAACTTCCTGGCATCCCGCCAGTGGAGGCTGTTCGACAGGGCATTGCCCACGACGGCGAAGTCCTGATGGCGGTTGGCGCCGATCAGCGGCCACGGATAGGGCCTGCCGTTGAGCCAGAACCCCTCCTTGCCCCGGAACTCGATGCTGCGGATACCGATCCGGCGGCAATAGCCATCGACCACATCGCCCTGCTGGTCCTTCACGTAGACATGCAGCTTGTAGAGGTAGGGCGTATCGGGCGACCAGAGGCGGGGCCGCGAGAGGGTCACGCGGGCCTCGGCCCGCCTGGCCGCCCCGTTGGTCACCGAGAGCCGCTCTTCGGCCGAGGCGGCCAGCTGTCCCTCCCGGTCGTAGAGTTCATAGACGACCCGTCCCCGGAACGACCGGCCCGAAAGGTTGCGCACGTGTGCAGCCATCCGCACCCTGGCCGAGGCCTCCGACACGTCGTCGTAGGAGACGAAGAGCCCGCCCCCGGCCTCCTGATCCTCGTAGTTGGGATCGGTGATGAAGACCCGGTTGTGGGCGATGAGCCAGCAGTCGCGGTAGATGCCGCCGAAGTAGGCGAAATCCAGCGCATCCTGCGGTTTGCCGGGCGGGAACGTCGGATCGTCGCTGTTGTCCGCACGCACGGCGATGACATTGTCCCCGCCGTACTCGACGGCGGGCGAGATATCGACCACGACCGGCAGGTAGCCTCCGTAGTGCCGGGCGAGGCAGTGTCCATTGACCCACACCTCCGATTTGCCCATGATGGCCTCGAAATGGAGGAACAGCCGCTTGCCCCGCCACTCCTCGCGGGGCGTGAAGTGTTTGCGATACCACACCTCGCCCTGATAATTGACGCAGCCGCTGGCTTCGGTCGGCAGGTATTCGATCCCGTCGGGGAGCGAGACGAGCGGCCAGGCCCGATCGTCGAAATCGCGCTGTCCGGCCCCCTCGGCCGCCCCGCGGTGGAAACGCCATGCCGGATTCATGTTATAGACCGTGCGCCCCGTGCCGGGGAGTTCGTAGAACCCCGCCGTGGAGAACTGCGGCCGGTAAGCCGCGACGGCCGACGAATCGGCCCCGGGGAGCGACTGTGCCGCAGCAAGGCCCGGGAACGACAGACAGGCGGCGGCCACAAGGGAACGAAGGATGGATCGCATATGGATGAAATTGTTGTTTGCCACGCAGTTGCAGGACCGGCAGGAGATACGGGAGCGACCGCTGCCGGGCGGATGCCGCCGGGCGGATCGGACAATCCCGGAGAGCAACTGCCGGCCGGAAGACAAATATAGCAAAAAACAGCCAATTAGGCAACCGCCGGAACGGAATCGGTCGCATCGGCACGGGCCCGGCCGCAGGAATGGCATCCGACCGAAGGAAAATCGACCGCACGGAGGAGCTTTCCGCCCGCAGGGAGACAGGGAGCGGGAAAAATTTTCTTACCTTTGGTCCCGAATCCCCAAGACCGAGCCGATGGAGCGAACGTACGGAATGAGATATTGGATGACAGTGCTTGCCCTGCTGTCGGCATTGTGGGCATCGCCCGCTCCGCTGATGGCGGACAGGAGGGTGACGGGATCCGCCCAGACATACGGGCCGACTCCCTCCTTCGGTCGGGAATCGGCGGCGGATCTCCGGCAGACGGCCGACACGACCGCCCTCCGTGATACGCTGCGCAGCACCGGGACCGCCCGTCCGGGGCGTCTGGCCCGCACCGCCGGGCAGGAGCGGCATCCGGACTTCGCCGGCCCGAAACGCCGCAGGCTCCAGCACCGCCTCGGCGCCGAATTCCGCCCCGAATACATCTTCCCGACCAACCCCTTCCTCGACGGGGTGAACTCGCTGATGCGGCCCATGGACCTCTCGCTCGCCGCCCACCTCAAATACTCGTTCCAGTTCCGTCCCGGCTCCTATGCCGACCGCATCTACGGCGGCGTATACCAGGGCATCGGTGCGGCCTACTACGACTTCGCCAACCCGCTCGAACTGGGCAATCCCGTGGCAATCTACCTCTTCCAGGGGGCGCGCATCGCCCGCCTCTCGCCCCGGCTCTCGCTCAACTACGAGTGGAACTTCGGCCTCTCGTTCGGCTGGAAGCCCTACGACCGGGAGAACAACGCGCTCAACACGATGATGGGCTCGCGGCTCAACGCCCTGCTCAACGTCAGCTTCTACCTGCGCTGGATGCTCACGCACGAACTCGACCTGACCTTCGGACCCACGCTCACCCACTTCTCCAACGGCAACACCACGATCCCCAACGCCGGGCTCAACTCCGCCGGACTTCAGGCCGGACTGACCTGCAACTTCGGACGCACGGCCGCTGAGGCCCGCGTCGCACGCCGCATCGACGGCCCCGACTTCCGCCCCCACATGACCTACGACCTGGTGCTCTTCGGGTCGTGGCGCCGCAAGGGCGTCGCGTTCGACGGCAACCAGTACGCATCGCCCGACGCCTACACGGTGCTGGGCGTGAACTTCGCAGCCATGTACAACTTCGGCTACAAGTTCCGTGCGGGCCTCTCGCTCGACGGCATCTACGACGGCAGCGCCAACGTCTACATCCCCGACCGGATCACCGCCGTGGGCGACTCGCCCGACCTGGAGTTCGTAAAACCGGGAATCGACCGCCAGCTGGCCCTCGGCCTCTCGGCCCGCGCCGAGTTCGTCATGCCCTACTTCACCATCGGGATCGGACTGGGCAGGAACATATTGCACAAGGGCGGCGACATGGACTACTTCTACCAGACACTCGCCCTGAAGGTGGGCGTCACCCGCAACTCGTTCGTGCACATCGGCTACTCGCTGAGCGACTTCCACATGCCCAACTTCCTGATGCTCGGCGCGGGCTGGAGGTTCAACAACCGGTCGCCGCACCACTACTGATTTTCCGGCCGTTTTCCGCCGCGGCGCGCTTTTCGATTTGGCAGTGCACGCCCTTTGCACTACCTTTGCAGCGGATGGACATGCCCCACGGCACAAAAACCTATACCCATGCAGATCAACAAGGCAGAATTCCGCTGCAGCTCCGAGCGCATCACGCAGGTCCCGAAAGACAGCCTGCGCGACATCGCCTTCATCGGCCGCAGCAACGTCGGCAAATCGTCGCTCATCAACATGCTCACCGGCCGCAACGGGCTGGCCAAGGTCTCGGGAACTCCGGGCAAAACCCGGCTGATCAACCACTTCCGCATCGACGACGCGTGGTATCTCGTGGATCTGCCCGGTTACGGCTACGCCCGCACGTCGAAGGCCGTGCGGGGCGAGTTCTCGAAACTCATCACCGACTACGTGCTCCGCTGCGAGAAGCTCCACTTCCTCTTCGTGCTGGTCGATATCCGCCTCGAACCCCAGAAAATCGACCTGCGCTTCATCGAGATGCTCGGCACGAACGGCGTCCCGTTCGGCATCGTCTTCACCAAGGCCGACAAGCTATCGAAAGCTCAATGCGAAAAGAGCATCGAGCGCTACCGCCAAACGCTCGTCGAGACATGGGAGGAGCTACCCCCGATGTTCGTCTCATCGTCGGAGCGCGGCACGGGGCGCGACGAAATACTCGATTTCATCGGCGAATGCCTCAAAGTTTGACCGAATGTTGAAAAATCGAACCCGAAAAGGCTCGGTTTTTCAACGCAATGTCCTATATTTGCACCATCAAAATCCTTCGTAACCTATGGCTATCCACAAAATCAAGATCTTCGCGGGTCGCGGTTCCGAGTACCTCGCCCAGAAGATCGCCGCAAGTTTCGGCACGACGCTCGGACAATCCGAGGTCCTGCGTTTCAGCGACGGCGAGTTCCAGCCCTGCTACAACGAGTCGATCCGTGGCTGTACGGTATTCATCATCCAATCGACGTTCCCGCCCTCGGACAACCTCATGGAGCTGCTGATGATGATCGACGCCGCACGCCGTGCTTCGGCCTACAAGGTCGTGGCCGTAATGCCCTATTTCGGCTGGGCGCGTCAGGACCGCAAGGACCGTCCCCGCGTACCGATCGGGGCCAAGCTGGTGGCCAACCTGCTCATGGCCGCAGGCGTAGACCGTGTGATGACCATGGACCTGCACGCCGACCAGATTCAGGGTTTCTTCGACATTCCCGTGGATGCACTCTATGCCAGCGGCATCTTCGTACCCTATATCGAAAGCCTCCACATCGAGGATCTCTCGATCGCCGCACCCGACATGGGCGGCGCCAAGCGTGCCAACACCTATGCCAAGCACCTCGGCACGCCGATCATCATCTCGCACAAGGAGCGCGCGAAGGCCAACGTCGTGGGCAAGATGACGGCCATCGGCGAGGTCGAAGGACGCAACGTCCTGATCGTCGATGACATGATCGACACGGCCGGCACGATCTGCATGGCCGCCGACATGCTCATGGCCCGCGGCGCGAAGAGCGTGCGCGCGGCGATCACCCACCCCGTGCTCTCGGGCCCGGCCTACGAGCGCATCAACGACAGCGCCCTCGAGGAGGTGATCGTGACCGACACGATTCCGCTCAACCCCAACAAGGACCTGCACAAGTTCACGGTGCTCTCCGTCGCTGACATCTTTGCCGACGTCATCGAGCGTGTGCACAACTACAAGGAGATCTCGTCGATCTTCTTCAAGTAGGAAACCCGGACAGGGCAGAAAAGAGGCGGCCGCACCCGGAT
>OMED01001112.1_pt1 | contig 11621 bp, 13 predicted proteins | sample 1673411 | NCBI WGS metagenome assembly OMED01 (sample SAMEA103958110, study PRJEB25191) | human gut metagenome | reverse complement strand
TAGGCTTACCTCTGCGCAGAAAAAAGGTATTATTACGGAAGAATCTTATGCTAATGCCCTTGCCAAGCTTAATCCTAAATACGAAAGTCTGATTGCCAAGCAGCAAGAGTATTTAACCATGCAGGGGAAAATAAATAAATTGAAGTCAAACACCAAAGCATGGGGTACCGCAGCACTAACTTTTGGTGGTGTGGCGTATAAAATGGTTGGTTATACTAAAGAAGCCATTGATTTTGAAAGTGCGATGTCGGATGTTCGTAAAGTGGTCAATTTTGATTCTCCACAACAGTTTAAAGAAATGGGCAAAGACATTCTTAATATGTCAACTAGGATTCCTTTAGCCGCGGAAGGATTAGCCGCCATAGTTGCGTCTGGTGGGCAGTCTGGTATTGCTAGAAAAGACTTAATATCTTTTGCAGAATCCGCTGCAAAAATGGGAGTCGCTTTTGATATAACTGCGGATCAAGCAGGAGAGATGATGGCAAAATGGCGCACTGCTTTTAAGATGGGGCAGCCTGAAGTTGTGGAACTAGCTGATAAAGTAAACTATTTAAGCAATAAAACAGCAGCAACAGCACCACTTATATCTGATGTTGTAACTAGAGTGGGGCCTTTAGGTGCCGTAGGCGGTGTGGCTGCAGGTGAAATTGCGGCTCTTGGTGCAAGTATAGTTGGTGCTGGCATAAATTCGGAGATGGGTGCGACTGGCATCAAGAATTTAATATTAGCATTGACATCCGGCGAAAGTGCTACAAAAACTCAAGCTGGAGCATTTGCGGCATTGGGGTTAGATGCAGTAGAAATGTCCGAATATATGCAAAAAGATGCTAAAGGAGCAATCTTAACAGTTCTTGAAGGATTGAAAGGTCTAGATAAAGCAAAACAAGCAAGTGTATTAAAAGACTTATTTGGTAAAGAATCGCTTGGAGCTATTTCGCCGTTAATTTCCAATCTTGATGAATTAAAAAATAATTTTGAAAGAGTGGCAGATAAATCTAAGTATGCAAATAGCATGGAAGATGAATTCCAAGAAAAATCTAAAACAACGTCTAATTCAGTTATGTTGATGGATAATAGTATTAAAGCAGTTAAGATATCTATGGGAGATGGGCTTTTGCCAATTATTGGACCTGTCGCTTCGGGGATAGGCGATTTGGCAAAATGGATACGCGAACTTTCTGAAGCTTATCCGAATGCTACAGCGGGAGCGTTGGGGCTTGTTTTTGGTTTTGCGGGAGTTGCAGCAGGAGTTAGTGGGTTAGGATTTTTAATTAGTGGAGCAAGGCTGACTTTTCAGACATTTACACCAGTGTTAAAGGGTGTTAGTTCCGCAGTGAAAGGGTTTGGATTAGTAGCAAAGGTTTCTGCCATGTTTACTCAGGGATTTGCATTAGCGCAAAGCATTCTAAGCGGAGCATTGACTATTACCAACGGTGTATTTTCATTACTGCGTGGTGGAGTTATGGGACTATGGAATATATTGATGGCTAATCCATGGATTCTTTTAGCTACATTGGCTGTTGGTGCGGCTGTATTAATATATCAAAATTGGGATACAATAAAGCAATGGTTTATTACTTTATGGGATAATCCTATGCTTGCTGCGGATCAGTTCTGGACCGGACTAAAAGATTTATTTAAACGTGGCTATGAATGGTTGCAAGAAAAATGGCAATCTATCAGTAATTTCTTATCTACTCCTATTTTTGGCAAAGTTAATATTACGGCATCCGGTAATGGTGCAGAGGTTGCAGAAAATGCGTATGGCGGTATTTATGGCAGGGGGACATTTCTTACTACTTTTGCGGAAACCTCTGGTGAAAGCGCGATACCGCATATTCCCAATAGACGTAATATAGGATTGTTGGCCAAAACTAATGAAATCATGGGGAATCCATTGGGAACTGGTGGCGGAATAACGGCTACCTTTGCGCCGCAGATCACAGTGCAAGGGAATGCGGATACTGCTGAAATTTCAACTTTATTAGATCAAAAAATGCGTGAATTTAAAGCAATGTTGGCAGAAGTGCAGAATCAGAACAGGAGGCTTTCGTATGGCTAAAACCTATTACACAATCCAGGGCGATATGTGGGATGGCATAGCAAAAAAGTTATATGACGATGAAAGTGGCGTAAACGCGCTGCTGGAAACAAATCAGCAATATGCTGACATAGTTGTTTTTCCGGCAGGTATTATTTTGGATGTGCCGGATTATGAAAAGCCTACTCCGACCAACTTGCTGCCGCCGTGGAGGCGTTAAATGGAAGCACGTAGAATATCGGTGATCATAAAATATAATAATAAAGATATCTCAGTTGATATCAGTAAATATCTAAAAATCATCAGCTATACCGATAATCTATCGGGAGAAGCCGATGATTTGCAGATAACACTGGAAGACAAGGCAGGTCTTTGGCAATCGACATGGATTCCGGAAAAAGGAGCACTTCTAGATGTAATGCTGCAGCAAAAATATTGGCAAACTTTGTCGGCGTTACCACAAAGTTTGCGTTTGGGATTGTTTGAAATCGATGAAATAACAAGCAGCGGCTATCCATCAGAAGTACAAATAAAAGCAGTTTCCGTGCCTGATAATAATACTCTTAGAGGTACTGAACGTAGCCAGAGTTGGGAAAAGGCAAAGCTGCAGGTAATCGCTAATGATATAGCTTCAGCTGCAGGAATGTCATTGTTTTGGGACACGGAAGAAAATCCGGTATTGGATAGAGTCGAACAGACAGAACAGTCTGATTTATCTTTTTTGTATGCAATTTGTAAGGATAAAGGTCTGGCATTGAAAATAAGTGATAAAAAAATCATTGTTTTTGATGAAGCAAAATATGAAGCGGAAAAAGCAAAGATAACAATAGTAAAACCAGGTACCGTTTATAAAAAAGAGTCTGGAATGAAATATTTGTTTGTTGGTACTGGCTACAGTTTGCGTACTAAAATTAGAGATATTTATGCTGCCTGCAGAGTTAGTTATCAGCAGGGAAGTTCAAAATCTAATATTGAGGCAACTTATACTGTTGCTGGTAAAAAGGGAAAAACACTGCAGGTAAATGAACAAGTTGAAAGTGTTGCGGAAGCATTAAATTTAGCAAAAAAACGGTTGCGCGAAAAAAATAAAGACGAAGTTACTGGATCTTTAAATATGTTGGGAAACTTTGTCTTATTATCTGGGGTTACAGTTAATTTATTAGGATTTGGAGCTTTTGATGATAAGTACTTGATAACCAGAGCATCACATGATATTGGTAGCGGTTATACGACAAATATCGATGTAAGAAGGTGTTTAAATGGATACTAATTTTATAAAAAATATAATTCGTATCGGGAGGGTATCTTCTGTTGACGTCAATACAAATACTGCAAGAGTAGCTTTTTCTGATAAAGACGATTTGGTATCTGGTAATTTGATGATTGTAAATCGTGGAAGCATGGCTGATAAGGATTACTGGATACCTGATATTGATGAGCAAGTTCTGTGCTTAATGATGCCAAATAAAAGTGGCCTGGGATTAAATGAAGGGTTTATTTTAGGATCTTTTTTTTCGGCAGAGGACGCACCGCAGGAGCGAAGTGCTGATGTAAGGGCTGTAAAATTTGGTGATGGTACTGTCATAAAGCATGATCGTAGCACTGGAATTTTAACGATAAATGCTACAGGTGATATTGATATAATCGCCGGCGGGACAGTGACTATAAAAGGTGCGACGGTGAATATAAATTAGATAGGATGTATGGTATAATACCCCCTAGAGGTGGTCAATTTGTTAGATGTAAAGTATTTTGCTGCGATTATCATTGGCTTTTGTATTTGTATTTTAGTTAATGTAACAAAGGACGGTTCTTTTTGGGCTGCAGTTAGCTCTGCTGTTGCTGCTTCTATTTCGGCATTTGTGGCTTGTCAAATGTATCAAAAAGAAAAATATAAAGAGAAAACTGAAAATGATAAAGAGTTATTATATGCGATAATTCAAGTTGCTGCACTATATAATAAATTGCATAGTTTATATTTAGGTAATGATAGAACTGATGAAAGCTTTAATAATTTAAAAAGGTTAGACAAGAATTCATTGTTTGATGAGACGAATAGAGCTTTTTATAATACTAACCATCCTGATAAGTTTAACGAGAATTTTATTGAATTAATTGTAGCAATGGCTTATTTTAAAGGCGGAGTTGCTACAAACAATAAATGTTTAATAGTGGACTATGCTAATGTTTTGGATAATATGAAATATTGTTATGAGATTATTGTAGATGCGTATGAATCTAATGGATATCAAAATTCAAAAATTTTAAAAATAGTTGAGAATCTTTTACTTAATGAGAAAGACATAAAAGATGCAAAAAGCGAGTTCCAAGAAGTTAAGCTGAGATATGATAAGCGCAATAAAGAGGCAGTATTTATTTTTGAATGGTTTGATAAGTTTTTTTTAGTAGCAATAAAAAAAGTGTTAGATATGCAAGATGAATTAGAAAAACACGAATTTTTAAACCTGGAAGATGAAGTTGCAAAAATAATAGTTTCAAAGTTAATGGATAATGCGATAGACTTAGAAGATGAAAAAGATGAGGTGTTTAATAAAATACCTCTTTCAAAGGAAGAAGAAATTGCTAAAAAAATTATAAGCGATATTAGATTGCTGTATAGTAAAAAACAGGATGATGGAAGTATAGCGTTTGTAGCCCAAACCAACCCCAGTTGAGCCTGTAAAATCGATATGGGTAAAGAAAATGGTAGTTGATACACCTAAAAATGAGCAGGTTAAGAAAGCTATTGAAAAAATCAGAAAGCAAATGACTGCTTTAGATGTACTGCTTACCGAATATTACGCATATAATACTGAAGCCTTGCATAACAGTTTAAAAGAAACTTTGGAGCAGGTAGGTATGAATGTTAATCATGAAGTTTTTGGGCTTACGAGAATAAAACTTAATATTATAGAGAGTAAATGGTAGATAATCGCTAACTAAAGCGTCCTTATTTTAGGGCGCTTTTTTATATACAAAAATACTTAAAGGAGGTGGTTAAATTGCAGGCGACAAGATTAGGCGATACTGATACAGGACATGATGCTTGCCCAGGGACTGTGCTTGTGAGTGCCAGTACGAATGTAATAATTAACGGTAAAGGTGCAGGACGTGTCGGCGATAGTTATGCTCCGCATGGATGTATCGTGCATCCAGCACATACAGCGCATATCGCCAGCGGCAGCAGTACAGTTCTTATTAATGGACTGCAGGCAGCAAGGGTAGGTGATCCGATAGACTGTGGAGGCAGTGTTGCTTCTGGAAGTCCGGATGTAATCATAGGAGGTTAATATGCAAGTTGGATCTATGGGAGATATTCCTTTTGTTGTGTCATATGGCAAAATCCGTACTTTTAGTGATTATGGACGTAGTGGTTCCGGCCGCTGGGCGAAACATGATTTAATTGGGCGCAAACCAGTAATGGAATTTTTAGGTCCAGATGTCGAAAAAATTAGTATGAAAATACAGTTGCGAACTGATCATGGTATAAATCCCGAAAGCGAGCTGGAACGGTTGCGGAAAATGAGGGATACCGGTACGGTTTTTCCATTTATTTTGGGCGGGGCACCGGTATCTAATAATTATTGGATGTTAGAGGATATAGGTGAGAATGTAAGCTATTGGCGGGCTGGAGGTAAAATACTTTCTGTTACCGTCGATATTACATTGACTGAATATTCTACAGAGGAGGTGCGCTGATGGAGTTTGAGCTTACTGCGGGAGAAAGAGTTGACGTAGATTTTGCCCCACAAAATGTGCAAATGGAAATTTTACAAAATTGCAGTACAATACTTAGCACGTCTAAGTTTAGCGTACCGTTAGACCGTGACTTTGGCGTTGACGCAAACTATGTAGATGCGCCGCTGCTATCGGCTAAAGCGAAAGCAGAAAGTGAAATATTTGCTGCATTAAAAAAATATGAACCGCGAGTTACGGTAAAACAAATTACATGGCGCTCTAATGTGGAGGGCGTTTTAAGAGCGAAAGTGAAGGTGGTCATAAATGAAACTTAGTGATCTGCCGGACATTGAATTTGTTAGTGCAGACGAACAAGAAATATTATCGGATATCATAAAGCTTTATACGGAAATAACCGGAAGGACCCTTGCACAAGGTGATCCTGTCCGGTTATTTTTATGCGTGATTGCGGCCATTATCCTGATGCTGTGCAATAAGATCAACTACACCGGCAAACAAAATTTATTGCGATATTCGGCAGGTGCCAACCTGGATCACTTGGGCGTACTTGTCGGGGCAGAACGTATTGGCGCCAAGGCCTCTGTCACGACAATTAAAATAACCCTGTCGGAGGTGCGGTCCGTTGCGACAAACATTCCCGCAGGTACGCGGGCGACAGCTGGAGATAATGTGTTTTTTGCTATTGATCAGGATGCAACGGTCATAGCTGGACAGTTGGACGTCTCTGTAGCGGCTACCTGTACTGTGGCTGGTGTTCTCGGTAATGGCTATCTGCCGGGAGAAATCAATAAGATTGTTGATCCAATTCCGTACGTCGCTGGAATGGTAAATACCACAACGTCGGAGGGAGGTTCAGATGTCGAGAGTGACGATTCTTTGCGTGAGGCTATTCGCGAGGCTCCGGAGGGATTTTCGGTAGCTGGACCTGTGGGCGAATACATTAAAATTGCCAAACGAGCTTCGTCTTTGATTGTTGATGTATCGGTAATATCACCGGAGCCTGGGCAAGTACTGATAACACCGCTACTTGTAGGCGGTGGAATACCGGGAAAAGAAATGCTGGATATCGTAGAGGCAGCGTGCAGTGATAAATCTGTAAGGCCGCTCACTGACCATGTGCGTGTGGCTGCTCCGGAGGTTGTCGATTATGATCTTACACTCACGTATTACCTTGACCGGGCAAATGAAGCTAAATCTGTTGCCGTTCAAAGCGCGGTAGCGAAAGCGGTGGAGGATTATATCGATTGGCAAAAATCTAAGCTTGGCCGTGATATCAATCCGGACGAGTTAATCTGTCTTATTAAAAATGCTGGCGCCAAGCGAGCGGTTATATCTTCGCCTACTTTTCGGATCGTTGCTGATAACCATGTAGCGATAGCTGAAAATGTTAATGTTACATTTGGGGGGCTAGAAAATGAATGATCTGCAAAATTTGAATTTAATCGAGTTGCTACCCACTAGCATTGCAAGCGACGAAACGATAAGAAATATCTGTAATGCCATTGCAGAAAAATTACAAACGATTAATGAAAAAGCTGAATTAGTTTTGTTGCTGCCACGATTGGATCAGTTGCCGGAAACATTGGTGGATGAACTAGCTTGGCAATATCATGTTGATTTTTATGATTATGCGGCAGATATCAATAAAAAAAGGGCATTAGTGCGCAAGGCCATTGACTGGCATCGGAGAAAAGGCACTCCTGCTGCAGTAGAGGAAGTATGTACAGCTGTTTTTAAATCAGCAAAAGTTTATGAGAATTGGGAATATGGTGGGAAACCATATCATTTTCAGGTAAGAATGATTTCAGAAGGCATTCCAGATAAATCTGTTTTGGACAATTTGTATAGGGCAATTAAAGAAAGTAAGAATGTTAGGAGTTGGCTTGACGCTTTAAGTTTTGACCGTCAGATAGCTGGCTCCTTATTTGTTGGAGGGGTCTATTCTTCAATGAGAAAAGTGGAAATTTTCCCATCACAGATAAAACCACAGATTTTAAATATCAATAATTATTTTGGAGCTGCAATCTATGTACACAAAGGAGTTGAAGTAACATGCCAAACTGGGCAAATTTAATGTTGACTAAACAAGGAAAGGTATTACAGGCAAAAGCTATTGCTGGTAGTACATTAACGATCACTAAGATGAAATTGGGTTCTGGTATTATTCCAGATGGAGTATCGCCAGAAGATCTTACTGATTTGATTCAACCCAAACAAGCTTTAGGATTAACGGCAATCAGTGTTAATGGTGGATTAGCTAAAATTCAGAGTATTGTTACTAATGCTGAACTTTCAGAAGGGTACTATATTCGTGAATGTGGTGTATTTGCAAATGATCCTGATGTTGGGGAAATAATGTATGCAATAATGACAGATACCTCCCCTGATTTTCTGCCTTCCGCATCAAGCTCTGTTGTGATTTCAGAAGAATTTAGTATTAATGTGGTAACGGAAAACATGGCGAATATTACGGCGATTATTGATCCTGAAGGTATAGTAACAGTGGCTAATGCAAGAAAAATTGCAGAGGATAAAGTTACTGAGCATAATGAAGATACAGAGGCTCATCCAAATGACTTTAATTTAAAAGGCATTACTATTGGCAAAGATAATGTTATTGCAACTAAAAAGGGAGATTTACTAACTCTTTTGGCAGGGAAAGGAATTAATTTACTTAGTGATATTAAAAATAAGATAATCACGATCGTTGGAAAAAGTAAGAATGCATGGAATCCGAATGAAGAAATTATAGCTGGAGATATAAGATATACCGAAGACGGTAATGGTCCAAGCTGGGCTTATTTGTTATGTAAAACTGCAGGAACTACAGGTACCGTTGAACCGATTTTAGAAGCTAATACTGTTGTAGGACAGGAGATAAATGACGGCAGTGTTGTATGGACGGTACAAAATATTAGGCCTACTGCTTTAGATTCATATCCTGTAGGCAGTATATATATGTCTGTAAATTCGACATCGCCTGCAGATCTTTTTGGCGGTACGTGGGAGGCAATGCCGGCAGGACGTGTTTTGCTGGCACAGGGCACATCAGAATGGGGCGTAGAATACCAAGCTGGCAGTACCGGTGGCGAACACGAACATCAGTTATCTGTCGGGGAACTGCCTGCGCATGGGCATAACACTACGTGTACTGTTACAGGCGAACACTCTCACACTCTATCAATCAACAACTCATATAATTCTGATTTTTTCCCCAACCAAGATTTATTTTCGCGAGGTGAAAATAAATCAGGAATTGGTACAAAATCAACAAACATTTCAGGCAGCCATTCCCACGTCGTTACTATTGCTGAAACCGGTAGCAATATTGCCCATAATAACCTACAACCTTATTTAGCTGTATATCTCTGGAAACGTACCGCCTAACCCCCCTGTCGGGGAACTGCCAGAACATGAGCATGATGTAACTTGTAGTAACAACGGTCTACATCAACATAAGATAGATATCTATAATGACGAAGGTCGTGACGCACCATATGTTGCTGGGGCTGCAGGTGGTATTAAGGGTTCGCCAAGCACATCAGAAACAGGTAATCACTCTCATACTATCTCTATTAATAAAACTGGTGGCAATTTTGCACACAACAATATGCAGCCGTTTTTATCGGTTTACATGTGGTATCGAATTGACTAAAGCGCTGTCGGGGAACTGCCTTCGCATAATCATAGTGTCAGCATTAGCACATCAGACCTTATAGGTACTTTGAGTTTAAGCCCTTACAGTGGTTTTGATAATGCCACTGGTATTGTTTCGCTTAGCGGTGGTAGTTTTGACACCGGCGGCGATGTAAAAAATGGTTATAGTAATAACGCTAATATAAATGTTTCTCATTCTCACACAGCCACAGTTAGTAATACCGGCAGTAATATATCCCATAATAATTTACAGCCGTATTTGAGCTGCTATATGTGGAAAAGAGCAGCATAATTTAAAGGTTGATTAGCCTGTCGGAGAACTTCCTGCACATAACCACAATGTAACGGTTAGTACAAGCGGGGATCACGCGCATACTTTTACTTTTGTAAAAGAATACGACGCAGGTGGTACAGAACCGGGATCAGCTTCATGGCGTTCTAATCAAGGCACAAAAACAACCGAACAAGCTGGTACACATACTCATACCGTAACTATTCGTAACACTGGCTCTAATTATCCACACAATAACCTGCAGCCTTATATATCTGTTTATTGTTGGCGTAGAACAGCATAGTAGCCTGTCGGGGAACTGCCTGCGCATGGGCATAACACTACGTGTACTGTTACAGGCGAACACTCTCACACTCTATCAATCAACAACTCATATAATTCTGATTTTTTCCCCAACCAAGATTTATTTTCGCGAGGTGAAAATAAATCAGGAATTGGTACAAAATCAACAAACATTTCAGGCAGCCATTCCCACGTCGTTACTATTGCTGAAACCGGTAGCAATATTGCCCATAATAACCTACAACCTTATTTAGCTGTATATCTCTGGAAACGTACCGCCTAACCCCCCTGTCGGGGAACTGCCAGAACATGAGCATGATGTAACTTGTAGTAACAACGGTCTACATCAACATAAGATAGATATCTATAATGACGAAGGTCGTGACGCACCATATGTTGCTGGGGCTGCAGGTGGTATTAAGGGTTCGCCAAGCACATCAGAAACAGGTAATCACTCTCATACTATCTCTATTAATAAAACTGGTGGCAATTTTGCACACAACAATATGCAGCCGTTTTTATCGGTTTACATGTGGTATCGAATTGACTAAAGCGCTGTCGGGGAACTGCCAGAACATGGACACATCGCAACATGTAGCACTAATGGGGAACACGTTCATACAGCACCTACTTATAACGGTTCTGGTGGTGCTCCTAATGGTAGGATATCCGAAGTTGATAGGGTTGATAGATCAAGCACAGTCACTGTAGATAAGGCTGGTAGCCATAGTCATACCATTTCTGTTTCAGATACTGGTAAGAACTTGTCCCACAACAATATGTCCCCATATTTATCAGTTTATATATGGAAAAGAATTGCTTAAGCAGTTCTTTTCCAGCAGAAAATTGATATAAAAGGTGGCATATTTTGATGAGGTTGATTGTTCCCTGCAACTGAAACATTAACACTAGGTGTAATATTAGCATGAATGTTGAGATAATTTTGAGTATGTCCTCCACCACCCCCAGTTAATCCCTTGCTACCTTTAGTAACTGTTAAAATCCCTGAATAAGAAGGGCTATCTGCTCCAACAAAATATCCGGCACTTCCTGTTAAATTAACTGTGTTTGATACTATTTCATGAAAATGACTCGGCAGTTCCCCGACAGCTTTATGCTGTCCGCTTCCACATATAAATTGCAAGCCAGGGCTGCATGTTATTGTGAGCTGTTCCGCTGCCAGTATCGCCAATGGTTAAGGTGTGGCTGTGCAAGCCTGCCGCAGGGCAGGTGTATCCCATATTAGCACTCATATTACGGTGCATACCGGGATTACCACCGTCGCTGTATAAATTAAATTTATGGCTGTGTTCACCATCGGTACTAATCGTAGCCTGATGACTGTGCTTTGGCAATTCTCCGACAGTTTTATGCGGTACGTTTCCACATAAACACAGCAACGTAAGGCTGCATATTATTGTGTGGCATATCAGAACCGGTATTTTTGATATTTGCAGTATGGGTGTGATCACCAGCATTTTCGGTATAGACGCCATTTGCAGTAGAACGATAGGCGTCAGCTACACCGTTAGATCCTTCTTCGTTATAGTTGCTATATATTCCATGTTTATGATTTCCAGCTGACGATATCGTTATATTATGCTCGTGACTTGGCAGTTCCCCGACAGGCTAATCAACCTTTAAATTATG
>OMED01001105.1_pt1 | contig 11675 bp, 9 predicted proteins | sample 1673411 | NCBI WGS metagenome assembly OMED01 (sample SAMEA103958110, study PRJEB25191) | human gut metagenome | reverse complement strand
TGGTACGAGGGCCTGCCGCACGGCGAGAGCACCGTCACGGAGATCTGCGAAAACGGCGTGCGCTACACCGTGCCGACCACCATCCGCCCCGACTGCGCGGGGGATACCGTGACGCTGCCGCCGCCCATATCCACCCTTGCCCCCATGCGGTCCAGTATGCTGAGCATTGCCCTGTCTCCCTGTATGGAACCGGGGTCCAGGCCCGTCACGGTTACGGGACCGTATACCGCGCCCGCCGCTAAAAACAGCGATGCGTGGGTATAGTCCCCCTCAACGGTCACGTCCGCGGCCTTGAGACGCCGGGGCTTTACCAGTATGGTGTCCTGGCCCATCCATTGGCTCTCGCCGCCGAATGCGGAGAGCGAAGCGCGGGTCAATTCGACGTAGCTTTTGCTCTGTAGGGGAGTGGTGAGCCGTATGCGGCTTTCCCCCTCCAGCAGCGACAGCGCCAGCAGCAGCCCGCTTATATATTGGGAAGAAACGTCTCCCCTTATGGGAAACTCCCCGAGACGCTGAGCTTCTCCGCTGCTACACCCTTGCTTTTGAGAAGCTCTGTTACGGGCTCCATTGGCCGGGCGGCCAGCGACGGTGACAGCATAAACTCCGCCTTCCCCCCAATGAGGGGAGCAACGGGGTAAAGCAGCCTGTATGTGGCGCCGGAATCCCGGCAGTCAAGGCGGAGGACGTCCGGCTTTGCATTTATGCCTGTTATTTCAAGGGTGTCGTCCCGGAATACGGCTGCGGCCCCGAGGGCGCGTATGCAGTCGAGGGTAGCGGTCAGGTCGTCCGGCAGCTCCCCCGACAGACCCCGTATGACGCTTCTGCCTTGGGCCAGGGCGGCGCATATCATGTATCTGTGTGCGGCGCTCTTTGATGGTATGGCTGTCACGGAGCCATGGGGCCGCCCGGAAAACCGCGTCATCGGGCCAGACTCAGCGCCCTGTCGCAAAGCTCCCCTATGGGCATGGCGATCACGGCAGCCTGTCCGATCTTTTTCAGGAACACGGCGTTGACGGTTTCGCCGTCCCCCTTCTTATCCAGCAGCATGGCGGCGCGGAAGGCATCTTTGTCTATATTCTCCATCTCTGTGGGCAGCCCGGCGGCGGAAAGGGCGGATATGAGCTGCGCCGCCGTGCCCGGCTCGGTCAGCCCCATGCTCTCGCCTATTTTTGCCATGGCTACCATGCCTATGGATACGCCGCAGCCGTGCAGCAGCTCAAAGCCGCTTGCCCGCTCCAGCGCGTGGCCTATGGTGTGGCCGAAGTTCAGCTCCCGGCGAATGCCGGTATCCTTGGTGTCAGCCTGAACGTAGCCCGCCTTTATCATGGCGGTGCGGTATACGGTTCGGGTGAGGTCGTCCTCCCCTGAGTTAAGGTCGCCCGAGGATATGGCGCCGCACTTTATGACCTCAGCCATGCCGGAGGCGAGGTGCTCCCTGGGCAGTGTGGAAAGGAGGGCTGTATCTGTCACCACCAGTACGGGCTGGTAGAATGTGCCTATGAGGTTTTTGCCCCGGGGATGGTCTATGGCCACCTTTCCCCCGATGGAGGAATCCGCCTGGGCCAGCAGCGTGGTGGGACAGTGTACGAGGGGCACGCCCCGCCTGTACGTGGCTGCGGCAAACCCCGCCGCGTCCCCTACGGTGCCGCCGCCAAAGGCTATCACCGCGTCTGAGCGGCCTATCAGGTTGTCCATAAGGCCGGAATATATGTCGAAAAGCCTGTCGTGGCTCTTTATCTCCTCGCCGGGGGGCAGTATGATGCTGCCGGCTCTGACCTTTGCCCGCTCCAGCGTGGCCATGATGGTATCGAGGTGCAGCTTTGCCACAGTCTCGTCCGTCACCACCGCCGCCCTGCGGAAGCCGGTGAACAGGCCCTCTTCCTTTATCATGCCGGGACCTATCTGTACGCTGTATTCCCGGTTGTCTGCGTTTACGGAAATTCTCATGTCAATTTACTCCAAGGGCATCTCATGCCATACTATTTCAGCACCTATAATAACACATATCCGTCCCAATATCATCATAGCGTCTGGAAAAAAACCGTGGCGTAGTGTAAACTATATATGATTAAAAAAGCGACAGGAGGCTTAAATATATGCTGGAAAAACTCAGGAAGGCTATGAAGACTGCCGATATAGACATGCTGCTGATACCCTCGGCAGACCCCCACGGTTCGGAGTACCCGGAGGAATACTTCAAGGCACGCAAGCACTTTTCGGGCTTTACGGGCAGCGCCGGAACTCTGCTCATATGGCAGGGGGGCGCCGGGCTCTGGACCGACGGACGGTATTTTCTTCAGGCGGAGCGGCAGCTTGAGGGCAGCGGCATAGACCTGTTCAAGATGCGGGAGCCGGGCGTTCCCACGGTGGATGAGTTCATAGCGGAAAACATAAAGGGCGGCGTATTGGGCGCTGACCTTCGCACCATATCCGCCAGCGAGGGCATGGAGCTTGAAAAGGGCGGAGCCATATTAAAGGACTGCCGCAGCCTGATAGACGGCTGCTGGGAGGGAAGGCCGGAGCTTTCAAGGGAGCCGGCGTATGTGCTGCCTATGGAGCTTGCGGGGGTATCCTCATCGGATAAGCTTGGGGCTGTCCGCGCCGAGATGGCAAAGTGCGATGCCAATGCATGCATATTTACGGATCTTGCGGATATAGCGTGGCTGTTCAATATACGCGGAAACGACGTAAAGTATCTGCCCGTGGCCCTGTCCTACGCCATAGTTGAAAAGCAGAAGGCATATGTATTCATGGATGCTGCCAAGGCGGCCCCCATAGCGGCCCACCTCAAGGCTCTGGATACAGAGATACTGCCATATGACGCCATATATGAGTTCATATGCCGCTACGGCGAGAAGGACGCCGTAATGTGCGCGCTGTCGATACTGAACTATAAGCTGTATCAGGGCATAGCGCGATGCAGAGTGGTGGATATGGATCCGGTGCAGCTGCTGAAGGCGGTAAAGAACCCCGTGGAGCTTGAGAATATGCGCAAGACCCACATAAAGGACGGCGTGGCCGTCACCCGCTTCATGCACTGGGCAAAGACCCACGCAAAAGAGGGATATACCGAAATGCAGGCCGCAGATGTGCTTGAGGGCTTCCGCAAAGAGCAGGAAGGGTATATGTACCCCAGCTTTGAGACTATCGCGGGCTACGGCCCCCACGGAGCCATAGTACACTATTCCGCTACCCCTGAGACGGATATACCCGTAAAGCCGGAGGGGCTGCTGCTGGTGGATTCCGGCGGGCAGTACATGGGCGGCACCACCGACATAACCCGCACCATAGCCCTGGGGCCCTTGACAAAAGAGGAAAAGCAGGCCTTTACCATAGTTCTGGAAAGCATGCTTGCGCTGCTCACCTTCAGGTTCCCAAAGGGCTGCGCGGGCTTTAACCTGGACGCCATAGCCAGGGCTCCATTCTGGAGCAGGGGCATGGATTACAACCACGGCACAGGTCACGGTGTAGGCTATATGCTTTCGGTACACGAGGGGCCCAACGGCATACGCGGGCAGCGCCGGGTAAAGTCCGAGGATGCGGAGTTCGTTCCGGGCATGATAACCTCGGACGAGCCGGGCATATATATCGAGGGCAAATACGGCGTCCGCCACGAGAACCTGACGGAGTGCGTGGAGGCTGAGCCCGGCTCAAGGTATCTGGAGTTCCGGTCCATAACCTTCGCGCCCATAGACCTTGACGCCATAGATGAGGATACCCTGACCGAGACTGCGAGACTGCAGCTCAATGCCTACCATAAGGAGGTATACGCCAAGCTTGCCCCTCATATGGGTGAGGAAGAGCTGGTATGGCTGAAGGAATATACGAGGGAAATATAGCGTGGAGCGTGAACCGCAGGATAAAAAGCTGTTTTGCAGGTGGGGCGAGCTTGCCTTCGTGCTGGGCACCTTCTTCATAGCCTTAGGAGTTTCGCTTATGGAAAAGGGCGGCCTCGGCATGTCCATGGTGACGTCCCAGTCCTATATAATTTCCCTTGCCGTGCCCTTTCTGACCTTCGGCATGGCGGATTATATGCTTCAGGGGCTGCTGCTCATAGGGTACTATATAATAGTACGCAGGTTCGACTGGAAGAACATATTGTCCTTCTTCTCCGCCTTTATCTTCGGCGTGGTGCTGGACGGCATAATGTGGGTGATGCGGGACCTTCAGGCGGCAACCCTTGTACAGCGCATACTCTTCTTCGCAATGGGGATGTTGATAAACTCGCTGGGCGTGGCCTTATTTTTCCAGACCTACCTGCCATTGCAGGTGTATGAGCTGTTCGTGACGGGCATCGTGGAGCGGTTCGGCTGGAAGCTCCACAGGGTAAAGACCTGCTTCGACATGTGCTGCTGCCTGTCCTCCGTAATACTTTCCCTGATATTCTTCGGGAAGCTCAGGGCAATAGGTGTGGGGACGGTGGTGTGTGCGCTGTTTTCCGGTACTCTCATAGGCCTTTATACAAAGGTAATGCAAAGATACATAGACTTCTCCCCCGCCTTCCCGAAGCTTTACGCCTTCTTCAGGAAGGACGCGGGAAAACAGGCATAGCAAATATACACATATAATTTGGAGGAATAAACAAATGCAAAGAAAACCCGGAAGCGGAGGACGGCAGAAGCGCATATCCGGCAGCGGCAGCGTATTCAAGCGGGGCAGCGGCCTCGGCACAGGGCCTGTAGGCTCGGGCGGCGGCTTCGGGGGCAGCTCCGGCAGCTCTGGGGACAGGGACGGCAGGGGCGGCGGCAGCATGGGCCTTATCGCCCTGCTCATAGCATATCTCTTAGGCCGGGGAGGCAGCGGCGGAAACGGCAAGCGCAAGGGCGGCTGCCTTTCCCGAATAATACTGCTTCTTGTGATACTTGCCCTGGGCTATATGGTGGTGCAGTGCGTCGCGGGAGATATGGACGGTACCGGCGGCTACGACGGCAGCAGCGACATACAGCTTATCGAGGCGGAGCCCACCCCCACGCCCAAGCCCCAGCTCGCCCAGACCCAGGCGGTGGCGGCGGATACCACGGTATCAAATCTCGCAAGGGAAAAGCGCACCCAAATAAGGGGCGGCGGGCAGGACGTGTATACCATAATGGTATACATGTGCGGAACCGACCTTGAGAGCAACTACGGCATGGCCACATCGGACATAAACGAGATGCTCCACGCCGACCTTTCGGATAAGGTCAACATAATCGTGGAGACCGGCGGCGCGGATAAGTGGCAGAACACCGTAATAAGCAGCAAGGTAAACCAGATATACCAGGTAAAGAACGAGGGCATACTGCGCCTTGAGGCCGATTTCGGCAAAAAGGCCATGACAAAGGCCGAAACGCTTACCGAGTTCATACAATACTGCGAGACAAATTTCCCCGCCGACCGCTATGCCCTCATAATGTGGGATCACGGCGGAGGGTCCAACACCGGCTACGGCTACGACCAGAAATTCCCCAACGGCTCCATGACGCTGGACGTGTTCAACAAGGCATTGAAGGACGCGGGCTGCACCTTCGACTTCATAGGCTTTGACGCCTGCCTTATGGCCACCCTCGAGACCGCCATGGTGGCCGAGCAGTATTCGGATTACTTCATCGCCAGCGAGGAAACCGAGCCGGGCTGCGGCTGGTACTATACCAACTGGCTCACCCAGCTTAGCAGGAATACCTCCATGGATACCGTATCCATAGGCAAGACCATAATAGACGACTACACGGCGGCCTGCCGCCAGCAGTCCTCCTCCAACCAGACCACGCTGTCATTGATAGACCTTGCGGAGCTTTCGGGAACCGTGCCCGAGGCCTTCAATAAGTTCGCCTCCTCCACGGTCGAGCTGATAGATTCCGACAGCTATACCGTGGTATCCAACGCCCGCAGCAGGGCAAAGGAATTCTCCTCCGGCATAAACCAGATAGACCTCATAAACTTTGCCGACAATATGGGAACGCCTGAGGCGAAGGCGCTTTCCGAGGCGCTGCGCGGCTGCATAAAGTACAACAGGGTATCCAAGTCCCTTGCCAATGCCAACGGCATTTCCATCTACTTCCCCTACCGGAAGCTTTCCTCCATGAACAGCATGGTGGATATATACGACGAGATAGGCATGGACGACGCATATACCAACTGCATAAGGAGCTTTGCCTCGGTGGCGGCGGGCGGCCAGCTCACCTCCAGCTCCTCAGGCTCCCCCCTCACCTCCCTGTTCGGGGATATGAGCGGCAGCGGCAACAGCGCCGATATGCTTTCCGAGCTGCTCTCCGCCGCCCTTTCCGGCAGCGGCAGCTACTCCTCCGGCAGCAGCTACTCCTCCGGCGGCTCCAGCTATTCCGACCTGTTCGATATGTTCGCGGGCATGCGCTCGGTAAAGAACAAAAAGGCAAGGTGGCTCGACAGGGACGCCATGACCGCGGCGGAGGACTTCTACGCGAACAACCGGCTTGACGCATCGCGCCTCATAGCGACCGACAAGGGCGGCAAAAAGGTGCTGAAGCTCACCGATGCCGAGTGGGATCTGGTGCAGGATACGGCGCTCAACGTATTCATAGACGACGGAGAGGGCTACATAGACCTGGGCATAGACAATACCTACGAGTTCGACGACGACCTTGACCTGATACTGGACTACGACAAGACCTGGATCGCCCTCAACGGCCAGGTAGTGCATTATGAGCTGTTGTCCAACGACGTGGACGGCGACTCCTACGTCATAACCGGCAGGGTGCCGGCCCTGCTCAACGGGGAGCGGGTAGACCTTATACTGGTCTTTACCGATGAGGATCCTTACGGCACGGTGGCCGGAGCCCGCATAGTATACGGCGATGAGACGGATACCGTAATGAAGGGCCTTATAGACATAAAGCCCGGCGACACTCTGGACTTCCTCTGCGACTACTATAGCTACGATGGGGAGTATCTGGACAGCTACATGCTGGGCAATCAGATGACCGTTGAAGGGGAGCTTACCATAACCAACGTGAGCATAGCGCAGGAGAAAGCCCTTTCCACCTTCCGGCTCACAGATATATACGGCGCGCAGTACTGGACGGAGGCAATAAAGAATTAAATCACTCACTCAAAAAGGAACGGCCCTTGCCGTTCCTTTTTGGTATTATGTTTTTTATTTGTTTTTGTCGGGCTTTTCTGCCCTTACCGCTCCTTCGCGGCCTCTTCCTCCTCCAGCACTCTGTAGGCTACCTTGCCCACAAGCGTCTTGGGGAGCTCGGGACGGAATTCCAGCTCACGGGGCATTGCGTACTTGGCCACGTACTTGGTACAGTGCTCCAGTATGCTCTTTTTCAGCTCCTCGCTGCCCTCATAGCCCGGCTTGAGCATTATGAAGGCCTTTACCCGCTGGACCCTTATGGGATCCTTTACGCCTATGACGCAGGCAAGGTGTACCGCCTCATGGGCTTCCAGCACGTTTTCTATCTGGGATGGGTATACGTTATAGCCGTTGGTGACTATCATGCGCTTGATGCGTTGACGGAAGTATATGAAGCCTTCCTCGTCCATTTTGCCCAGATCGCCGGTATGTACCCATATGAGGCCGTCGCCGTGGTCCTTCATGGTGTCTGCGGTCTCCTTGGGATGGTTCACGTAACACAGCATCACCGTGGGGCCGGCAAGACATATCTCGCCCTCCTCGCCGTAGGGCAGCTCCTCGGTGGTTCCGGGCTTTACTATCTTATAGTAGGTATCCGGGAAGGGCAGGCCTATGCTGCCCTCCTTTGCCTTGTGCATGGGGGTAAGGCAGCTGGCGGTGACGCACTCGGTGGTTCCGTAGCCTTCGCGGACTTTGATAGTTGCGCCGTGGGATCCAAGGAACGCATCAAAGCGCTTCTTCAGCTCCACTGAGAGGGAGTCGCCACCTGAGAATACGCCCTTCAGGCAGGAAAGCTCCAGAGCGTCCGCCTCGGGCACGCGCAGAAGCGCCTCAAACAGCGAGGGTACGCCTGCGATCAGGTTGGGGCGGTGCTTTTTTAAGAGCTGCGCGTAGCTCTTGGGGGTGAAACGGGGTATCAGTATGCAGTGGCCGCCGTTTGCCAGCATGGAGTGAATGCTTACGCCGAGGCCGAAGCCGTGGAACATGGGCATTATGGCCAGCATCTTGTCGCCGGGACGGAAGAAGCTGTTGGTGGCGATTATCTGGGCCGCCAGAGCGTTAAAGTTGAGGTTTGACAGGCTTATGCCCTTCATGGTGCCGGTGGTGCCGCCGCTGTAAAGTATTGCGGCGGGAGCACCGGCGTCCCTGTGGCAGCGGTAATCGGTGACGTTTTCGCCCTGCCTGAGGAAGTCCTTCCACCATATGAAGTCATCACCTTCGGGCTTCTTTATTTTCCTGCCCTCTGTGAGCTTGTAGCCCAGCTTCATTATGGGGGAAAGGGCGTCCGCTACGGAGGTTATGATTAGATGGGGAAGCTCAACCTCGCGGCGCACCTCAACAAACTTATCATAGAACTGATCCAGCGTTATGGCCGCTACGCTTTCGGAGTCCCTCAGGCAAAAGGCTATCTCCTTTACGGCGGAAAGGGGGTGTACCATGTTGGCTATTGCGCCCACCATGTTTACCGCATAGAATATGGTGACTGTCTGGGGGGCGTTGGGCATGCAAATGGTGATCTTGTCCCCTTCCTTTATCCCCATTGCCTTCAGTGCCTTTGCGCAGGCGTGTATGTCCGCTATGGCCTTCTTATAGGTGGTAGACTTGCCCATGAAGTCGTAGGCGATATAGTCCGGGTACTTTTCCGCCATACGTTCGAAGGCTTCCTCCAGCGTACCCATGAAGTAATCCAGATGTGCGGGGCACTCGGGGTCATAGCTTTTAAGCCAGGGAGTCTTGGCGGTGACGCGGCTTTCATCGATGTAGCTGTGTGCGTATGCTGTGTTGCCCATATTAAAATTCAACTTCCTCATTAGATTTCTGATCCAAAAGCTCCGGGTGAGTAAGCAGGTGCTTCAGGAGCTTTATTGTCTTTGAGTAATAGTAGCCGTCGGCGATACGCTCGTCCAGCGTAACGCCAAGGTCAATTACTTCCCGCATCTCTACGGAGCCGTCCTCCTGATAGAAGGGAGCCATGTGCTTTTCGCCTATTACCACGAATATGGAGTTGGTACCCCAGTTTGTCAGGTGATGGTAGCCCGCGTGCAGCCCTATGCTGCCAAGATTGGTTACGAATACCGACGCCTGATTCGGATCCTCCTTTATGAGAAAATCAGGCACCTTGCCTTTGCGGTCCAGGGAAAAGAGTATTTTCATCACGAGACGCATCATAAAGGGGGGCAGGCGGAGCAAAAGCCCCATCTTGTCGGTGGAGTTGTCCTCTGCCGAGCCCTTGCGGAAGGAGGTCACCCTCTCCTTTATGCTCCGGTGAATGGTGTCGATGTTGTCATCGTCCCCAAAGGCCTTGTAGAATATGGATTCCGAGGACTCGTCCGCGAACTGGCGCTTTACCATGAAGGCAGCGGTGATCCATCTCCGTTGGTATATCCTGTTGCCTGAGATGAAGCGGTTCATCTTCGGCCTGAGGGTTATGGTGCGTACCAGCGCTGCAACTATGGCGTGGAGGTAGGTATACTTGAACTCCGGGTCGCCCTCCGTCTTTTTCTTAAGGTATTCGTTCAGGGCGGTTATATCTATCTGCTCCTGAATAAAGGCCTCGTTGTCCGCCCTGTTGGGGTAGAGGTACGGCATGAAGCCGTGCAGGGGGTCAAGGTCTTTAAGCCATACGCCGTCCTTGCGGTCGCCCCTTTTTATCCTTTCAGCCATCTAAATTATTCCTCCCGTAAAGTAGAAGCATTAATTCGGTATAAATTTACCTATGGATTATATCATACAAATTTGTGAAATAATAGCGGCTAAGGCAGAATAATTAAAATATTTTAATGTTTTGTCGAAATCACTTAGCGGCATATATGGCTTTTCGGCACTTGTCCGTATTTACATTATGTAATAAAATATATCCGATACACTCATCAGGAGGTGAAACATGTCCACTATTACCTATAAATGCCCAAATTGCGACGCAGACCTCACGTATCGCCCCGCTACAGGAGACTTCGGATGTGAGTACTGCGGCAGCAGCTACACCGGGGAGCAGCTTAATGAGCTTATCAAAAACCAGAAGATAATAGATGAACAGAAGGAGAGCGAGGGCACCGCCTTTGACGAGCACGCGGTGGTATATACCTGCCCCAACTGCGGCGCGGAGGTAATAACCGACGACACAACGGCAGCTACCTTCTGCTTTTACTGCCATAATCCCGTAATATTAAAGGGCCGGCTTTCCGGCGGTATGGCCCCGGATAAGGTGATACCCTTCTCCATTCCAAAGGAAAAGGTAAAGGAACAGCTCATAAGCTGGTGCAAGTCAAAAAAGTACATAGACGACGGCTTCTTCAGCGAGATGCAGCTGGAAAAGCTCACCGGCGTATACTTTCCATTCTGGCTGGTGGACAGCGACGTAAGGGCCACCATGACCGCCAAGTCCAACTCCCTTAAAGTATGGGTGGTGGGCGATATAGAATACACCGAGACCAGCGTTTACGCCCTGACAAGGAGCGGCGACGTAAAGCTCAGCGAGATCACCGTAAAGGCGCTGGACCGGAAGGATGCGGAACTGCTCAACGGCGTATACCCCTATGATATGTCCGGCCTTAAGGACTTTAACATGAGCTTCCTTTCGGGCTTCATGGCAGAAAAACGCAACATTGAGAAGAACGCCGCCGAGCCTCAGGCAAACGAGATAATACGCTCTGCTGCGGAGGGTCAGCTTGAAGGCACCCTTTCCGGCTATGGCACCGTTACCGGCCAGAACATGGCGGTGGACGAGGTCAAGTCTGACTGGAAGTACGCCCTCATGCCTGCGTGGACCATGACATACCGCTACAAGGGTGAGCTTTACTACTTTGCCATGAACGGCCAGACCGGCAAGATCGCCGGCCGAGTGCCGGTGAGCAGGAAGAAGACCAACCGGCTCATGTGGACGATCACCGCCGCCTGCCTTGTGATAGGCGCGCTTATAGGAGGGCTTGCCATATGAAAAAGCTTTTGACGGCAATCGTTATATCCGCACTGTGCCTTGGGCTTTGCTCTGGGGCCTTGGCTGAGGGGGAGAATGTGATATCCGCCGATGAGTTCAACGGCTCAGCCCAGCCCACCGCGGCTCCCGGCGAGGAATCCGCCGTGTGCAATCCGGAGGAAGCCGGGAAGGTGCAAAGGGTATTTGACCTTGCGGAGCTGCTGACAGACGACGAGGAGGCGGAGCTGCAAAGCCGTATAAACGAGCTTGTGGCGAAGGACGGCCAGGATATAGGCATAGTCACGGTAGAGGACGAAAGCGTTATGAGTACGCAGGAGTTTGCCGATGAGTTCTACGAAAACAGCGGCATGGGGATAGGCGAAAACCGTACCGGTGTGCTGTTCTGCATAGACATGTATAACCGGGAGACCTATCTCACCACCACCGGCGACATGATAGACATAATAGACGACCAGCGGCGTGAGGAGATATTCGACGCGCAGATGGAATACCTTGCAAATGGCGATTACATGGGCGCGTTTTCAGAGGCTCTGGATTACACCGATAAGTTTATTGAAATGGGCGTGGCAGACGATCACACCGGCATAAACGCCGAGACCGGCGAGGTGATGGATCCCTCGGAATACGGCAGCACCTACGCCCCAG
>OMED01001104.1_pt1 | contig 11683 bp, 10 predicted proteins | sample 1673411 | NCBI WGS metagenome assembly OMED01 (sample SAMEA103958110, study PRJEB25191) | human gut metagenome | reverse complement strand
TGCAGTATCAATGTGCCGTGCAGGGCTACCGCCGCCGCAGGGATACCAACGCCTACTATGCGGCCATGTACCTGCTGACCTCCAACGACGATATTTACCGCCGCACGGCAAATTGCTTCTGCAAGGACGGGATTGAGTTCGGCTACAGCAGCACGGTGAACCCCACCAGAAACACCAGCGCAGGCAGGAGCACACCCGTTAATTTCCTTTTCATGGGCTGTGTCCGCCCCCTTTTCTGTCAGGATAGCCGCTTACCCTTCGACCGCTGGCCCCGCCACAGCAGCAGGATAAAAACCAGCGTCACGCCAAGGCCCACCGCGACCCACAGCACGTAACTGGTGTGCAGTGAGCGGACGGTCTGCTGCGCCTCCTGCTGCTCCGTCTCCGGCTCATAGGCCACGCGATGACCCCGCACCAGCAGCCGCTGGGTGTTGACCACATAGGGGGTACAGGTCAGCAGCGTCACATAGTCGCCGCCGGCATCCGGCAGCAGGCTTGACACCTCCGTCGGCTCCACCACGGTAACGCTGTCCACCGCGTAGGCCAGCGTCTCGCCCAGCACATGCAGGTAAAAACGGTCTCCCGCCGCCAGCTGATCCAGGTCGGTAAACAGAGTAGCGGAGGGCAGGCCCCGATGGGCCGAGATGACGCAGTGCGTCCCCGCGCCCTTTGCCAGCGCCTCCGGCGAGGTGCCGTGATACACCGGCAGGCTGACGTCGATGCGGGGAATGGAGATATAGGCCATGACGCCGTTGTCGTCAAAGGCCAGCTGGGCAAGGTACGCGGCGCTCTCCTCTCGGGTGATGTTGGCAAAGGCGTCGGGAAAATGCTTGCCCCCCAGTGCGGCGTTGTACTGCCGGGCGCTGTCGATCCACGCCGAACGATCCTCCGCCGGAGCCTGCGATACGGTTTGGGTATAGGAATCGATCATGGCGTCGCTGCGATGACGGTTCCATTCACTGCTGATCAGCGGATACAGCAGCACAGAGAGGCCCACCAGAAACAGCAAGCCAAGCAGAAATACGCGTTTTTTCATGGGTCTCTCCTTGCTGCCGGAGCCGCCGGGAGGGAGAAGCTCCCTCCCGGCAGTTTCAGCGATTTGATGCGGTTCAGTTTTCCTTATTCTTGCGGCGCAGGAACAGGAAGGCGACCAGCACCATGATGGCGATGCCGCCCACGGTGAACATCACCGTGCCCACGCCGCCGGTACTGGGCAGCACGGGGGTGGTACTGTTGCGCAGTATTACCCGGTAAATATGGGGAGTATCGGTCACAATCGCGCTGGTCAGGATCAGATCCTTGTCATTTTCATTCAGCGGAATCAGGGCACTGGGGTCTGTGCCGTTGGAACGCAGATTGCCGGTGTGCTGGGTGGTAACGCCGGAAACCTCAGAGGCCAGCACCAGCTTGAAGCCGCCCGCAGGGGCAAAATAGCCGGTGGGCACGGTGGTCTCCTTGAAGTACACCGTGCCGGTGCTTCCACCCACAAGCGTGAAATCGGCAGGGATCTCGGTAATCGCCCCGGCATCTTCCGCTTTGCCCACGCGGTACATCTTCTGATCCTCCGTCCCAACAGGTACAAAGTAAACGAGCCGTGTCATTTCTTCATCTACATAGAATGTAAACTTGGCTCCGAACAGGGGAACGCTGCGATCAGATTGCTTCTGCAGATTCATCGCATAGTTGAACACCATGGTGGAAGCAGGCTCCGTGACATGTTCCTTCTTGGTGGAGGCGTTGGCGTAGGTCAGGGTGGCGCTGTTGGCTGCCTGATGGCCAGTTATTGCCGGTAATGGGAGCAGCGCTGCCGCCGGTATAGATGTGCAGCTGATCTGCGTCCACACGGACAAACACCGTGATAGGCTGATAGATGCGGCTGGCGTTAACGCTGGTCTCCATGATGATCATGTAGTAGCCCGGTTCTACCTGTACGTCTGCACTGGTACCGGCGGCAAGCGTGCGGCTATACTCCGCCGGGCAGGCATAGCCGCTGCCCGCAGTGTTGCACAGGGTCACAAACTCCTCAATCAGCTTGGTGGTGTCGGATGCGCTCTGCTTGGCAAAATAGGTGGCGATGTCATGTTGCTGGTCGCCGGTCTTTCCCGCTTTCGTCTTCAGGAATGTCTTGAAGTTGCTCTCAAATTCATAGTTTGTGTAGGTGTCGTTGTAGCTCACCAGCTGATACACAACGGCGGTTTCATCGGCCTTAACATCATCGATGGTAATGGTTGCCGTTTCATTGGTCAGCTGTACCTTTCTAGTGGTCTCCGTTCCCTCCGTCGCCCAGGCGGACACGCCCAGCGACAGCACCAACAGCGCCGCCAATACCAGCGCCGTCAGCTTTTTTGTCACATGCTTCATAATGATCTCCTCTTTTCAAAATTTTTGTATATCTGTATATAATTTACTCCGGCCTGGGCCAGACGTTTCCCCTTTTGCCGCGGCCGAAGCATCAGCCACGCGGCGGCGCACATGATGACCGTGCCCAGCGCCGCGGACACATAAATGCCGCAGCCGCCTGTAGCGGGAAAGGTGAACAGCGCCTCGTCCGTTACCGTCAGCAGATAGCGGCCATCACCGTAGGCCGTCAGCGTCCAGCCCTGGTCGGGATAGGGCGCGATCTGGGTCAGCTGGCCATTGCTGACGCGGAAGCAGAATACCTCCTCCCGTGTCCGGTAGCCAGAGGGAGCGGCACTCTCCCGCAGCTCATAGTCGCCGGAGGGCAGGCCGTCAATCACCGGAGGGTATCGCCCTGAGCGGGAAGCTCCGCCAGCGAGGTGATGGTGCCGCTCTCATCCACGGTGAAGCGACCCTTCTCCGGGCCATAGTAGCCGTTGGGCACCAGCTCCTCCAGCGTGTAGGGCTGGCCGTCCGCCGCCAGCCTGATGTAGAAATACCCGTTGGGGCCGGAGGTCACAAGGTTGTCCTCCACCCGCTCCGTATAGCCCTTCTCCTGCTGGGAGGTGGTATATTCGTTGGTGCCGGGCTTTTTATAGACCGTCAGCTCCGGGTCGTTTTCGTGGGTCAGGCGGAAGGCCACGTCCCGGATGCCGTTGCCGGTGTTGCTGTCCAGCTTGGCCACGGTCAGCAGTCCCGCCTTGACGTAGATATTCTGCAGCGCCACGCTCTGCACCGCTTCATCCGGTACGTCGCTGGCATAAGAGGCCACCCTTACCGGGACGCCCTCGTTGGGATAGTCTATCCAGCCGCCGGTCTGGTCGGCGGAGTTGGTGATGGCATAGCGGGCGGTATAGCTGATCCCCTCCGGCGGCGAGACGTTGTGCTCCCGAATGTAGTGGGTCTTTGTCTGCCGCCCCAGCAGCACCCAGGTATAGGTGCCGCTATCAGGATCATAGTCGGTGTAGCCGGTATAGCCCTCCCGCGTTTCCTCCGCGGCGGCGTTCAGGGACAGGTTATAGTCCAGCGTCTCCTCGTCTCTGTCCACGTCGGAATGGTGCTCCACGCTGATGTAAAAGTCGTTGGCCTTTACCGCCGCGATGGCTTCTTTGTCGCCGGAGAAGGTTTTTTCACCACCAGACGACCTTCTTTGGCCACCAGTACGCCATCGATGTGGAAGCCGTCGCTGTGTTCATACTTCAGCACGTACCAGCGGATGGTAAAGTGCTCGCTGGTCAGGTACTGCTTGTCAACGGTCACACCCTCGATCTTGATAGTATAGCCGCCGTTGCGAATGGCCTCGAAAATCGTCTCGTCCGAGGGGAAGGTCTCCAGCGTCATGCCCCGATAGGACGTGGTGGTCAGACTGCGCAGCTCGCCGTCCACCTCGTAGGCGGTGCTGTTCTCCTCCGGTGGTGCAATAACCATCGCGTCGTCATGCCCGCTGCCCAAACTCTCCGCGCCCCGTACACGGGTATATGCCAGCGATGAGGTAAAGTTGTTCTGAGGCTGCGAGGCAAAACCGTTGGACATGTTGTCTGCAATCTCACAGTTCAGGCTAACGAAGAAGTTCACCGTCTCGATACGACTGGTTCCGTCGGCAAAGGGCGTCCACACCGCGTTCAGCGTGATCTCATGGGTAATGGGATCCATGTACGGGCCAAGGGTATCCAGATTGATCACCCGGCCGGGCCGCAATACGATATCCGAGCCGCTGACCCGCCAGCCGGTAAAGCGGTAGATGAAGCGGCGGTTGTGGGCGTTGCCCGTCACCAGCTTGATGGCGGCGCGGTTATTGTCCGGCGAGAGAACGGTGTAGGACTGCTGCTGTGGTGTACAGCGGTCGGAATAGGTCAGGCCGCCCCGCACCATGCCGTCCACGATCACGCTCTGGGTGCCCACCACCAGTTCATTGCTCAGATCCACCAGCGCGCCGGACAGCCCCGCCTCGTAGACGATGACCTTCTGGTCGCTGTGCGCGGAGAAGCGGTAAGGGTGGCTGGCGGCAGGCACGGTATAGGTCAGGGTCTGGCTCTCCGCGTCCTCCACGCCGGTCAGATCCAGCGTCTCCCCCGTCAGGGGATCGGCCACCGCCCAGTGTACCCCCTCGGCAAGCGGCAGAATGATGGTAAAGGGTTGGCCATTGGGGACATAGCGTGTCTCCGGCAGGTCGGCGGCGGAAAACGCGCCGCTGTGATCCTTTACCTCCACGGTATAGAGGGTGCTGTCTGCCAGCAGCTGGGGATCGGTATATTTCTTAAACTCTGTAAAGTAGGAGGCGCTTCCCTCCGTGTTTCCCGGTGTGTAATACACCGAATTGGAGGCGCGTCCGATGGTGCCCAACGGGATCCAATAGCCGTCATCGGCGTCGATCCGGGGCGTCACGTCCGCCCAGACCCGCTGTTCCCGCTCTGCGCTGTCCAGATGAGGGAAGAACCGCTGGCCCTGATAGCTGCCGGCGTCAAAGCCGTAGGGGCCGTAGACCTCCTCCAGCTCCTCCAGCGTCAGATAGTAGCGGCCGCCGTTCCAGCCGTCGAACACCGTGGTGGTTCTGGACACGCTCTTTTGGGCAACCACTGTCCAGGTACCGTCAATGGCGGCATAGAACAGCACTGTGGTGGCATCGGCCGCACGGGCTGCGTCCTGGACGTACAGCTCCAGCTCCGCCGTCACCGCCGCCGAAATGTCGTAAGGTACCTTCTCCCACGCTTCGTCCAGCGTGTACCAGTCATAGTCTGCGGCCCAATCCGCCGCGTCCCCGGCGTCCGGCTCCGCTGCCGCCAGCAGCACACCGCCGTCCAGCGCCGCCGCTACGCTGCTGCCCTCCGGGACGGTGACCTCCAGCAGCTCCTCGCCGTCCTCCGTCGCCACGTGGATGCACACCGGATAGGCGGTTTCCTCCGGCACCGGCTCCGGTTCCTCCGGTACGGAGGTTTCGTCCGCGGCGGCTTCCTCCACGGCAGGGCACGTCCTCGTCCAGCGCCGCCGCCCACACCACCGGATCCAGCACAGAGGCGAACAGACTGAAAAAAACGCCGGCCAGGGCAAATAGAGTAAGACCCAGCTTACCCAGACGTCCCGCTGTTACGCGGTGTCTCATTTGCCCCTGTCCGGCGTGTCCCGTTATTCGCTTGTCCGCATGTTTCCGGTCTTTTGCCAACCTCTTTGCATTTCTGCGATTCCAAGATCCTCTATCTTCTTGGAAGTTTTTCCAGCCAATTTTGGCGAAATAATAGTAATTAATGTTGCATCTATACTGCAACATCAGATTCTTTGTAATAGGTTGTTATAGCATATAATTTTCATATGTCAATTGGCAATAACTGCCAAGAAAGCCACTTCCGATTTTACTTAAATTTTACATGTTCTTGTCGCGATTCTATATTTTTTAACAGAATCTTTATATATAATGTCCGGCTAAAACTGTCATAGATGCCGCGTCCCGCATGGCGGCAAGCGTTTTGCTATGCCGAATGATTACGATGGTTAAACGCATCTTTTCATGTCCTGTATTGCGCACGGTGTATAAATCGGCTATAATCGCAGTAACAACGATCCTGCACGGTAAAGGGAGGGCGATACGGTGTCTGAGATCAAACTGGATATGCGCTTGAAGCAGGCGCTGCGTATCTCGCCTCAACTCCTGCAATCCACACAGATCCTGCAAATGAACGCGCAGAATCTGCGGGAATATGTGGACAAGGCTCTGGAGGAGAACCCTGTGCTGGACAAAGCGCCGGAGTACGAAGCACAGCGGGAATTTCAGGAGCTATGCCGTCAGGCCGGGTGGATCAGCGGGCAAGGCGTGCGCACCGGGTCATCATCCGGGGAAGATCCTTACCGTCCGGAGGCCGGGGCTTGGGATACCGCTATGACTTCACTGTCGGCGTTTCTTTCCGACCAATTGGGCCGAAAAGCGCTGAGCAAGCCGCTGCGCGAGCTGTGCCGGTATCTGGTGCAAGTACTGGATGAGGACGGCTTTCTGGAGCAGGAGGACATTGACGCGGTGTGTGCACTAGGCGTTCCCCAGGAGCTGGTGCAGCAGGCGGTGGCCACCCTACAGGAGCTGGAGCCTGCGGGAGTAGCGGCGCGGGATCTGCCGGAGTGCCTGCTGCTGCAATTGCGGCGCATGCCGGAGGACACGACGCTGGCACAGCGCATCGCGGCAAGCTATCTGCCGCTTCTGGGGAAGAAGCGGTGGCACGCTTTGGCGGAAAAGCTGGGCGTCTCTGAGCAGGAGGTGCAGCAGGCGGCGGCGCTGATCAGCGGGCTGTCGCCGCATCCGGGCCGCACGGAAGCGACAGAGATCTTTTCGCCGGAATATATCACGCCGGATGTTTTCATCGTAGAACGCGGTGACGCTCTGGAGGTGGTGCTGAATGATTTTTATGTGCCGCAGCTCCGGATCAACGGCTACTATGCTGCCCTTCTGACAGAGACGGAGGATCCGGAGACGAAGGACTTTCTGCGGCAAAAGCTGCAGCAGGCGCAGTGGATGATGGCCCACATGGAGCGGCGGCGCAAAACGCTGGAGCGCTGCGCGCAGCTGATTTTGACCACGCATCTGCCGTTCTTTCAGGGAACGACGCCCTGTCTTGCGCCGCTTATGCAGAAGGACGCGGCAGAGTTGATGGGCGTACATGCCTCTACTCTGGGGCGCTGTATTCGCGGGAAGTATCTGCAATGCCGTCAGGGCACCTATCCGCTGCAATACTTTTTCCCCCGGCCGGTCGACGGCGCGGGGCGCTGCTCGGAGCAGGCTGTCCGGGTCAGGCTGGCGCAGCATATCAAGGACGAGGATCCGCACCATCCCCTCAGCGACCAGCGGCTCAGTGTGCTGCTGCATGCCGAGGACATTCCGGCGGCCCGGCGGACGGTGGCAAAGTACCGGGAGCTGATGGGGATCCCCCCGGCCTATGGCCGCAGAAAATGAGAAAAAAGTGAGGAGACTTTGCCTCCTCACTTTTTTCTCATTTCACATACTTGGCGATCTTTCGTGCCGCCGTGGGCTGGGAGATGCCCAGTGCCTTGGCCACCGCCACGGAGGTGCCGTATTTGGCATAGGCGTCCCGGATGATGTGCCCCTCGAAGGTCTCCATCTGCTGGGCCAGCGTGCCGCCCTCCGCCGGAAGCGGCAGAGGCGACGCGCCCATCTGCTCGCTGGACAGCACGCCGATATCCACCACCGGATCCTGAGCGCAGATCACCAGCCGCTCCATCATGTTCTCCAGCTGCCGCACGTTGCCCGGCCACGGGCATTGCTCCAGATAGGACAAAAGCCGCGGACTCAGCGTCAGATCCTTGTGATACTCCTCGCAGAACCGGGTCAAAAAGCGGTGCGCCAGAGGCAGAATGTCCTCCGGCCGCTGCCGCAGAGGCGGGATGTGCAGCCGGATCACGTTCAGCCGGTAGAAGAGGTCCGAGCGGAACAGCCCGCGGTGTACCTCCTCCTCCAGATTGCGGTTGGTGGCCACGATCAGCCGGATATCCAGCTCGATGCGCCTGATGCCGGACACCCGCTCGATGGTCTTTTCCTGAATCAGCTGCAGCAGCTTGGACTGAATGTGGGGCGGCAGCTCACCGATCTCATCCAGAAACAGTGTGCCGCCGTTGGCCAGCTCGATCTTGCCGATCTTGCCGCTGCTGGACGCGCCGGTAAAAGCACCCTTTTCATAGCCGAACAGCTCCGATTCGATGAGGTTTTCGTGAAGCACCGCGCAGTTGACCTCGATGAAGGGCTTGTCCGCGCGGTCGCTCATGGCGTGGATGGTCTTGGCCACGGCGCTTTTGCCCACGCCGGTCTCGCCGGTGATGAGGATATTGGCCCTTGTGTTGGCGGTGTTCTGCATCAGCGTCCACAGCCGCTGCATAGACCGGCTCTTCCACACCAGACTGGTGGCGGTGTTGCGGGTACGCAGCTCGGCGATCTCCTGGGAGTACTGGGTCAGGGAGTCCTGCATCTGCTGGAAGTTCCGGTGGATGGCGTTGATCTGCTCCATGGACACGGTGTTGAAGCACACCGCGTATTTCAGGTTGCCCGCCCCGTCAAACAGGGGAATGCCCACGGTCATCACATTGGTGTGGGTGTGGTTGATGGTCTGGGTGGTGGTGATCTTCTTCTTGGTGCGGATGATCTCCGCCGTGATGCAGGGGGAAAAGGTACCGTCCGCCTCCAGATCAAAGGCAGACTTGCCCACGATGGAGCCGTGGGCGAAGCCAAAGTTCTTTTCATATGTCTCGCTGACCTGCAATATGGTGCCGTTGGCGTCGGACAGCATCATGTCGTCCGCCAGCACCAGATTGTTCTGGGGGCTGAGAATTTCAAACAGGTCGTTCAGGTTGATGTCCTCCGGAAACAGCCGGGAGATACTGGATTGCGGCATAAAACGCCCTCCTTTTCTATTCATATTTGATTATACGTTATTCGCGAATGAATAGCAAGAGGCATATTTTGGATTTCGTGTTGCTCCGCCGCAAATTTTTTCGATTGTATGCTGAAGGCAGCATTCCCTGCCGCTGTGCCACGGAAGGCAGAAAAGGAACCAGCTATTCACTTCTGAATAGTCGGTTCTTTTTCACGCAGTATTTTTTCTGGTAAGCGGCCGTCTTCCGGCAAAATGCCATCATTCGTTGGTGAAAACCACCAAGCAGAATGCAGAAAAATCGTCGAAAGCACCACGAAAGTTGGCATGATAATTGCTATATAATAGAGGCAAAGCCATAGAAAAAAACCACCTTATTATGATTAGGAGAAAATGTGTTATGTCTCAAACTGTACGATTTGAAAGGCAGGACAACATCACCATCGTGACCATCGACCGGCCCGAGGCCCTGAACGCCCTGAACGGCGACGTCATCACGGAGCTGGAGCAGGTGGTGACGGCGCTGGAGAACGACCGCGACATCCGCTGCATGATCCTCACCGGCGCTGGCCGCGCCTTCGTGGCGGGCGCCGATATCGGCGCTCAGTATCCGCTGGACTTGGACGGCGGCCGCCGCTGGAGCCAGCGGGGCAGCGCCCTGTTCCGCCGCATCGAAAAGCTGGAGTTCCCCACCATCGCCGCGGTCAACGGCTTCGCCCTAGGCGGCGGCTGCGAGCTGGCCCTCAGCTGCGACATCATCCTGGCCTCCGAAAAGGCCAAGTTCGGCCAGCCTGAGGTGGGTCTGGGCATCACCCCCGGCTTCTCCGGCACCCAGCGCCTGCCCCGCCGCGTGGGCGTGGCCAAGGCCAAGGAACTGATCTTCTCCGGCAAGATGATCAAGGCCGACGAGGCGGAAAAGATCGGCCTTGTCAACGCCGTCTACGCCCCCGAGGCCCTCATGGACGGCGCGCTGGAGATGGCCAAGTCCTTCACCAAGAACGCCCCCATCGCTGTGAAGTACGCCAAGGCCTGCATCGACCGGGGCATGCAGATGGACATCGACGACGGTATCGCCGTTGAGAACGAGCTGTTCGCCATGTGCTTCGCCACCGCCGACCAGAAGGAGGGCATGGGCGCGTTCCTGGAGAAGCGTCCCGCTTCCTTCCAGAACAAGTAAGGGGGCCTACCGATGAAGAAAGTACGCATCATCTCCGCCGAGGAGGCCGCCCTGCTGGTCAACGACGGCGACACCATCTCCACCGGCGGCTTCGTCAGCTCCGCCTGCCCGGAAGCTTTAAGCAAGGCGGTGGAAAAGCGGTTCCTGGAGGCCGGCCACCCCCGTGACCTGACGCTGTTCTTCGCGGCCGGTCAGGGCCACCGGGACGGCACCGGCGGCGACCACTACGGTCACGAGGGCATGGTCAAGCGCGTCATCGGCGGCCACTGGGATCGCGCCGCCTCTCTGGGCGCGCTGGCGCTGGAGAACAAGATCGAGGCCTACAACCTGCCCCAGGGCGTCATCTCCCACATGTACCGTGACATTGCCGCCCACAAGGTGGGCACCATCACCCATGTGGGCCTGTATACCTTCGTGGACCCCCGCAACGGCGGCGGCAAGCTGAACAGCGCCACCACCGAGGACATTGTGAAGATCGTTAATATCGAGGGCCAGGAGCGGCTGCTGTATAAGTCCTTCCCCATCAATGTGGTGTTCGTCCGGGGCAGCTATGCCGACGAGTACGGCAACTGCACCGTCCACCACGAGATCGGGCCCATCGACGTCACCGCCATGGCCCAGGCCTGCCGCAACTCCGGCGGCAAGGTCATCGTGCAGGTGGAAAAGGTGGTGCAGGGCGGCACCTTGGACCCCAAACTGGTGGCTATCCCCGGCATCTATGTGGATGCCATCGTCATCGGCTCCGCCGAGGACAACATGCAGTGCCTTGGCACTCCCTATGACGGCAGCCTTACCGGCGAGTACCGCATCCCCATGGACGCCATCCCCCCCATCCCGCTGGACGCCAAGAAGATTATCGCCCGCCGCGCCGCCATGGAGCTGCCCCAGGACGCCATCGTCAATCTGGGCACCGGCGCGCCGGAGAAGATCGCCAACGTGGCCGCCGAGGAGGGCATCAGCGATAAGATGACCCTGACGGTGGAGGCCGGTTCCATTGCCGGTGTTCCCATGGGCGGCACCCAGTTCGGCGCGTCTGCCAACGCCATGGCCATCATCCCCCACAACGTGCAGTTCGACTTCTATCAGGGCGGCGGCCTGGATGTTTCCTTCCTGGGCCTGGCGGAAACAGCCCCCAACGGCGACCTGAACGTCTCCAAGTTCGGCACCCGCCTTGCCGGCGCGGGCGGCTTCATCGACATTACCCAGAACGCCAAGAAGGTGGTCTACTGCGGCACCTTCACCGCCAAGGGCCTGAAGACCGAGTGCCGTGACGGCGCGCTGGTCATCACCCAGGAGGGCGCGAAGAAGAAGTTCGTCCAGCAGGTGGAGCACATCACCTTCTCCGGCAAGTACGCCGTGGAGGTGGGCCAGCCTGTGCTGTACATCACCGAGCGCGCCGTGTTTGAGCTGCGGCCCGACGGCGTGACCCTCATCGAGATCGCCCCCGGCATTGACCTCCAGACCCAGGTGCTGGATCAGATGGAGTTCATGCCCAAGATCGCCCCCGACCTGAAGCTGATGGACAGCCGCATCTTCCGCGAGGAGAAGATGGGTCTGGCCGACGACAAATAAGGAGGAAACGAAAATGGCATTGATGACCGCGAAGGAGTACATCGACTCCCTGCGAAAGCTGAACACCCGCGTGTACATGTTCGGCGAAAAGATCGACAACTGGGTGGATCACCCCATGATCCGGCCCTCTATCAACTGCGTGGCCATGACCTACGCGCTGGCACAGGATCCCCAG
>OMED01001089.1_pt1 | contig 11801 bp, 11 predicted proteins | sample 1673411 | NCBI WGS metagenome assembly OMED01 (sample SAMEA103958110, study PRJEB25191) | human gut metagenome | reverse complement strand
CGGCCTTATAGCGATACGCAAGATGCACATGAAGGTGCTTGCCGAAACCGGCTTTTCCTGCGCAGACGAGATGCTGTATCCGGAAAACCACCACTATCTTTCGGACATGCTCTCCTACGTTGCGGTCGGCGCAAGATCGGTTGAAAACCAGCTGCACAGGCTCACGGCCAGCGGCCTTGATCTGCCGGTCGGCATGAAAAACCCCACCAGCGGCGATCTTTCCGTTATGATGAACTCCATCACCGCCGCCCAGCATCCGCACACCTTCGTTTACTCCAACTGGGAGGTGCAGAGCAAGGGTAATCCGCTTGCACACGCAATTCTGCGCGGCTCGTCAAATAAATACGGAAGAACCATACCCAACTATCACTACGAGGATATTAAGATACTGTGCGAGCTTTACGCAAAAAGCGGACTTAAAAACCCGGCGGTCGTCATCGACACCAACCACTCCAACTCCGGCAAGCAGTGGGATGAGCAGCCGCGCATTGCAAAGGAAATTCTGCACAGCACGCGCCACTCGGACGATATCCTGCATCTGGTCAAGGGCCTTATGATCGAGTCCTACATCGAGGACGGTAACCAGAAGCCCGACGGCGGAGTTTACGGCAAAAGCATCACCGACGCCTGCATCGGCTGGGATAAGACCGAGAGACTCATATACGAGCTGGCAGACCTCAGATAAAACAACACACACGATAAATCGGAAAGGAGCAGCACCATGATAGCGAAGAAAATGCTTGCACTCGGCAAAAGCGATTCGGCAATACGCGCCATCGCAGCCTACGGCGATGCGCGCCGCAGCGAGATAGGCAGCGAAAATGTTTTTGATTTCAGCATAGGAAACCCCAATGTTCCGACACCCGAAAAGGTAAAAAACACGCTTATAGAGCTTCTCCAAAACGAGGAGAGCCTCGCTCTGCACGGATACACGGCAGCCCCCGGTGCAATGGCGGCGCGCAAGGCCGCCGCGGCGCAGGAGAGCAAAAGAGCCGGATATGATATACCGGCCGAGAGCATTTACCTGACCTCCGGTGCTTCCTCGTCGCTGTCGATAGTCCTGTCGGCGCTGGTGTCCGAGGGCGAGAAGGTCGCGGTGCTCGCACCGTTTTTCCCCGAATACAAGGTGTTTGCCGAAAATGCCGGAGCGGAGATTCTGATAGTTCCGCCGGCAGGCGACGATATGCAGCCGTTCATGGCGGCGTTTGAAAACGCTGTCGAGCAGGGCGTTGCGGCGGTCATCATAAACTCGCCGAACAATCCCTCGGGTGCGATACTCAGCGAGCAGACGCTCAGGGTCATGTCCAAGATCCTTCAGGCCGCGCAGGAGGAAAAGGGAAAAAGCATTTACCTCATTGCCGACGAGCCTTACCGCGAGCTTGTTTACGGCGACGTGACCGTTCCGTTCGTGCCGAACATTTACCCCAACACGATCGTCTGCTATTCCTACTCGAAGTCCCTGTCGCTGCCGGGCGAGCGCCTCGGCTATATAATGGTGCCGCCCTGCGTCAAGGACAGCGCGGATGTTTTCGCGGCTGTGTGCGGAGCGGGCAGAGCGCTGGGCTATGTCTGCGCACCGAGCCTTATGCAGCACATGCTCGCGCAGTGCGCGGATGTCCGGCCTGATATCACGAGCTATGCCAAAAACCGCGACACGCTGTATGATGCCCTTTCCGGCATGGGTTTTGACTGCGTAAAGCCGGACGGCGCGTTTTATCTGTTTGTAAAAGCGCCCAAGGGCGACAGTGCCGGGGAATTTTGCGAAAAGGCCAAAAAGTTCGAGATACTGCTTGTGCCGTCTGACAGCTTCGGCGTTGCCGGCTATGCCCGACTTGCCTACTGCGTGTCCGAAAAGACGGCCGAAAATTCGCTCCCGGCATTCAAAAAGCTCGCCGAGGAATACGGCCTGTAAATCGTAAATTAGTGAAAATTCCGCATCGAAAGATGCGGAATTTTTTTATTTACCCTGCCTGAGGCGGATGATGTTAAAGAGGTTTGAAAGCACTATGCATGCAAGCGAAGCGGCAAGCGGCCATGTGCCGTCGAATTTTCCGGTGAACGCTATGACGAGAAATATCACGCCTGCTACGGCAAGACCTACGCTTGCTATGATGAGCAGCTTGTTTAAAATATCCTTCATCACAGATACCTGAATATCTCGCTGCCGCGTGTGTTTATCCACTTAAGCTCCAGCGCGGATAAAAGCGCAAGCAGCACGACTGCGATGCACAAAAACACCGTCGAGCCGATAACCGCGTACAGCAGGTAGTAGGCAATGCCGAGGGCTGCCGCGATCACCCAGCCGCCGAACATTGCGATGAGAACGCCTATGCTCTGCTTGACGGCAATGGCTTCGGTCTGCCAGTTGAGGTTGGGCTTTTTGAGGTTTATTATCAGGCCGAACGCGGCAAGAAACAGCGTGAACACCGGCGGCAGAATGACGCACAGCAGGCCGGAGACGAAGTCGGGGCGGAACACGATGCAGATGCACGCGCTGCAAAACAGCTCGGGGATGACCGTAAAAAGCATGTGCAGCCTGAGCTTTGCGTGTAGGACAGCCTTGGGCTGCACAGGCAGCGACTGCGCTATCCAAAGTCCCTTGCCCTCAAGCGAAACAGAGGGCGCGGTAAGGTCGTTCATTGCGCCGAGGACGCACACGCCGAATGCAAGCAGGGCGGTGAAAAAGCCGTCGGGAAGAGCGAACATTTCAAATATCGATACAATGTCCGCGCCCTTTATGAGCAAAAACACACCGGCAATGAGGAGAATCGGAGTGGCGAGGGCACAGTTGAGCATGTATGTCGGGCTTGAGAGCAGGTGGGAAAGCTCGCGGTGCAGAAGCGCGGAGGATGTGCTGCGCATTTTAGCCGTCTGCGAGCGGTATTCGCGCTTTGCAACCTTGTCGGAGGTCGTTGCGATCTTGATAAAGCTGCGCGCGAGAATGCGATAGGTGAGGATAAACAGCACGGCAACGGCAAGCGTTGTGTACAGCATCGACAGCCAGCCGCCTGCGCCGCAGTCGCCGATGATGTACAGAACATATGCCGAGTTCATGAGCTTTTCGCCGACGGTCACGGCGTTCAGGATAAGCTCCTCGATAAGATCATAGGCGTTAAAGCACACAAAGTAGTAAAGTCCGAAGAAAACAAGCGAGATGATAACGACGATGAGCGACTTGCTCTTGAGATGAACGCTTACCCTCGCGACCACCCAGCCGAGCAGGCAGGAGAGGATGAACACGAAAACGCTCACAAGAATCGTAAGCAGGATGCTGCCGAAAACTCCGGCGAATGCAGGCTTTGCGACGATGAAATAAACAATGATCGCCGGAAGCATGACAACGGCGCTGAACATTAACCCTATGAGGTACACGCCCATAAGGCGCGACAGAAGAATGTACTTCGTCGGCACGGGCAGCGAGAGCATAAGGTCGTTGTCCTTGGCCTTGTAAAGGCTTGAATATGTGTTGAAAACGCCGCCGAAAACGCCGAGAAACAGCGCCATAAGCGTCATCATGTCAAAATACAGCCAGTCAAGTCCCAGACCGACAAAGGGCTTGCACAGCATGAAAGACATCGCAGCGAACATGCCGCCTATGACGACGATCATCAGCAGCGCGTACAGAACGATGAACAGGATGCTCGTCGATTTCGCGCGCGCCTTGCCCTTTTTGCGGTCGTAGAAAAAGCTGCTGTTAAGCTCGTAAAGCTGCTTTTTCAGAAGAATTTTCAGCATGACTCATCCTCCAGCTCAAGGAATACTTCCTCCAGACTGTCATCGCCCTTGACCTCGCTCATCGTGCCCGAACGGATGAGCTTGCCGCCCTTTATGATGGCGACCTGATCGCAGAGCTTTTCGGCGACCTCAAGAACGTGGGTCGAGAAGAATATCGCGCCGCCCTCGTCGCACAGCTCGCGCATCATACCCTTGAGAATGTGCGCGGCCTTCGGGTCAAGGCCGACAAACGGCTCATCCATGATGATGAGCTTGGGCGCGTGTATCCATGCCGAAATGATGGCAAGCTTCTGCTTCATGCCGTGCGAGTAAGCGGAAATGGGCTGAGCCAGATCCTTTTTCAGCTCAAAAAGGTCTGCGTATTTTTCGATGCGCGCCTTTCTGTCCTCGGGGCTTACGCCGAAAATATCGGCAATGAAGTTTAAGTACTTTATGCCCGTCATGTACTCGTACAGATCGGGGTTATCGGGAATGTAGGCGAGCACACTCTTGCACGCTATGGGATCGGCCTTGATCGAGATGCCGTTAATGCGGATCTCGCCCTCGTCAAAATCGAGGATGCCGACAACGGATTTGAGCGTTGTTGTCTTACCGGCACCGTTATGGCCTATAAAGCCGTAGATCGTTCCGGGGGCGATATGCAGGCTGAGGTCATCGACAGCCTTTTTCTCGCCGTAGCATTTTGTCAGACCTTTGATATCGAGCATGTTTTATATCTCCTTTTCTAGGCGCGTTAAGGCATACAGTGCCGCTGAGCGCGTTAATTTCTTGTTTGTCATCTGTCGCCGTATCTCGGGCGGCACAGTGCGTTTATGAGAATGTAAATTGCCGTCACGACAAGCACCGACCCGGCAACGATCAGAAACATTGCAGGTTCTGATACGGCCTTGCCGGAAAAATAAATGTTGCAGTCAATGCCGTCGCGTATCGCATCGATGACCTGCGAGGGCACGCCGCTGCTGCCCATTTCGTCGAGCGCGCCGCGCATCCAGTGGTTATGCAGCAGGCTCGTGCCGTAGGTGCCGGGGAGGAACGACAGCGCCTTCTGAAGAGCAACGGGGAAGTTTGACATGGGCATATATGCGCCGCATACAAAGCCGTAGCCTGCGCTCACAAGCGTTCCGACGGCCGAAAGCTGCCCCTGAGTCGTGAGAAAATAGTGCAGGCAGGATGAAAGCGCCGTGCCGAACAGGGTGAGCAGGAAAACATCCAGAAGTATCAGCGCAATGTCGCCGCCGCTTAAAAACCATCCGCCGATCGCGGCGAGATATGCAAAGCATATGCCGCAGGTGACGAGACACACTATGAGCGTGACGAGTGCGGACGAGGCAAAGTAGCCCATTGCAAGCACGCTGCGTCTTACCGGCGTCACGGTGAGGTCGCGCACCGAACCCGTGACCTTATCCTGGATCATTAAGAGGTTCGAGCAGAACGCAATGGTAACGCAGCAGACCGCCAAAAGCGACGAGGCAAGCTGACCGCCGACAACGCCGTCAATGATGCTGTCGGAAAGCGCAAAGCCCTCGGGCAGCGCGGATAAAAAGCTGTCACGGTAGACGTTCGACAGGAACGTTACATAGAGCACCAGCAGTATCGCCGGAGTTATCAGCGAGGAAAAGAACATGCCCTTGTCCTTGAAAAAAAGCTTTGAGTTGCGCTTTGTTAGAATTAAAAGCGTTTTCATGAATCGCCACCTCCCGAAAGAGCCTTGCCGGTCACGGCGAGGAAAACATCGTCCATTTTGCCCTTGGTGATCTCATAATCGACAAAAAGCTCGGGGTGCTCGGTTATGAGCTTCGTGGCCTGGGCGGTGTTTGGAACGGCCACCCTGTACGCATCGCGCAGAGCTTCGTATTCAAGCCCCAGCGCGCTCAGCGCCTCGGGCTGCGCTCCGTAGAAGGTTATGTAGTCGCCGGTGTAGGCGTTTTTCAGCGCAAGGGGCGTGCCCTCGGCTGCTATGCGGCCGCTGTCGAGAATAACGACATAGTCCGCGTCGGCGGCCTCCTCCATATAGTGCGTCGTGAGGAAAACGGTCATGTTCTCTTTCTCTCGCAGCGAGCGCACAACGCTCCACAGGAGCCTGCGCGTCTGCGGGTCGAGGCCGGTGGTCGGCTCGTCGAGAATCAGGATCTCCGGCCTGTGCAGCAGGGCACGGGCAATGTCTATCCTGCGGCGCTGACCGCCGGAGAGCTTGCCGACGCTGCGGTCAAGAAGCTCGGAAAGCTCAAGAAGCTCGCACAGCTCACCGAGCCTTTTTTCAAACTCCGCGCCCGTTATGCCGTAAAGCGCGGCGCGGCTTTCAAGATTATCGCGCACCGACAGCGGCTTATCAAGCACACTGCTTTGGAACACGACGCCGAGCTTGCGCGTTATCTGCGCAATGTCGCGGTCGGCATCGTGGCCGCTTATGATGACGCTGCCGCTGTCGGCCTTGAGCTGGCCGCACATGATGGATATGGTCGTGCTCTTTCCGGCGCCGTTGACGCCGAGAAATGCGAAAAGCTCGCCGCGCCGCACATGAAACGAAAGATCGCTTACGGCCTTTATGCCGCCGAAGCTTTTATTCAGATGTGATATTTCAATTATATGCTGTTCCATATAAGCTCCTATCTCTTGCCGCCTTTGCGGACAAAAACGTTTTTAAATGCAACGATCGCGCCGTACAGAACGCCGGCGACGGCCCAGATATACCACAGCGTGCCGGGCTGACCGTTGCCGCTCGGACCAAAGCTGAGGTAGAGGAAAAGCGCCGTGACAACGAGCCAGTAGGCTGTGCTTATAGCGCCGAAAACCGGACTTTTGCGCTTGTTCTCGCGCGTATAGTCGCCCTCCTCGAGAAGCTTATCCATTGCCGCGTTGTAAACCCCTGCGCGGATAAAGGCATAGCAGCCGAACGAGGCAATAAGCAGAAGCACTGCGACGGAAATGCCGGCCCATATGTCGGGCGCTGAGAATGCTAGGGAAGCGAAGATCGGCAGGACCGAGAGTATGCACAGCGCCGTTCCGACGGCGTTCAGGCGCGAATACTGCTCACCGAATTCCTTTTTGCGCTCTTTTACCATGCCGGCAACGCCGTATTCTGTCTCAAACTCTTCTTTTTCGAGAAACTCAAACTCGGCCGATGCATGACCTGTGCGGATGAAGATGACCACTGCGGCGGCAACGATGCAGAGCATAACGCAAAGTCCGATGCCGGCAGCGGCGTCTTCGCTTATGCCCAGATAGCCGAATTCACTTGCGCAGGCAAGCACGATCATGACGATCGGCGAAACGATGCACAAAAGCGTTGCAAGGGCTATCCTCGGCGCGGCTGCCTTGCGCAGCGCCAGATAATTTGACGCCTGTTCCATGCTCACGCGGCGCAGCGAGGTGCCGGCGTCGGCATCGGCGGAGGAAAACTCCTCGGTCTCAAGCTCGTCTTTTAAAAGATAGTCCGTCGTCACGCCGAAGAGCCTGCTCATCTGAACGATACGCTCCATATCCGGGATCGATTGTGCGCCCTCCCATTTGGAAACGGACTGGCGCGTTACGTTGAGCTTTGACGCAAGCTCATCCTGCGACCATCCGGCCTTTTTGCGTAGATTTATGATTTTGTCTGCGAGTATCATCTTGATATCCTCCTGTCGTGTTGAATATGCTCAGAAGGTAACATTTTTTGCGGTTGCAGGCTATAAAGCCGACCGGGAAATGTGTCAACCGGCGGTTGCTGTTGGTTGCGAAAGGCGTTAATATTGCGATTTTGACACTAAAGTACAACACAAGGGCAACAAAAAGGCAAACATGCACACATTAGCAGAGCTTAGCTCTCCTTATCAAAGCTCAGGGTGCTGAGCGGATCGACGTCGGCATCATCGCGCTTGACGGGGCGGATATCGGTTATGGCCTTGCCGCGCATGCCGGACTTAATAAAGCTCATGACGGCCATGAATTCGTTGCCAAGCATGCTTATAAGCTCATCCTCGGAAAAGTCGCACATGCCGGTGGCGCTCATTGCGCTCACCCCATAGGTGAATGTCCAGACGTATTGGAAAAGGAAACGGGCTTCCTCTGCTGTAAGTCCGTAATCATTCATGACGAACTCTATGCACAGCTTTGCCGTTTTGCCCAAAGAGTCGAATACGTCCTCAAAGCGCCGCGCCTGTGAGTTTTCGGTCATGAACAGAAGCTGAAAGAGCTTCGGCTGCTCCTTGGCGTAACGCAGCATGAGGATGCCGATGGCTTTGAACGACGGATAGTAGTCGCGCGCACGGCTGACATATTTGTCATACCGCCGCATTGCTTCGACGCGGATGGCTTGCATGACCTCGTCCATGCTTTTGAAAACGGTGAATATCGGGCTTGACGAGCAGCCGAGCTTTTCGCCAAGCTCGCGCGCCGTGAGCGCCGCGACTCCGTCACGGCTTACGATATCGAGTGCGGCATCTACTATCTCTTCTTTTGAAAATTTGGGTTTCGGGGGCATTAAGATCTCTCCTTGAATTAAAACTGATGTTTTAAAACAAATGTTTTGTAACGAGTGTGTTAGATTATATGAGCATTGCGGCGCATTGTCAATAGCTTTGCGGTGAAAAAATGATATTTTATTAACATTTTACAATGACAATACAATAAAGAAAAGGCATGTGCCGTGTGGCACATGCCTTAAATCTGTTTTTATCAGCCGCCGAAGACGGAGAGCAGGAAGCCTGCCGCGATAGCCGAGCCGATAACGCCTGCGACGTTGGGACCCATTGCGTGCATGAGCAGGAAGTTTGTCTTGTTGTACTTTCTGCCGACGTCCTGGGAAACACGCGCGGCCATGGGGACTGCGGAAACACCGGCAGAGCCGATGAGGGGGTTGATCTTCTTGCCGGAGGCGTAGTACATGACAACGCCGCCGAGCAGACCGCCGATGGTAGAGATGGCGAATGCGCACAGACCGAGGATAATGATCTTGATCGTTGCGCCGCTCAGGAAGTTCTGAGCGACCATCGTTGCGCCGACTGAGGTCGCAAGGAAGATGGTTACGATGTTCATCAGCGCGTTCTGAGCGGTATCCGACAGACGGTCGGTCACGCCGCACTCACGGAAGAGGTTGCCGAGCATCAGGCAGCCGACCAGCGGAGCGGTCGAGGGCAGAAGCAGAATGACGAAGGTTGCGACAACGATCGGGAAGATGATCTTCTCGGCCTTGGAGACCTCACGCGCCTGCTCCATTTTCACCTCGCGCATTTCCTTTGTTGTGCAAAGCTTCATAAGAGGCGGCTGAATGAGCGGGATCAGAGCCATGTAGGAATACGCGGCGATGGCGATAGGCCCTAACAGATGCGGCGCAAGCTTTGTCGTCAGGAATATTGCGGTCGGGCCGTCTGCGCCGCCGATGATGCCGATGGAAGCGCCCTCGGGACCTGTGAAGCCCAGAGCGATAGCGCCGAGGAATGCGACGAAAACGCCGAGCTGAGCCGAAGCGCCGAGAAGCAGGCTCTTGGGGTTAGCCAGCAGCGGCCCGAAGTCGGTCATCGCGCCGACACCGAGGAAGATAAGCGAGGGATAAATGCCGGCCTTTACGCCGATGTAGAAGAAGTCGAGCAGGCCTGCGTTCGCCATTACATGGCCGTAGCTGTGATAATAGGGGCTTGCCTCATCGAGGAATGCCTCCCACAGCTCGGGGTGATACAGCGCGTTCTCACCCATGCCGATGAAGTAGCTCAGGTTTGTCAGCAGACAGCCGAAGGCTATGCCGCACAGCAGCAGAGGCTCGAACTTTTTGACTATGCCAAGGTACAGAAGCACAAAGGCAATGATTATCATGATGAGGTTTTTCCAGCCGCCGTCGGTGACGAAAAACGCGGCGAAGCCGGATTCCATCGAAAGCTTTTGGAGAGTACCCAGAATGTCCATCCGTTACCTCCTTATGCTATGACAACAAGAGGAGCACCGGTCTCGACTACTGCGCCCTTGGCCGTGACGATCTGAGCGACGGTGCCGGACTTGGTTGCGACGATCTCGTTTTCCATTTTCATGGCCTCAAGGACGATAAGCACGTCGCCCTCGTTGACCTTCTGACCCTGCGCAACATTGATCTTAAGAATGTTGCCGGGCATTGGGCTTTTTACGACCTCGCCGGCAGCAAGTGCTGCGCCGGCAGGTGCGGCAGGGGCGGCAGGAGCTGCGGCCGGAGCCGCCACGGGTGCGGGAGCGGCAGGAGCATAGGCCTCGTACTCATCGACGAGCATTGCCTTGCCCTCTTCGACCTCGACCTCGTAAGTTCTGTTATTTAAAGTTACCTTATACTTCATCTTCCTTGACCTCCTTGATGGAAATAAAGCGGAGCTGGTTAATGGGCTTGCCGAGCGTGTCGGCGACGATGGCCATTATCATTGCTGCGTCACGGGGATCGGTGTCATACAGCTTCAGCTCGCCGGCAGAGCCGGGAGCGGCAGGAGCTTCGGGAGCCGGTGCGGCAGGGGCGGCAGGCACCGCCGCCTTTGCCTTGTTTGCGCGGCTGACCATGATCTTGCCCATTATAATAACGACGACCATCAGAAGAACAAGGCCGAAGAAAACGACAAGATAGCCCAGCAGAGCCGTAAGCGCGGCGTCGCCGAAGGAAATGTTTATCAGATCACTCATCGTCTAAACCTCCTCAGGCTTCGGTAATGGTGTAGCGGACGACCTTTTCCTCTGCCTCGCGGCGCTTTTCAAAGAAGTTCTCGGCAACCTGGGGGAATGCGATGTAGCTGAGGACATCCTCTTCGCACTTGGCGGTGTCGCCGAGGTGCTCGGCGGCCTTCTCATAGGTGTCGGTCGGAAGAGTGTCGGCATAGCGGCCCTCGATGGGCTTTTCGCCGTTGAGGATCTTTGCGCGGACTTCCTCGTTGATAGGAGCCGGAGTTCTGCCGTATTCGCCGCGGCAGTAGGCCTTTATCTCTGCGCCGACGTTCTTATAGCGCTCGCCTGCGAGCACGTTCTGAACCGCCTGCGAGCCTACGAGCTGGCTTGTCGGGGTGACGAGGGGAGGATAGCCCATGTCTTTGCGCACGCGCGGAGTTTCGATGAGCGCTTCCTCAAACTTGTCCAGCGCATTCATCATCTTCAGCTGACTGAGCAGGTTCGAGAGCATGCCGCCGGGTATCTGATAGGTCAGACACTGGGTGTCGGTGGTCATGGAGATGGGGTTGAGGGTGCCGTCGGCGAGGTAATCGTTGCGGATGGGCTTGAAGAAGTTTGCCATTTCTATGAGTATCTTCTCGTCAAGCGCAACATCGTAGCCAAGCTCTTTGAGCGCATAGTAAAGCGTCTCGGTCGCAGGCTGCGAGGTGCCGCCGGAGAAGGGGGATATTGCGGTGTCGATAACGTCCGCGCCGGCCTCAATACCCTTGAGGTAGGTCATGAACGCAAGACCGGTGGTGCAGTGCGTGTGCAGAACGACGGGCAGGTCAACGGCGTCCTTGATGCCGGAAACGAGGTCGTATGCGCTCTGCGGAGTCATGATGCCGGCCATGTCCTTTATGCAGATAGAGCTTACGCCCATCTGCTTTAGCTCCTTGACCATCTCAACAAACTTTGCCGTCGTGTGCACGGGGCTTGTCGTGTACGAAATGGTGCCGGAGGCCATTGCGCCCTGCTTTATGGTCTCTTCAACAGCAACCTTGAGGTTGTCGGTATCGTTGAGCGCGTCGAAAATGCGGATGATGTCGATGCCGTTTTTGACCGATGCGCGCACGAAGCGGCGGACGACATCGTCGGGATAGTGCTTGTAGCCGAGGATGTTCTGGCCGCGCAGAAGCATCTGAAGCTTGGTGTTGGGCATTTTTGCGCGGATCTTGCGCAGACGCTCCCACGGATCCTCGTTGAGAAAGCGCAGGCAGACGTCGAAGGTCGCACCGCCCCAGCATTCAACGGAGTAGAATCCGGCCTGATCCATCTTCTCGAGGATGGGCTCGAACTTGTCATAGGGAAGCCTTGTCGCAATAAGTGACTGGTTTGCGTCACGAAGCACGGTTTCCGTAAACTGTACTTTCTTCATTTTTTCCTCCCAGAATTCATTTTTTCGCCTGCCGCGCAGACTAATGTTTAACATCATA
>OMED01001082.1_pt1 | contig 11849 bp, 8 predicted proteins | sample 1673411 | NCBI WGS metagenome assembly OMED01 (sample SAMEA103958110, study PRJEB25191) | human gut metagenome | reverse complement strand
TGACCCCGTGCGTGACAGGCACGTATTCTAACCAGCTGAACTAACGCACCGTTTTGTTCATTGCGAGTGCAAAGGTAATACAAAAATTCGAAAATGCAAATATTTTTGTGCTCCGATCCGTGCTTCGTCGATTTTCCGCTGCTTTGCAAACCGCCCCGCCCGATTCTCGAAGGAGTTACGGGCAGGGCGGGTATGTTGGCAACCGCGGTTATTCGATGTCCCGAACGCATCGCACGTAGTTGGCATCGGGGCCTGCGATGGTTCCGAGACCGCTGCGGGGCGTCGGGCCGAATGACCATGTCGCCGGATTTCGGCCGCCACGTCCGGCGGACATGCTGGCTACCCAATAGTAGTCGGCATTCAACGGAGTGAATCCTTCCACCTTGTATAACGGCGTTTCGGTTACGGGCGCATTGTCGGCACCGTAGGAACTTTCGGGCGCCCCGCCCATCGTGAAGATAAGCGCCATCTCCATCATGGTAGGTTTCCGCCAACCTTCGGGACACGAGAATCCGCTCCATACGACTTTTCCTGCGGTCGCGTCCGTATTGGCGACTTGCAGCTTTCGGGAGATCCGATCGGCATCGGTGTTGCCGTCGTGATCCGGAGTCGTGGTCCAATTCTCGTGGAATACCGGACGCTCAGCATCGTATAGCACATTGAAAGCCGAAGGGATCACACCGCCGTCGTTGTCACGCGATACGATGACAGGACCGTCGGGAAGCGTTGAATCGACATAGGGATATTTCTTGCCTCCCTCAGGCACGTCTTTGACGCATCGTGCGGCCGTTATGCCTGCTTTCGGCATGTAAAGCCCCATCCAAGGCATGATGTTGTACCCCATTGCGCTTTCTCCGGTCGGATCTTCCAGCGAGGTGGTCGATGTCCAGTAGGAAGCGAAACGGAGATTATTACCCTCGATGCCGTTCATGTAAAAGAGCGTCATCAGCCCTTCGTTATAAGTGGGCAGCCGATATCCGGAGGCTTCACATGCCGCTTTCGCATCGTTCCAGTCGATGTTGGCCGCTTCGGCCGCATCCGTGGGAGCGAGCAGGAATGCCGGCATGGCGTTGTCCGTATAGTCGAGCAACTTGTTTCCCGGAATTTCGAGGTCGATGATATACTCCTTGCCCGGAAGTATTTGGGCCATGTCTACGAAGGGAAAGCCGAGTTTGTCGCCGTCAACGGTGACAACGATGCGGGCGTTGTAGGTAATATTCTGAGGAATAAGATAGAGATATCCATCTTTTGCCGTCACGTCTGTCATGGTTTCGGTGGCGGTCACGTAATCATGCCCTTCGTCGTAGTTGAGTTTCGCTTGGTATTCGGTCGTCGAGAAGTCCAAAACCTGCGTCCAGGTCATCGATCCCTGATCGTCGGCATTCAATGCGATTTCACCCTGCCACTGGATACCTCGCACCGCGATGTTCGAAACCTTGTTGCCCTGTCCTTTGATCCGGAATCCGATTTTCGACATGACGGATCGAAACTCCAATCCGACCGCTTCTTGGCGATTCCGGATATCCAGAACCGGAGTCGCAAGACAAATATCGGTATGACAGTCGGTGGCCGAAGGCATTTCGTAGCGCAGAACGGGAGCTCCGACATGAGATGCGTCGCTGACCGAAAGTCCGTTGGATGCCGTTGCATAAGGAGCATAGGCCATGAACGAGAAATCGAAGGATCCGTCCGACGGCCAATACACGATCGGATCGTAGTTCCAGACGCCGCTCCCATCCTTTTCGACCCGTATGTCGTGCATGAGGTCGGGCTGCGCCCATTCATCCCACTTCGTACTCGTATCGAAGGCGAATACCCCGATCTGCGAAGGCCCGGTCGCACCGGAGAACGAAGGAGCAAACTCTATGGCATGTCGCTCCGGTTCTGGTTCCGGTTCCGGAGTAGGCTGCGGTTCGGTGTTCGTATTGGAAGCGAGATCATCGACGGGATCATCGTCGCCGCATCCCTGGGGCAAAGTCAGAGCGACAAGCGCTGTCAGCAAGAAAAACCTTTTGAGGAAGAGTTGCGTCGTCATAGCAGAAACGAAATTATTATGGATAACTTAATGCTGTCGACACAAAATTAGACCGCCGTGCGGAAACGCGCAAACGGATTCGACGTCGGGAAACGTAAATTGATGTTTCGCGGCGTGGAATCCCGTCCCCGCCGACGATCAATTCGTCTCCTGCGCGTCGTTGTACATGCGCCTCATCTCTTTCCGGAATTTGGTCGGCAGCATCCCGATCGATCTTTTGAAAGTCGCGGAAAATGTTTCCGGCGTTGCGAACCCCAGCTCGTAGGCGAGCGCCTTTATCTGTATGTCGTTATCGGTTTCAGAGAGGATGTGGCGGGCTTCGTCGATGCGGCACGAGTTGATGTATTGCGAAAACGACATTCCGCTGTTCTCGTTGATCGCTCTCGACAAATAGGTGCGGTTCGTTTCGAGTCGGTCGGCGATCTTATCGACGGTGATATCGGATCTCCGATAGATTTTTTCCGTTCGCATCAGTTTCTCGAATTCCGAAAACAGCGCTTGCCCCTTTTCGTCCGAAAGCGAGGAGACGGTATATTTCCTGCCTCCCTCCGATTGGCTGTACAGCTCCTTGATCGTTTTTTCTTTCTGAATAAGTTCGTGTTGCTGTCTGACGATTTGCCGGTAGCGCTGATTTTTACGACGGTAGGCGATGAACAACGCAGCGAGCAGTCCGACGAGAACCGCTACGGTGAAAATCGTGATGTTCAGTTTCTGTCTTTCACGCAGCAGGTCTAGTTCCTTTCCGCGCAACTCCTTTTCCTGTTTTTCGGATTCATATTGCACGCGAAGTTCGTTGATCGCCCGCTCGCGGCCGATATTGAAGATGCTGTCGAATTCGGCATGATATTTTTTATAGTAGTCGAGGGCTCTCTGCGGCCTGCCCGCCAATTCGTATGCCTCCGACAGCTTTTCGTAGAGCTGGTAGCGGTAAAACGCATTGTTGCGCTTGTTGACGAATTCGAGCCCCTTTTCCAGAACCGACGTGGCCCGATCGACCGAACCGTTCGCCATCAGGTAACTTCCATAATTGAGGTAAGCCAGCGTATTGCTTTTTTCACTTCCTACGTGGGCGACGGCACGTTTGTAATAGCGTTCCGCCTCGCTTTTACGACCGAGTCCAGCCAGTATATTCGCGTAGAGGCTGTATGCTTCGGCATACTCGATGTAGTTTCCGCCGACGGCGAGCGCCGTTTCGATGTACCGGAGAGCCGTCGCCGGATCGCCCTGCAAGTAGTACATATAAGCCGTTACGAAAGATCCTGAATAGAGGAGCAGCGGATCGCCGTTCGCAGTTCCGATGTCGACGACTTGAAGCGAATACTTCAACCCATTGGGGTCATTGCGCAGGTAGTGCGCCATCGCGATGTTATTGAGCACGACCGGATAGGCCTGTTTGTCGGGACTCAGTTCGGCGTATTTGAGCGCTTCCATGAAATAGGAAAGCCCGCCGAGATAGTTCATCTCCATCTCCGAAGTGTAGATGGCCAACGCGTTGTCGATCGCGGTCAGCGCCCGATAATCCTTCGCTGCGAGGGCCAGATCACGTGCTCTGCCGTAATAGAGTTTTACGGAATCGTTCACTTCGCGCGCCAATACGTGTCCGGTGTAGATCAGGCCATACAAACGGGCTTTGTCGTCTCCCATTCGTCCGAGGGCGCGCAGGCGGCCGGCGGCAGCGACCACTTCTTCGAAGTTCCCTTTTCGGCTTTGGGCAGCGGCGTATTCGATCAAAGAATCGATGTTCGTGTCGGGTGGCGCCGCCATACCGTTACGGACAATCGCGAGGACAGAGAAAAATATCAGTTTCCGGAAATTTGTCACATTGCAAAGATAAAAAGTTTTTGCGTCGAGAGAATGGATGCGGCATGAAAAAAACATTCCGCTCCGCTTGACCGGTTCGGGATCGGACGAAAGTCTGTCCGCCGAAATCCCTTGATACATCGACGTCCGTTTCGACCGGTATTGCTATTTTCCGGCGGCGGAACCGTCGTGCCCCGCCACCACATGGCGTATCGGGGATGCCGGCGCTGTGCGATGTCGAATTTCGATACGGGAAGATGCGGAATTTTGATTGACAGGTATAAAGATACCCTGATCTATTCGATCAGGGTATCTTTTCAAGCGGTGTGTAGGGGACTCGAACCCCTGACCCCGTGCGTGACAGGCACGTATTCTAACCAGCTGAACTAACACACCTTTTGCTGATTGCGAATGCAAAGGTAGTACAAATTTTCGAAAATACAATACTTCCCTTTATTTTTTGAAGAAAGAAAATTGCACGCTGCCGTAACTTCTTAATTGCCAGAAAGCGTCTCGATCCGAAAAATCCATGTTACGGGAGTGTTCGAAGATCAGCAGACCGCCTTCGCGCAACAACCCGTTGTCCAGCACCAGCCGGACGATTTCCCCGCTGCCTTCCAAATCGTACGGGGCGTCGGAGAAGACGATGTCGAACTGTTTCGGGCAGCTTTTCAGGTAGAGAAAGGCGTTGGCCTTGACTGGATAGATCGTTTCGTATCCCAGCTCCCGCGCCGTCTGCCGGATGAAGTTGTAGTGCACGGCGTTGATTTCGACTGCCGTGACGCTGCGAGCGCCGCGCGAAGCGAATTCGTAGCTGATCGATCCCGTGCCAGAGAAGAGGTCGAGTACGTCGCACTGTTCGAAATCGACCAGATTGGTCAGGATGTTGAAAAGGTTCTCCTTGGCGAAGTCCGTCGTGGGACGCGCCCGCAAATTCTTCGGAGGGTTGATCGCCCTGCCCTTGTATCTGCCGCTGATTATTCGCATCGTACATCCCTGAAATACTTCCGCAACTGGCGGGCCAGCGTGTCGCTTCCCGACAGGCAGAGCGGATAGGTTTTGAGCGGAAACGTCCGGTCGAGCCGGCCGAGGTAATAGAGGACGTCGGCCGTCCCCTGCGCCCGCACCACTTCGGCCAGCCGCAGCACGTTGTCGTAAATCTTTATGTAGAGCAGCCCGTCGGTATGGATCAGCCATGCGCCCTGTCCCGCAAATTTCGGCTGAAACAGCAGCGGAGAGGTAAAGGTCACCCGATCGCCCGCCGTCTCGGCCAATTGACGGCGGCACTCCTTGTCGACGGCCATTACGGCGATCTGCTGCCGTTGCGGATCGCTGTATACCGCACACTCCGTCTCCGCACAGCCGAGCCCCGCCAGCGCAAGGTAGTTCGGAGCCGATTCCCGTTCGAAGACCTCGGCCGGTACCAACAGCGTTTTGTGCGTCAGTACCGAACATACGACGCGGTCGGCAGCTGCATACTCTGCCGGCAGCTCTTTCGGAAAAGAATGTCCACCCGACCGAAGCCGGATGGACATCTCTTTCGAAGGAGTCGCGGAATTACTCCCAGTTGCCTGCTTCATTGTTCGCACCCTCCATCGAACCGAACTTGATTCCGGGATACTTGTCGTAGGCGACGACCTCCGGAGCCTTGATGAGGTTGATCACTTCCTGACGGAACGTAACCGTATCGAGGAACTTCACGTAGGGGGCCTTGACCTCGACGACCGGAACGACGACCTTCGACTCGGTCGTAACCATGCCGGCTGCGATCGTGAATTCGGCCTGCTTGTTCGTTCCCGGTATGTAGCGGAAATTCTTCACCTGATCGGGCGAAAGCTTCTTCGGTGCGAAGATCGTGTCGATAACGGCTACCGTGAAGGTTTCGATATTTTTCTTGCCGGCTTTTTTCAGCTGTGCCATGGCCACCGAGTCGTCCTCGTCGACGATACGGCGCTGACCCTCGATCGAATCGTTGAGAACGAAATTGATCAGCGTATCGAAATCGCCCGTAAAATGCTGGTATTTGGACTTGAACGCACGTTCGGCGGTACGAATGTCCTTGATGCGCTCGATAACGGCCTCTTCCTTCGCTTTTTTCACGTTTTCAAAACGGATGGGTGTCGAAATCTGATCGTAGATGACATATACCAGACCTACGATCACCAAGGCAAGAATCAGTTGAACGATTTTTTTCATTTCAATTATTTGTTTAAGTTTGTATCCCGTTTAAAAAGGTAACGCTGCAATGTTTAACACGACAATCGCGACCCAAATTTACGCCAAAATTTGTTTCGAAGCAACAAATAGTCAAAAAAAAATCATAGAAAATTTATCGGAATACCTCTCGGACGACGATTTTTCGCGGATTTTCGTACTGAACGGTTTTGCCGGTACGGGCAAGACGACGTTGATCGCCGCGTTAGTTGCCGCGCTCAAAGAGTTAAGAATAAAGCCCGTGCTGCTCGCTCCGACCGGACGGGCAGCCAAAGTGCTCGCCCGCTACTGCGGGGAGCAGGCGCTTACTATCCACAAACGCATCTACCGCCAGCGCACCAACGCCGATTACGAATCGAAATTCTCGCTCGACTTCAACAGGGAACAAGGTGCCGTCTTCATCGTGGACGAAGCCTCGATGCTCTCCGATTCGACGGGCGACGGCGCACTGTTCGGCAGCGGATCGCTGTTGGAAGACCTGGTGAGTTACGTGCGCAGCGGACGCGGTTGCCGGTTGATTCTGGTCGGCGACAGCGCGCAGCTGCCTCCCGTCGGGTGCGATTTCAGTCCGGCGCTCGATCCGGCGACGGTTTCGCGCTACGGCGAAGTCGTCTACGGGCTGATGGACGAGGTGGTGCGCCAGCAGATGCAGTCGGGTATTCTGTTCAATGCTACGCTGGTGCGCTGCATGCTCGAAAACCGTATCTACGAAATACCGAAATTCGAAATGGACTACCCTGATTTCGAGTCGGTAGAGGGCGGTGATTTCATGGAAAAGTTGCAGGATGCCTTCGACCGTTACGGTCGCGACGAGGTGATCGTCATCACCCGGTCGAACAAGCGGGCGAATCGTTACAACGAAGGGATTCGCCGTTATATTCTCAGTGCCGAAGAGGAGATCGAGAGCGGCGACATGCTGATGGTCGTGAAAAACAACTACCACTATGCGACGGCGGATGCCCAGGGGGCGATGAACTTCATCGCCAACGGCGACATCGCCCGGCTTGTCCGCCTGCGTCGCTTCGAGGATTTCTACGGATTTCATTTCGCCGACGCCGTGCTCTCGTTCGCCGATTACGGCGACATGGAGATCGGTTGCAAAATCCTGTTGGATACCATCAAGTCCGAATCGCCGTCGCTCACGCGCGAGGAGAGCAACCGCCTCTTCTACGAAGTCGAAAAGGACTATGTCGAGACGAAAAGCAAGATCAAACGTTATAAGGAAATCCGCGAAAATCCGCATTTCAACGCCGTACAGGTGAAGTTCGCCTACGCCGTGACCTGCCACAAGGCGCAGGGCGGACAGTGGCGGGCGGTCTTCGTCGACCGCTGCCTGTTCGGTGACGAACCGATGACCCGCGACATGCTGCGCTGGCTCTACACGGCGCTGACGCGCGCCACCGAAAAACTCTATCTGGTAAATTTCGATCCCCGATTCTATGAATAACCCGTCTTCGGAGGTTCATCCTCTCGCCCCGTTCCTGCCCGACGGCGCGCGCGTGCTGATGCTGGGCAGCTTTCCGCCCAAGCGCGTGCGCTGGTCGATGGAATTTTTCTACCCCAATCTTCAAAACGACATGTGGCGGATCATGGGGCTGCTCTTTTTCGGCGACAAGGCCCATTTCCTGGCCGATCCCAAGCATTTCGACCGCGAACGCATCATGGCTTTTTGCCGGACGGTCGGGTTGGCGCTCTACGATACGGCCAGCGAAGTCGTCCGCCTTCGGGACAACGCCTCGGACAACTTCCTGCAAGTCGTGCGACCGACCGACGTGTGCGGTCTGCTGGATCGCCTGCCCGAATGCCGGGCCGTCGTGACGACGGGCGAGAAGGCGACCGAAACATTGGTGGGGCAACTCAGGTGCCAGCGTCCTGCTGTCGGCGGTTCCGCACCGTTCGAATACGCCGGCCGCCGGATGCAGCTCTTCCGTATGCCGTCGTCGTCGCGCGCTTATCCCCGGTCCGTGGAATGGAAGGCGGAGTTCTACCGGAAGATGTTCGCTGCGGTCGGTATGATCTGACTTTTTGCCTTCGATTTCGCCTCGGATGCTCTGTCCGGGTCAAGCAAAATTGGAAATAATTTGCTTCTGCGCCCGACTTTTCGTATCTTTGACTTCGTCGAAGATACTCCCGCTCGGCAATGTTCAAATAAATTTGACATTGCCCTCGTTTATTCGTATCTTTGCTATCCCGAAATTGGTCTGAATAAGACTTATTTCGCACTACACATTGTATATTTTATTGCATGATTATGGCAGGTACGGATAAGAAATATGTAGAGACTCCGCTGATGAAGCAGTACTACCAGATCAAGTCGGTTCACCCCGATGCGATCCTGCTCTTCCGCGTGGGCGATTTCTACGAGACGTTCGGCGACGATGCGATCAAGGCCAGCGGGATTCTGGGCATCACGCTCACCCGCCGCGCCAACGGGTCGGCGACCTTCGTCGAGCTGGCGGGATTCCCCTACCACGCCATCGACACCTACCTGCCCAAGCTGGTGCGGGCCGGGGAGCGCGTGGCGATCTGCGAACAGCTGGAAGACCCCAAGCTGGTGAAAGGACTCGTCAAGAGGGGCGTCATCGAGCTGGTTACGCCGGGCGTCGTTCTGGGCGACAACCTTCTGGCCAACAAGGAAAACGTCTACCTGGCTTCGGTTTACTTCGGCCGGCAGACCACGGGCGTGGCCTTTCTCGACATTTCGACCGGCGAATTCTACGTGGCCGAGGGGCCGGACAACTACATCGACAAACTCCTGTCGAATCTCTCGCCCAAAGAGATCATCTACCAGCGGGGATTCGACGAGCGGTTCCGGCAGGCTTTCGGCACGAACTACTACACCTACAAGCTCGACGATTGGGTCTTTTCGGAGGAGCTGAACCGCGAAAAGCTCTGCAAGCAGTTCGGCACGCAGTCGCTCAAAGGGTTCGGCATCGACCACATCTCGGCAGGCATTTCGGCCGCCGGCGCCATCCTCTACTATCTGGAATTCACCGAACACAAGGAGATCGGCCACATTGCATCGATCTCGCGGATTGACCAGGACGACTACGTGTGGATCGACAAGTTCACCATCCGCAACCTGGAACTCTTCACCACCAACGGTTCGCGCGACAGGAGCAGCTTCGCAAACGTGATGGATCGCACGCTCACGCCGATGGGCGGCCGTCTGCTCAAACGCTGGATAGCCATGCCGATCCGCGACATCGGGCGCATCAACCGGCGGCTGGACGTGGTACAGCGCTTCGTGGAGGACAGCGATCTGGCGGAAGCCGTCGGCGAGCAGGTCTCGCTGATCGGCGACCTGGAACGCATCGCTTCGCGTATCGCCGCCGCGCGCGTGACGCCGCGCGAACTGGTGCAACTGAAAAATTCGCTCGCTGCGATCGAACTGCTCAAAGCGATCCTCGAATCGACGGACGACGGGAATCTCCACCGGCTCGCCGCCGAGATCGACGTGCTGGCGCAGATGCGCCTGAAACTCGAACGGGAGATCTATCCCGATCCGGCGAACAACCAGATTCAGAAGGGCGGCGTAATCGCCGACGGGGTCAATCCCGAGCTCGACGACCTGCGTCGCATCGCTCTGCACGGCAAGGACGTATTGCAGCAGATCCAGCAGCGCGAGAGCGAACTGACGGGTATCCCGTCGCTCAAAATCGGCTACAACAATATCTTCGGATACTTCATCGAGGTGCGCAACGCCCACAAGGAGAAGGTACCCGATACGTGGATCCGCAAGCAGACGCTTTCCAACGCCGAGCGTTACATCACCGAGGAATTGAAGGAGTACGAAGAGAAGATTCTCGGCGCCGAAGACCGCATCCTGACGCTCGAACAGGAGATTTACAATGCGCTGATCGCCTTCGTTTCGCAGTCGCTGTCCCAACTGTTGCGCGATGCACACGCCGTGGCGCGCGTCGACTGTTTCCTGTCGTTCGCCCGCATCGCGCGCGAGCGCAACTACGTGCGCCCCGAACTGGACGACGGGGCGCGCATCGACATCGAACAGGGGCGTCATCCGGTCATCGAGACGCTGATGCCCGTGGGCGAGAAATATATCCCCAACGACATCCGGCTCGACGACGAGGAGCAGCAGATCGTGATGATTACCGGCCCTAACATGTCGGGTAAGTCGGCTCTGCTGCGGCAGACGGCACTCATCATCCTTATGGCGCAAATGGGCTGCTACGTTCCTGCGACCGAGGCGCACATCGGCATCGTCGACAAGATATTCACGCGCGTCGGGGCCTCGGACAACATTTCGCAAGGCGAGTCGACCTTCATGGTCGAAATGCTCGAATCGGCCAGCATCCTGAACAACATCTCCGACCGCAGCATCGTGCTGCTGGACGAGATCGGCCGCGGCACGAGTACCTACGACGGCATTTCGATCGCCTGGGCGATGGTCGAATACCTGCACAACCACCCCACGGCCCATGCGCGGACGCTCTTCGCGACCCACTATCACGAGCTGAACGAGATGGAAAAGATGTACCCGCGCGTGAAGAACTACCACGTCACGGTCAAGGAGATGAACAACACGATCGTCTTCCTGCGCAAGCTCGAACGCGGCGGCACGGAACATTCGTTCGGTATTCATGTCGCCAAAATGGCCGGCATGCCGGCGTCGGTCGTGTCGCGCGCCGACGAGATTCTCAAAAACCTGGTGAAGGTCTACGGCACCGACGAGATCGTGCCGAGCAAAAGCCCCAAACTCCGAGGGCGCAAGCAGGCGTCGGTCAAGGATGCGGTCGAAGAGGCCGACAAGGGGGCGTCGATGCAGTTGTCGATGTTCCAGCTCGACGATCCGGTGCTGGTGCAGATCCGCGATCAGATCAAGGGACTGGACATTGATTCCCTTACGCCGCTCGAAGCGCTCAACAAGCTGAACGAGATCAAGAAGATCGCCGGTATCTGACAGTCGTGCAAGACAGGAGGCTGCCTCGAAAGGCAGCCTCCTGTCTTGTTTCAGTCGCCGGTCAGCGAATTGTAAGGGTAATGCCGCCCGTTATCCAGAAATTCGGACGACGAAGCCCGCCGAAATCGCAGTAATCGGTGTCGGTGATGTTGGCCAGATCGACGTGTAGAGCGACGATCCCTTTCTCCCATCGCAGGTGTCCGTCGAGCAGAAAATAAGGACTGAAATCGACCTCTTCGGTCTGCATTCGCCCTTTGTCGTCGGTCAGCAATTTCCCGTCGGCGTCGCGCAGGTAACGGTTGTAAAATCCGTAACGATCGAAGAGGGTTCCGGTCACGGCCAGAGAGAAGCGGCGCAGGAAACGAATCTCCGCGGCGAACGACAATTTGTGGCGCATGTAGTCGAGAATGCTCGACGTCCTCACGTCGCTCAGACGCGATGTGGTCAGATACCCGTAAGAGACTGTCGCGCGACGCACTACTCCTCCGTCGGAACGATATCCGCCCGATGCCTCGATGCCGAATGTACCCAGACGTGACTCTTGCTCCGAGTGCCATTTGTCATATAGGGTCCGGTCGCCGATCGTCAGTTCGTCGCGCCACACCCAGTCGATTACATTGCGACCGTCGCGGTAGAAGAACTGTACGGAGGCATGCCATTTTTCGATGGCGTAACCTCCTCCGATATGGTAGGTGACAGCTCGTTCGGGTTTGAGATTCGGATTGTTGACCTGCGCTTCCGACGTATAGTAGAGGTCGGTGAACGTCGGTAACCGCATCGACTGTGCGGCTCCGGCTTCCGCTTGCCAGCCGCCATTGCCGTAGCGTCCCGATACGGCCCAAGAGACCGACGTTCCGTAGGGCGTAAAGCTCGCACCGG
>OMED01001066.1_pt1 | contig 11960 bp, 8 predicted proteins | sample 1673411 | NCBI WGS metagenome assembly OMED01 (sample SAMEA103958110, study PRJEB25191) | human gut metagenome | reverse complement strand
TTTGGAGGAAAACAAAAATGAAAAACAACATGGTGAAAAAGCTTCTGACCCTGGCCCTCGCCGGTGCGATGACCCTGTCTCTGGCCGCGTGCGGCAGCAAGAGCGACGACAGCAGCAACGACGTCCAGCAGGGCGGCGACGAAAGCGGCAAGACCTACAAGGTCGCCATCATCAAGCAGCTCGACCACGCCTCTCTCGACGAGATCGCGAACGCTGTGGCCGCCGAGCTCGACAAGATCGCAGCCGACAATAATGTGACCATCGAGTACGACATCACCTCCGGCCAGAACGATCAGACCATCTTAAAACAGCTGTCCGATCAGGCGATCGCCGATCAGGTCGACGCCATCATCCCCATCGCGACGACCGCCGCGCAGATCTCTGCCCTCTCCGCTGAGGACACCAAGACCCCCGTTGTTTATGCCGCCGTCTCCGATCCCGAGGCCGCGAGCCTGACGGGCATCGACTATGTGACCGGCACGAGCGACGCGCTGAACACCAGCTTCATCATGGACATGATGTTCGCCCAGAACCCGGACGTCGCCAAGGTCGGCCTGCTCTACTCCCTCTCTGAGCCCAACTCCACCAAGCCCATCGCCGACGCGAAGGCCTACCTCGACGCCAAGGGCATCGAGTACGTTGAGCAGACCGCGAACACGAACGACGAAGTCGTCGCTGCCGCTTCCGCGCTGATCGCCGACGGTGTGGACGCCGTTTTCACCCCGACTGACAACGTCATCATGGCCGCCGAGCTCGCCATCTATGAGGACCTCGCCAAGGCCGGCATCCCCCACTACACCGGCGCTGACTCCTTCGTCCGCAACGGCGCTTACGCCACCTGCGGCGTGAACTACACCGACCTCGGCGCCAAGACCGCCGACCTCGCCTACTCCGCCATCACCGACGGCATGGACGCCATGGAGGACTACTACCTGATGGACGGCGGCATCATCACCGTCAACACCGACACCGCCGCCGCGATGAGCCTTGACTACTCCTGCTTCGACAGCATGGGCACCGTTGTCGAGGTCACGACCACCAAGGACTAAGAAAACCGTTTCCCCGCAAATGAACTGCCTTTCCCCCGACCCTCCGTCGGGGGAAATTGGCCTGAAAGGAGAATTTTCCCATGCTCATCATCACGCAGACCGCCCTTGAGCTGGGCTTCCTCTACGCGCTGGTCGCGATGGCGCTGTTTTTAAGCTACCGCATCCTCGACATCGCCGATCTGACGACCGACGGCTGCTTCGTCCTCGGCGCGGCCGTGTCCGTCACCGTGACGGCCGCGGGACACCCTGTCCTCGCCATCTTCGCCGCGATGCTCGCGGGCGCGTGCGCGGGCTTTGTCACCGCGTTTTTGCAGACGAAGCTCGGCGTGCCGTCGATCCTCGCCGGCATCGTCACGAACACCGGCCTTTACACCATCAACTTAATGGCGATGGGCTGGAAATCCAACCAGAGCCTGCTCGGCGGCAAGACGATCTTCACGATGCTGCGCGAGACCGGCATCGGCGGCGAGTGGTACGAGCTGCTGCTCGCAGCGTTCGTCACGATCCTGGCCGGTCTTCTGCTGGTGCTGTTTCTCGGCACGCGCATGGGTCTTTCCATCCGCGCCACGGGCGATAACCCCGACATGGTGCGCGCCTCGTCCCTGAATCCGTCGTTCACGATCACGATCGGCCTGTGCCTTGCCAACATGCTCACGGCGCTCTCCGGCGCGATCGTCGGCCAGTATCAGAAGACTGTGGACATCAACTCCGGCACGGGCATCGTCGTCATCGGCCTCGCCTGCCTCATCATCGGCGAGACGCTGCTCGGGCGCAGAAGCGTCAAAAAGGGCGTCATCGCCGCGATTCTCGGCTCGATCGTTTACCGCTTCATCTACGCCATCGTATTCTACACGAAGATCGTGCCCGTCGAGTGCCTGAAGCTCCTGACGGCCATCATTGTGGCGCTGGCCATCGCCGCGCCGAGCATCCAGAAGTGGGCGACATTCCAGAAGCGCAAAATGGCCGCCAGAAATAAGGAGGGCGTGTAAGATGCTGGACATTCAAAATCTCTCCAAGACCTTCAACCCCGGCACGGTGAATGAAAAAAAGGCGCTTTCTTCCCTTTCCCTGCATTTGGACGAGGGCGATTTCGTCACCATCGTCGGCTCGAACGGAGCGGGCAAGTCGACGCTCTTCAACGCCATCGCGGGCAGCTTTTATGCCGACGAGGGCAGCATTTCGCTCGCGGGCAAGGACATCACCTTCATGCCCGAGCACGAGCGCTCCCGCCGCATCGGGCGTCTCTTTCAGGACCCCCTGCGCGGCACTGCGCCGAGCATGACGATCGAAGAAAACCTTGCGCTCGCGTATCTGCGCGCGGCGCACGGCAATCCGTTCAGCCGCATCAGCAAGAAGGACAAGGAGTTCTTCGCCGAGCAGCTCAAGCAGCTCGACATGGGTCTTGAGGACCGCATGAAAAACCCCGTGGGCCTGCTCTCCGGCGGCCAGCGTCAGGCGCTCACGCTGCTGATGGCGACGATGGTGCCGCCGCAGCTCTTACTTCTTGACGAGCACACCGCGGCGCTCGACCCCGCAACGGCGGAAAAGGTGCTCGACCTCACCCGCCGCGTCGTGGCAGAAAGTCACATCACCTGCCTGATGGTCACGCACAACATGCATCAGGCACTTGAGCTCGGCAACCGCACACTGATGATGGCGGACGGGCACATCGTGCTCGACGTCGCGGGCAGTGAACGCGCGGGGATGGGAGTCGACGATCTCATCGCACGGTTCAAAGCAGGTGCCGGACATGAGCTTGATAATGATAGAATTCTTTTATCAGAATAAAATTGCAGCACGAAGTGCTGCCACCCTATTCCCCACACCGTGTGGGGGCGCGGGTAAAGGGGATACTCTCTTTCACGAAAGAGAGTATCCCCCTTTTGATCCCCCGAGAGAAAGGTTTTCCATTGCAGGCGAGCAGCTTGAAGAGTTGCGGCGCTTGCCGATTGCACTACCTGCGCGCGGCGCTGCCGCGTTTAGTTCTGCTATACGATTTGGTGTGCTTCCATTATCCGCTGCCGCTCTGCTGATCTTGTTTTGGTGCAGCCTAATCACCTGCCACCGACAACGCATGCTATTTCGATAGTGCGTACTGCGGCGAGTGCCAGCAATGCTAAACAATCCAAAGTAGGCGGAAATTGCTGAAGACTGCCGAATCGCAGGCAAAGCGGCAGCGGAGATAGAAGTAAGACAAATCGTTTAGATTCATCACTTGGCAGGCACTCCCATTCCAGAGGCATAAAAGTCATTCAAGCCAGAGACTGCCAATCAAAAGCCTTTCTCTTGGGGTTCCAAAGGGGATATTCTCTTTCGCGAAAGAGAATATCCCCTTTGATTCGTGCAGCGCCGACGGCGCTGCCTTCCCCTCCGCACCTGTTCGGAAACAACGCTCCACAATGTGGAGCTTTTTTAACGCATGGGTCATTTTGTCCGCTTGAGGCAATACCAATTCCATGCTATACTTATCGTTAAGAAAACGACAAATTCAAAGGAGAACTGCATGGAGAGCATTTTTGAAAAACGTCTTACCGTCACGCCCGACTACTGTGACGCGTCGGGCGCGCTATCGCCGTTGGCGGCGTTTACGATTTTTCAGGGCATCGCAGCGCAGCACGCGGAGGTGCTGGGCGTCGGCAGCAGCGCGATGGCGAAAAAGGGTGAATTCTGGCTCACGGTCCACACGCGCGTCGATCTCTTTGAGCGCGCGTACCTGATGGACGAACTCACGGTGCGCACGTGGGCGGAGGCGTGCAGCGAGCGCGACGTACGCACGTACCGCAGTTACACACTCTCGCGCGGTGAGGCGGTCATTGCCCGCGGCAAGACCGAGTGGGCCATCTTAGGACCGGAGCAGAAGATCATCCGCTTTGGCGACTCGGGCTTCCCGAAGGACTACCCCTTCCCCGCCGAGACGGCCATCCCCGAAAAATTGCAGCGCTTCCATGAAAAGTTTGAGGACGCCGACCTTTTCTCGCACTACGCCGTGCGCTCGACGGACATCGACCTCGGCCACCACATGAACAACGTGGCCTATGTGCGCCTGCTGCTCGACTGCTTTTCGGCAAAGGAGCTCGCGAGCGGTAATATTCAATCGGTCGAGCTACACTACTCAACGCCGTGCTTCGAGGGTGAGGCGCTGACGGTCTACAAGAAGTCACTCGATGACGGCACGTGCCGCATCGGCATCGTCAAGCCGGACGGCAAAACCGCCTCGCAGGCGTGCGTGACGTTCAAAAAGTAAGGACGCGGCGACAGTGAAATACTTTTTACAGGGCCTCACGATGGGGCTTGCATACGTCGCGCCCATCGGGCTGCAAAATTTATTCGTTATCAACTCGGCGCTGACGCACACGCGAAAGCGCGCACTTTTGACGGCGCTCATCGTCACTTTTTCGACGTGACGCTCGCGCTCGCGTCCTGCCTGTGGTTCACGGGGCTGACGCTGCTCATCTCGCTTTTCAGCGACAATTTCACGTCCAAAACGCTCGTTGTCATCAACAAGGTCTGCGGCGTGATCATCGTTTTCTACGGCTGCAAGCTGCTCTACAGCTTCCTGACGATGGTATTTTGATCTCAGTGCTCAAAAAAGCGGTTCCCGTTTGGGAACCGCTTTTTGTTGTTCTTTGCGCTGTTTAGTTGTTGCTGGGGTTCGTGGCGCGGAGGGTGACGTCGTGATAGCCGCCCTCGACGATGCTGGTGGCGGAGACGAGCGTGAGCTTCGCGTTCTTCTGCAGATCAGGGATCGTCGTCACGCCGCAGTTGCACATGGTCGACTTGACCTTGTAAAGGCTTCTTGCGACGTTATCCTGCAGGGAGCCCGCGTAGGTGACGTAGGAATCCACGCCCTCTTCAAACGCAAGGCCCGTCTTGCCGCCGAGGTCGTAACGCTGCCAGTTGCGCGCGCGGTTCGAGCCTTCGCCCCAGTATTCCTTGACGTACACGCCGTTGACAAGCAGCTTGTTCGTCGGCGATTCGTCGAAGCGAGCGAAGTAGCGGCCCAGCATCAGGAAGTCCGCACCCATGGCGAGCGCGAGCGTCATGTGATAGTCGTGCACGATGCCGCCGTCGGAGCAGATGGGGACATACACGCCGGTCTCGCGGAAGTATTCGTCGCGCGCGGCGCTCACCTCAATGAGCGCGGTGGCCTGGCCGCGGCCGATCCCCTTCGTTTCGCGCGTGATGCAGATGGAGCCGCCGCCGATGCCGACTTTGACAAAGTCCGCGCCGCTCTCGGCGAGGAAGCGGAAGCCGTCGCGGTCAACGACATTGCCCGCGCCGATTTTGATGGTATTGCCATAGTTTGCGCGCACGTAGTCGATGACCTTCTTCTGCCAGACGGAGTATCCCTCGGACGAGTCGATGCACAGCACATCCGCGCCGGCCTCCACGAGCGCGGGGATGCGCTCGGCGTAGTCGCGAGAGTTGATGCCCGCGCCGACGAGGTAGCGCTTCTTGTCGTCCTGAAGCGCGAGGGGGTGCTCCTTGTGCTCGGCGTAGTCCTTGCGGAAGACGAAGTAGAGCAGGTGGTCGTTTTCATCCACGATGGGCAGCGCGTTGAGCTTGTGCTCCCAGATGATGTCGTTAGCCTCCTTGAGCGTGGTCGACGCAGGAGCGGTGACGAGCTTTTCGCGCGGAGTCATGAACTCGCGCACCTTCAAATCAGTGCTCATGCGGCTCACGCGGTAGTCGCGGCTCGTCACGATGCCGAGGAGCTTGCCGTTGGGCGTTGCGTCCTCGGTGATGGCGACGGTCGAGAAGCCGTTTTTCTCCTTGAGGGCCAGCACATCGGCCAGCGTGTGCTTGGGTGTCAGGTTCGAGGCTGACGGCACAAAGCCCGCCTTATTGCTCTTCACGCGGCGCACCATCTCGGCCTCGCTCTCGATGGACTGGGAGCCGAAGATGAACGAAAGGCCGCCCTCTTTGGCCAGCGCGATGGCCAGCGTGTCGTTCGACACCGACTGCATGATGGCCGAGACCATCGGGATATTCAGGCTGATGGGGCACTCCTCCTGCCCCTTGCGGTAGCGCACGAGGGGCGTTTTGAGCGAGACGTTGTCAGGAATGCAGTCCTCGGACGTGTAACCGGGGACGAGCAGATATTCGCTGAACGTGTGAGACGGTTCGGGATAATAATAAGCCATTGGGTCTGCTCCTCTCTTCTTAAATTACTTGAAATAGCGCACGGCAGAGGTGAACAGCTCCATCTCATACTGTCCGGGAACGTTGCGGTAAAGCTCCTTGCCGATGCGCTCGGTGTGCCCCATCTTGCCGAATACACGGCCATCGGGCGAGGTGATACCCTCGATGGCACAGATCGAGCCGTTGGGGTTGAATGCTGCATCCATTGTAGCATACCCGTCAAGGTCTACGTACTGCGTGGCGATCTGGCCGTTTTCGGCGAGCTTCTTCACAAGCTCTTCGGATGCGAGGAAGCGGCCCTCGCCGTGCGAAATGGGCACGGTGTAAATGTCGCCGACCTTCGTACCCGCAAGCCAGGGGGACTTGTTGGAGCACACGCGCGTGCGGACCAGACGGGACTGGTGGCGGCCGATGACGTTATAGGTCAGCGTCGGGAAATCAGCGTCGGTGTCCATGATCTTGCCATAGGGAACGAGACCGAGCTTGATGAGCGCCTGGAAGCCGTTGCACACGCCGAGCATCAGACCGTCGCGCTTTTCGAGGAGGTCCGTGACCTGCTCCTTGACTGCGGCGTTGCGGAAGAACGCCGTGATGAGCTTGGCACTGCCGTCGGGCTCGTCGCCGCCGGAGAAGCCGCCGGGGATGACGATGATCTGGCTATCCTTGACGGCCTTGGCAAAGCGCTCGACGCTGTCAGCAACGTCGGCGCTCGTTAAGTTGCGGATGATGAACTGCTCGGCGTCCGCGCCCGCTTCGAGCAGGGCGCGCTGGGTGTCGTACTCGCAGTTCGTGCCGGGGAAGACGGGGATCAGCGCCTTCGGACGCGCGATCTTGACAGCGGGCGCAACACGCTTTTCCGCTTCATAGGTAAAACGCACGACCGTACCGGCGTCCTGCGTCTTCGTCGGATAGACCGATTCGAGCACGGAATCGTTCAGGGCCAGCAGCCCAGAAATGCTCGCCTCGTCGCTGCCGATGCTGATCGTCTTCTTCGCCGTCGTGATGCCGATGCAGACGGCGTCGGGAATTTCCTCGGTGAGCTCGGCGACGATCGCGCCGGGCATGGGCCGGTACCAGTCGAGAGCGGTCGAAGCCGCGGCAAAGCCGACCTCGTTGCCGAGCGACATCTTCATCACCGCCTCGGCAAGGCCGTTTTCAACGGCCCATGCGCTTGCTGCCTTGCCCGCGCGGGCGAGCGCGGTGAAGCGCTCCCACGCGGCGGTCTTCTGCTCTGCCGTGCCGCCGTAGAAGAGATAAACGCCGTGACCGGCGGACTTGAAGTCAGTCGTCACAAGCTCGCCCGCGCACACCGGTGCAATGGCGAACGAGATGAGCGTCGGCGGGACGTCGTGGTCTAAGAACGTGCCGGACATCGAGTCCTTACCGCCGATGGCGGCGGCGCCGAGCTCAAGCTGCGCGTCCAGCGCACCGAGGAGCGCGGCAAAAGGCTTGCCCCAGCGCACAGGCTCATTGCGGAGCTTTTCAAAAAATTCCTGTAAGGTGAGATATGCCTTGTGATAATCGGCGCCCGCGGCGACGATCTTAGCGACCGAGGTGTAGACCGCGCTGTGCGCGCCCGTGTAAGGATCGGCGCTCAGTGCGTCGGGGTCGCACCCCCAGGCCATCACGCTGCCCTGCTCGGTCTTGCTACCCGGCAGCACCGGCAGCAGCGCCGCCATCGCCTGCGAGGGACTGCGCTGCGTCTTGCCGCCAAAGGGCATGAGCAGCGTGAACGCGCCGACGGTGGAGTCAAAGCGCTCGGTGAGACCGCGGCGGGACGCGCTCTTGAGGCTGCCCGCCATATCGCGCAGCGTGCACGGCGCGCAAGCGGACTCCGCCTGCTTCTTTCCCGCTTCCACGCGAATGCTTGCGTGCTTGACTGCGCCGTTCGTGTCGAGGAAGGCGCGCGAAAGGTCGGCGACCGTCTGGCCGCGCCAGTGCATGACCATGCGGGGGCTCTCAGTCACGACGGCCACGCGGTAGGCCTCCAGGTTTTCGGCCTGCGCGGCGGCGATGAACTTCGCCTCATCCTCCGGCGCGACGACGACGGCCATGCGCTCCTGCGATTCGGAGATCGCAAGCTCGGTACCGTCGAGGCCTTCATACTTCTTGCGCACGGCGTCGAGCTCGATCTCGAGGCCGTCGGCCAGCTCGCCGATGGCGACAGACACACCGCCCGCGCCGAAGTCGTTGCAGCGCTTGATGAGGCGGGTGACCTCGCCGTTTCGGAACAAGCGCTGGATCTTGCGCTCTTCGGGCGCGTTGCCCTTCTGGACCTCGCTCGCCATGGTGGTGAGGGACTTCATATCGTGGCTCTTCGACGAACCGGTCGCGCCGCCGATGCCGTCACGGCCCGTGCGGCCGCCGAGCAAGATAACGACGTCACCCGGGGCGGGACGCTCGCGCACAACGTTCTTGGCGGGCGCCGCGGCGACGACCGCGCCGCACTCAAGGCGTTTGGCAATGTAGCCCTCGTGGTAGAGCTCGGCGACATGGCCCGTGGCAAGGCCGATCTGGTTGCCGTAGGACGAATATCCCGCCGCCGCGGTCTGCGCCAGCTTGCGCTGGGGGAGCTTTCCGGGAAGCGTCTCCGCGAGCGTCTTTCGCGGGTCGCCGCCGCCGGTGACGCGCATCGCCTGATGGACATAAGCGCGGCCGGAGAGCCTCCGATGCAGGTGGCCGCGCCGCCGAAGGGTTCTATTTCGGTGGGGTGGTTGTGGGTCTCGTTTTTGAACATCAGCAGCCAGTCCTGCTCCTCGCCGTTCACCTTGGCGGGAACGTGGATAGAGCAGGCGTTGATCTCCTCGCTCTCGTCGAGCTCGGGGAGAAGGCCGCGTTTCTTGAGCGTCTTGGTGCCGATGGTCGCGATGTCCATGAGCGTCTGGGGGCGCTTGGCGGCCTTCTCGAGGCCGTAGACCTCCTCGCGCGCGGCGAGGTAGCGGTCATACGCATCCTTGACGGCGGGATTCTCGATGCTGACCTCGTCCAAATGCGTAGAGAACGTCGTGTGGCGGCAGTGATCGGACCAGTAGGTGTCGACGACGCGCACCTCGGTCACGGTGGGGTCGCGGTGCTCTTCGTCGCGGAAATAGGCCTGCAAGGTCTTGAGGTCGTCTAAGTCCATCGCAAGGCCCATGGACGAAAGAAGCGCCGAGAGCGCCGATTCATCCATCCCGGTAAAGCCGTCGACCGATGCGACGGGCTTGGGCTCGGAGAGGTTCTCTTCGAGCGTCTCGGGCTTTGCAAGCGAGGCCTCGCGGCTCTCGACAGGGTTGATAACGTGGTGCTTGACGGCCTCGACGTCCTTTTCAGAGAGCGTGCCGTAGAGCGCGTAGACCTTCGCCGTGCGGATGCGCGGGCGCTCGCCCTGGCTGAGGAGCTGGATGCACTGCGCCGCGCTGTCCGCGCGCTGGTCAAACTGGCCGGGCAGCGGCTCGACGGCAAACACGGCGGCAGCGCCGCTCGCGTCGATCTCCCCGCTCGTCAGGTCGAGCTGCGGCTCGGAGAAAACGGTATTTGTGGCATAGGCAAACAGAGTCTCGTCGATGCCCTCGACGTCGTAGCGGTTCCAAATGCGCACATTTTCAAGACTCTTGAGGTCCAGAAACGAGCGGCAGTCGGAAAGAAGGCTCGCGCACTCGGGCGCAAGGCCGGGCTTTTTTTCAACACAGACGCGATAGACCATTTACTCTCTCTCCTTTTGCGCGGCGAGGGCTCGGCGGCCAATGTCGCTGCGGCAGTATTTGTTGGCAAAATCGACCTCGGACGATAAACGGTAGGCCTCCTTCACGGCCTCCTCGAGCGTGGGGGCGACGGCGGTAACGCCGAGCACGCGGCCGCCCGCGGTCAGGAGCCTGTCTCCGTCTTTCTTCGCGCCCGCGACGTAGGTGTGCGCAGCGGCCTCTTCGCTCATCGTGATGAGGAAGCCGCTCTCGTACTTCTTGGGGTACCCGTTCGAGGCGAGGACGACGCAGCAGGCGGAATCGGTCGAAAATTCGACGGGGACGTCCTTGAGCGTACCGCTCGTCGTGGCCTGCATAACCGTGAGCAAATCGGATTTGAGAAGCGGCAGCACGACCTGCGTTTCGGGATCGCCGAAGCGGCAGTTGTACTCCACGACCTTCGGGCCGTCCTTTGTGAGCATCAGGCCGAAGTACAGGCAGCCCTTGAAGGGGCGGCCCTCGGCCTTCATCGCGCGGATCGTGGGCAGGAAGATCGTCTGCATGCACTCGTCCGCGATCTTTTCCGTGTAGCAGGGATTTGGAGCGATCGTGCCCATGCCGCCGGTGTTCGGGCCCTTGTCGCCGTCCAGCGCGCACTTGTGGTCCATGGAAGACACCATGGGAACAACGGTTTCGCCGTCGGTAAAGCTCAGAACGGAGACCTCGGGCCCCTCCATGAACTCCTCGATGACAACGCGCGCGCCGCTCTGACCGAAGGCCTTGTCCTCGATCATGGAGCGAACGGCGGCCTTTGCTTCCTCCACCGTCTGCGCAACGACGACACCCTTGCCGAGCGCCAGACCGTCGGCCTTGACGACGATGGGCGCGCCCTGAGAATCAATATAGGCGCAGGCGGCGTCCGCGTCGGTGAAGAGCTCGTACTTCGCCGTGGGGATACCGTATTTTTTCATCAGATCCTTGGAAAATGCCTTGCTCGCCTCGATGACGGCAGCCTTTTTGTCGGGGCCGAAGCACGGGATGCCCGCCTCGGTCAGCGCGTCCACCGCGCCGAGGGCCAGTGGATCGTCCGGTGCGACGACGGCGTAGTCGATCCGGTGCACTTTCGCAAATTCGACCTGCGCGGGGATGTCCTTTGCGCCGATCTCCGGCACGCAGACCGCGTCGGCGGCGATGCCGCCGTTACCGGGCAGGCAGTAAATTTCCTCAACTGCGGGATTTTCTTTTAACTTCTTGATAATGGCGTGTTCGCGGCCTCCGCCGCCGATGACCATGAGTTTCATTCGTTTCGTTCCTCCTTTTAGTGATGGAACAATCTCTGTCCGGTAAAGGCCATGGTGATGCCGTATTTATTCGCGGTCTCGATGACGTTGTCGTCGCGGATCGAGCCGCCGGGTTCCGCGATGTAGGTGACGCCGCTCTTTCTCGCGCGCTCAACATTGTCGCCGAACGGGAAGAACGCGTCGGAGCCGACGGTCACGCCGCTCTGGCGGGCGACCCAATCCTTGCGCTCCTGCACCGTCAGCGGCTCGGGGCGCTCCTTGAAGACGCGCTGCCATGCACCGTCGGCCAAAACGTCGTCACACTCGTCGGAAATATAAACATCAATGGCGTTGTCGCGGTCAGGGCGGCGGATACCGTCCACAAACGGCAGCGCAAGCACCTTCGGGTGGCGGCGGAGATACCAGTTGTCCGCCTTGCTGCCGGCAAGGCGCGTACAGTGGATGCGGCTCTGCTGGCCGGCGCCGACGCCGATGGTCTGGCCGTCCTTGGCGTAGCAGACGGAGTTCGACTGCGTGTATTTGAGCGTAATGAGCGAAACGATCATGTCGCGCTTCGCGTCATCGGGAAGATTCTTATTTTCGGTGACGATGTTCGCAAGCAGCGACTCGTCGATCTTGCAGTTGTTGCGGCCCTGCTCGAACGTGACGCCGAAGACGTCCTTCTGCTCCTGCGGGGCGGGAATGTAGGCGGGGTCCATCTGCACGATGTTGTACTTGCCGCCCTTTTTCGTCTTCAGGATGGCAAGCGCCTCCTCGCTGAACGAGGGGGCGATGATGCCGTCGGAGACCTCGCCTTTCAGATATTT
>OMED01001063.1_pt1 | contig 11972 bp, 9 predicted proteins | sample 1673411 | NCBI WGS metagenome assembly OMED01 (sample SAMEA103958110, study PRJEB25191) | human gut metagenome | reverse complement strand
ACGGCGCGCAGGTGCAGGCCGGGACGGGTGTGGTTCAGGAAGTAGGACGCGCCCAGGGCGATGATGATGGCCACATAGGCCAGGAAGCCGTAGGACAGGAACAGCTCTCCGAACCAGCCGGTGCTGTCGGCGCCGGGCAACGTGGTCTTGAAGTACAGACTGGTGTTGGCCAGGGCGATGGAGGGAACCTCACTGTTGGTCAGCTTGATGAGGGAGCCACCGAAGAAGTTGCCTACGCCCACGCCGAAGGTGGTCATAGCCAGACCGGTGACGTTCTGGTTGGCGCGCAGGGTGACGGTCAGGAAGCAGTAGAGCAGACCCATCAGCAGGGAGCCCAGCAGGGAGCACAGAATGGGGATCATGATGGCCAGAAAGCCGTTCAGCTGACCGCCGGCGGCTTGCTCATAGAAGAACGCGCCGATAACGCCGCTGATGCCGCCTACGTACATGATGCCGGGGATACCCAGGTTCAGGTTACCGGACTTTTCTGTCAGAATTTCACCGGTGCTGCCGAACAGCAGGGGAATACCCTGCATGACCGCACGGGGGAAGAAGGATACAAAGTTAAAGCCCATCCGTCACGCCTCCTTTTTGCTGCTCTTGCGCAGAGTGACCTTGTAGGTGATGAAGAACTCGGTAGCAATGATGAAGAACAGGATGATACCGGTCAGAATATCCGCGAAGGACTGGTTCAGGCTGAAGGCGGTGGAGATCTCGCTGGCACCGCGATCCATGGTCACCAGCAGCAGGGAGGCGGCAATCATGATGAAGGGGTTGAACTTGGACATCCAGGACACCATGACGGCGGTAAAGCCGCGGCTGTCCACGATGGTGGTGGTCAGGGTGTGGCTGATCCCGGCGGTCAGGATATATCCCATCAGGCCGCAGATCGCGCCGGAGAGTACCATGGTGCGGATGATCACGCGATCCACCTTGATACCGGCATAGCTGGCGGTGCGCTGGCTCTCGCCAACGACGGCGATCTCATAACCGTGCTTGCTGTATGTGAGATAGATATACATCATGCCGGTCAGCAGTGCGACCACCAGAATGGGGAGCAGCTGTGCCTGTCCGCCGATGCGGGGCAGCCAGCCGGCCTCGGAAGCCTGGTTGATGATGCCGATCTTACCGGCGCCTTTGGGCACCTCCCATATGATGATAAAGTAGGAGGCCAGCTGCATGGCGATGTAGTTCATCATCAGGGTGAACAGCGTCTCGTTGGTGTTCCATCTGGCCTTGAAGAAGGCGGGCAGGAAGCCCCATACGGCGCCGGCCAGCAGCGCGGCCGCCAGAGAGATGACGATCAGCAGGAAATTGGAGACCTTGCCGCCCAGCAGGATCATGCAGGTGGTGGTGGCCAGGCAGCCGATCAGGGTCTGCCCCTCGGCGCCGATGTTCCAGAAGCGCATCTTGAATGCGGGCGTTACCGCTAAGGAGATACCCAGCAAGACGGCAACATTCTGTCCGGTGACCCAGATTTTACGGGAGGTGCCGAAGGCACCCTTGAGGATCGTGCCGTAGACGGCGATGGGATCCTGACCGGTCAGCAGGGTGGTGATCAGTCCGCAGAACACCAGTGCCAGCAGCAGGATACCGCCGCGGATCAGCAGTGCCTTGGGCAGAGGCAGCGCATCGCGCTTGGAAATATGAAAGAGCGAACCTTTTTTATTCATCTGCCTTGCCTCCTTCCACGCGGGTCATCAGCGCGCCCACTTCCAGCTTGTTGGTTTTGCGGCCGTCCACCACGCCGGAGACCTGACCGCCGCACAGCACCACGATGCGGTCACACAGTTCCAGCAGCACGTCCAGGTCCTCGCCCACATACACGACGGCGACGCCCTTCATCTTCTGCTCGGTCAGCAGGTTGTAGATGGTGTAAGATGTATTGATGTCCAGACCACGGACAGCGTAGGCGGTCATCAGCACGGAGGGCTGCTGGGCGATCTCGCGGCCCACCAGCACCTTCTGCACGTTACCGCCGGACATACGGCGGACGGGGAAGTTGGTGCTGGGCGTGACCACCTCCAGCTCCTGCCAGATGCGCTGTGCCAGCGCCTCAGGATTTTTGCGGTCCAGGAAAATGCTGGCACCCTTGCGCCAGGAGCGGAGCATCATGTTGCCGGTCATGCCCATGGAGCCTACCAGACCCATGCCCAGACGATCCTCGGGGACAAAGCTCATGGCCACGCCGCTCTTGCGGATGTCCATGGGATCCATGCCCACCAGATTTTTCTCCTCGTTGGTCTCCGGGGAGATATAGGTCACGGTGCCGGAGCTGACGGGATACAGGCCCGCGATGGACTCCAGCAGTTCACGCTGGCCGGAACCGGCGATACCCGCTACGCCCAGCACCTCGCCGGCGTTAACAGTAAAGCTCACGTTGTCCAAACGCTTGACGCCCAGCTCGTCGAACACGGTCAGCCCCTCAATCTTCAGCCGGGGCTCCACATTCACGGGGGTGGGGCGGTTGATATTCAACGACACGCTGTGACCCACCATCATGTCGGTCAGGGACTGCTGGTCGGCGTCCTTGGTCAGCACGTCGCCTATGTACTCGCCCTTGCGGAGCACGGCCACCCGGTCGGACACGTCCAGCACCTCGTGGAGCTTGTGGGTGATGATGATGAGGGACTTGCCGTCGGCCTTCATGTTGCGCATGACGGCGAACAGCTTGTCCGTCTCCTGCGGGGTCAGCACGGCGGTGGGCTCGTCCAGAATCAGAATATCGGCACCGCGGTACAGCACCTTGACGATCTCCACGGTCTGCTTCTGGGAAACAGACATATCATAGATCTTCATGTCCGGGTCGATATCAAAGCCGTACTTATCACAGATGTCCTTGACCTTTTGACGTGCATTGTTCAGGTCAAGCTTGCCCTCCAGGCCGAGGATGATATTCTCGGTGGCGGTGAACAGGTCGACCAGCTTGAAGTGCTGGTGGATCATGCCGATACCCAGATCGAAGGCATCCTTGGGAGATGCGATGGTCACAGGCTTGTCGTGGACGTAGATCTGCCCCTCGTCGGGGAAATAGATGCCGGAGAGCATATTCATCAGCGTGGTCTTGCCGCTGCCGTTCTCGCCCAGCAGGGACAGGATCTCGCCTTCGTACAGTTCAAGGTTTACATCTTTGTTTGCAATGACCTTGCTGCCGAACCGCTTGGTGATGTTCTCCATTCTGATCGCGCATTTCTTTTCCAAGGCTGTCATCCTTTCTTTCGGCGCAGATGGCTGCAACACCTCGAATACGCCGGGGATAAATTCCATACGACTTATTCTACCATACATGGTGAGCGTTGTAAATCAAAAAAAGCAAAAAATTTGTCAGGTATATACAAAGAATGTGAGGTTATACAAGAAAGAGTCATTCTCTTTGTGCAAATCGTCAAAGCCGCGTGTAGGAGGGAAAAAGCAAGAGGTGGGCTGCCTGTGCAGCCCACCTCGTTGTGGTGCAATATGCTATTCCTTACGGAATTTACATTACATCTTGGTGTCCAGACGGGTGATGCCGTCGATCTCCAGATCGAAGTAAGGAGCAGAGCGCTTCTCAGACTCGGCAAAATAACCATCGTGGACGACCTCGGTGTCACCGGTATAGGCCTGATCGGTATCGACATCAGCCATATAGGAGGTGATGTGACCGTCAGCATCGACCTTCAGGTAGTCGACCTTGAAGGCGTTCATGGTGTCGTCCGCCTTGGTGGTAAAGGTGGAGCAATCGAACACGTGGATCTCGCCCTTCTCCAGCTTCTCGGTAGCGGCGGCAATGGCCTCGGCAGTGCCGGCGGCGGCCACGTCGGTGTTCAGGTCGGTCAGGACCACGGAGTTGGTGGCCAGAGTGCCGGTCCAGTCAGCATCGATGGCGGTGCCGTCCATGACAGCCTTGATGGCATACTCATAGTAGGGCGCCCAGTTGATGCGGGAGGAGATGATGTAGGTGTTGGGGCAGGCAGTCTGAGTGGAGCCGTTGTAGGAAACGTTGGGAACACCGGCGTTCTCGCAGGCGGTAGGAGCACCCAGAGAGTCGGCGTGCTGGCTGATCAGCTTGCAGCCGCCCTGGATCAGCTTCTCGGCGCCTTCCTTCTCCAGAGTCTCATCGTACCAGCTGCCGGTGAAGGTCACGTCCATGGTGACGGTGGGGCAGACGGACTTGGCACCCAGATAGAAGGAGGTGTAACCGGAAACCACTTCGGCGTAGGTGAAGGCACCCACATAGCCCATCTTGGCCTCGTCAGCGGTGAACTTACCGGCCTCGATCATCTCGTTCAGCTTCAGACCGGCAGCGATACCGGCCAGATAGCGGCCCTCATAGATGGAGGCGAAGGCGTTGTGGTAGTTGGCCAGACCCTCGGTGTGAGCGCGGGTACCGGTGCTGTGGCAGAACTGCACCTCGGGGTTCGCCTTGGCGACCTCGATCATGTAAGGCTCATGACCGAAGCTGTCGGCAAAGATGATGTTGCAGCCGGCATCCACCAGATCAGCGGCGACCTCGGCGCACTGCTCGGTCTCGCCCACGTTGGTCTTGATGAAGTAATCCTCATTCTCGACCAGACCCAGGTTGGCGCAGGCTTCTATGGCGGCATCGATGAAGTTCTTGTCATAGGTGGAGTTTTCATCATGCAGGGTGATGAAGCCGACCTTGACCTTGGCAGCGGTAGCATCACCGTCGCCGTTGCCCTGAGTGTCGTCCTTCTTCTCACCGCAGGCCACCAGGCTCAGAGCCATGACCAGGGCGAGGAGCATTGCAAGGAACTTTTTCATTCTTGTTTTCCTCCTTAAAATATGTGACGCACGCCTGAAAGTAAGGCAAATTTTGACGTGCGTCTGAACAACGGGCGTCCGCCCGGTATTCACGCGACTTATAAGAACGTGAGTATTATACAGGATTTCACCGCCGATTTCAACAGAAAATGTGAATTACGGCAAAATTTATTTCTGACGCACAAAAAATCTTTGTAAATCTTGTGCAGTATGCGGCATTTGATAGAAATTTCCCGTTCCATATGGCAGGGATAAGCGCGTTACTGATGAATACGGGTGCCGGTCTTGCCCTCGATACCGTCCTTGGCCTTTTCGAGCAGGGTGATAAGGGCGGTACGGCCGGCCTTGGACTCGGCGAACTTCACCGCGGCCTGGACCTTGGGCAGCATGGAGCCCTTGGCAAACTGGTTCTCCTCCATGTACTTGTAGGCTTCGGCGGGGGTCAGATCGTCCAGCCCCTTCTGATCGGGCTTGTTGTAGTTGATGGCCACCTTCTCCACGGCAGTCAGGATGATGAGCATATCGGCGTCCAGCAGCTCGGCCAGCAGCTCGCTGCCGAAGTCCTTGTCGATGACGGCAGGGGTGCCGGAGAGCTTGCTGCCCTCGCGGATAACGGGGATGCCGCCGCCGCCCACGGCGATGACCACGTGACCGGCGTCTACCAGCGCCTTGATGCTGGCCTTTTCCACGATGTCAAAGGGCTTGGGGGAGGGAACGACCTGGCGATAGCCGCGGCCGGCATCCTCTACCATGGTGTAACCCTTCTCGGCGGCGATGCGGTCCGCCGTCTCCTTGTCATAAAAAGCGCCCACGGGCTTGGTGGGGTTCTGGAAGGCGGGGTCGTCCTTGGACACCACGGTCTGGGTCACGATGGTAGCCACGGGCTTGTCCATGCCGCGGCTGGCCAGCTCGTTGCCGATGGCCTGCTGCAGGTGATAGCCGATGTAGCCCTCGGACATGGCGCCGCACTCAGGGAAGGGCATATCGGCCTTGATGGCCTTGGCCTCGGCAGCGGTGGACAGGCCCAGATTGATCATACCCACCTGGGGGCCGTTGCCGTGGGCGACCACGACTTCATTGCCTGCAGCGATCAGGTCCACGATGGACTTGGCGGTCTCGGTGACCAGTTGGAGTTGCTCAGCGGCGGTATTGCCCAGTGCGTTGCCGCCCAGCGCGATAACGATTCTTTTAGACATAATGCTCTACCTCACTGTTTTCGTTTTTTCGTCTCCGCGTGCCCGCTCTGAAGCGCAGGGGGAAAGGGCGTTTTCGGGGCGCGGGGGAGACGGTCTCAGATAGTATAACACATATTGTATACAGTACACAATATCTATCACCCACAACATTTACACAAAAATGCGGCAGGGGACAGAAAATAGCGGGAGGGGGAGCCCCTCCCGCTATCGGGTCGATTATTTAGAATTTCTTGCGGGTGTCCTTGGTCTCGTCCAGCTCCATCAGGGCCTTGACGGGATCCTTCACCTGGGCCATGAAGATCATGGCGGCGATGATATAGGGCTTGTAAGAGGCCTGCTTGTACAGAGGCACGATGTAGCGGTCGAACACGGAGTTGTCTACCTCGCCCTCGGCGCAGCTCAGACCGGTGATGTCGGCGGGCAGGCAGTGCAGGTACAGGGCCTTGCCGTCCTTGGTGAGCTTCATCATCTCTTCAGTGCAGGCCCAATCCTTGTGCTGGGCGTTCTGGGCCAGCAGGCGCTTCTCCAGTGCGTCAATGCCCTCCTTGTCGCCGGCGGCGTACAGCTTGGTGCGCTCTTCCATAGCGGCGTAGGAAGCCCAGCTCTTGGGATACACGATATCGGCATCCTTGAAGGCCTCGGCCATGCTGTTGGTCTTGTGGAACTTGGAGCCGTACTTCTCGCAGTTCTTGCGGGCGACCTCTTCCACCTCGGGCATCACGTCATAGCCCTCGGGATGGGCCAGGGTCACGTCCATGCCGAAGCGGGTGAACAGGCCGATCACGCCCTGGGGCACGGACAGGGGCTTGCCGTAGGAGGGAGAATAGGCCCAGGTCATAGCGACCTTCTTGCCCTTCAGGTTCTCCACGCCGCCGAAGTAGTGGATGACGTGAAGCATATCGGCCATGCACTGGGTGGGATGGTCCACATCGCACTGCAGGTTCACCAGGGTGGGCTGCTGCTCCAGGATACCGTCGCGGTAGCCTTCCTTCACGGCGTCCATAAAGGTCTTCTGATACTTGTGGCCCTCGCCGATGAACATATCATCGCGGATGCCGATGACGTCGGCCATGAAGGACACCATGTTCGCGGTCTCGCGGACGGTCTCGCCGTGGGCGATCTGAGACTTCTTCTCGTCCAGGTCCTGGACCTCCAGGCCCAGCAGGTTGCAGGCGGAGGCGAAGGAGAAGCGGGTACGGGTGGAGTTGTCGCGGAAGATGGAGATGCCCAGGCCGGAATCGAACACACGGGTGCTCTTGTTGCGCTCGCGCAGGTCGCGCAGGGCGTCGGCCACGGTGAAGATGGCGTCGATCTCATCGTCGGTCTTGTCCCAAGTCCAATAGAAATCGGTCTTGTACATATTGTTGATGTTCAGGGTAGACAGATGGCGTGCCAGTTCAACAGTCTTGCTCATTTTGATCGTTCTCCTTGTATGTTTAATATAGCGTATATGGCGTATGATCGATTACTTGATGTCGTTGCCGGTCAGCTCCTGCCGGAAGCTGGTGGCGGAGCCGTCCTTATTCTCGGGCTTGTACAGGCCGGGAACGGCGGCGTACAGGGCGGCGCAGGTCACCAGGTCCTGCTTGAAGGTCACCTCGTTGGGGGCGTGTGCCTGGGACTCGGCACCGGGGCCGAAGCCCACGCAGGGGATGCCGTAGCGGCCCTGGATGGACACGCCGTTGGTGGAGAACGTCCACTTGTCGGTCAGGGGACGGCCCTCGCGCTTGGAGGCAGCCAGCTCGGTGGGCATCAAACGCTTGTCGCCCCACAGGTTGTGGTGGGCGTCCACCAGGGCCTGGACGTGGGGAGCGGTCTCCTTGTTGATCCAGGTGGGGAAGAAGCACTCCGTCTCGTAGACGTGACCCGTCCATGCCGGACGGTCGTACATGTACATGCTGACCTTCACGTCCTTGGCATACTTCTTGCAGGCGGGCAGATCCTTGATCTCCTTCAGGCAGGACTGATAGGTCTCGCCGGCGGTCATGCGGCGGTCGATGGAGATGGCGCAGCTATCGGCCACAGCGCAGCGGGAGGGGGAGGTGTAGAAGATCTGGCTGGTGGTGCAGGTGCCGCGGCCCAGGAAGCGGGCGTCCTCATAGTGCTCGGGGTTGAACTTGGGATCCAGCATCTTCACCAGACCGTTGATTTCGGTGGAGCCGTCGGCGGGGTTCTCGTTCAGGTCACGGACGTTCAGGATGACCTCGGCCATCTTGTGGATGGCGTTGTCGCCGCGCTCGGGGGCGGAACCGTGGCAGGACACGCCGTGCATGTCCACGCGGATCTCCATACGGCCGCGGTGGCCGCGGTAGATACCGCCGTCGGTAGGCTCGGTGGAGATAACGAATTCGATCTTGCTGCGGGCGTCCTCAGGACCGTTGAAGTACTCATTGACGATGGACTGCCAGCACATACCGTCGCAGTCCTCCTCCTGCACGGAGCCCACGACCATCATCTTGTAGCCCTTGGGCAGCAGGTCCAGATCCTTCATGATCTTCACGCCGTAGGCGGCGGCGGCCATGCCGCCCTCCTGGTCGGAACCGCCGCGGCCGTAGATGATGTCATCGGTCTCATAGCCCTTGTAGGGGTCGGCTTCCCAGTTTTCGATATTGCCGATGCCAACAGTATCGATGTGGCTGTCGATGGCGATGATCTTGTCGCCCTCGCCCATCCAGCCGATGACGTTGCCCAGCTTGTCGAACTCCACCTTGTCATAGCCCAGGGCCTTCAGCTCCTCGGCGATGCGCTTGACGACGCCCTCTTCCTCACAAGACTCGGAAGGGATGGCGATCATGTCCCGCAGGAACTTGACCATAGCGGGTTTGTACGCCTCGGCGGCGTTTCTGATGGCAGCAAAATCCATAATGTACCTCCGCAAAAATTTTATCAAATTCTGTGTTAAAAACGGGTAAACGGTTTTTACCATCTCCTATCATAGCACATGGTAGCTGGATGTCAAACAAAAATTTAGGAAATCAAAAAGTTTTTCAGAAAAAACCGTTGCTTTTTGTGGGAGGTGTGGTATTATGTAAGAGGAGAAAAGCGGAAAAGGAGGGTGTTATGGAGGCGAAACGATTAGAATCGCTGAAGCAGATCGCCGCGGGCATCGCGGCGCAGTTCGGCGACAAGTGCGAGGTGGTCATCCACGATGTGGCCAGCAGCCACCCGGAGCACACCATCGTACACATCGAAAACGGGCATGTGTCCGGCCGGAAGATCGGCGACGGTGCATCCAGGGTCGTCATGGAGCAGCTGGAGCATCAGAACGAGCAGCCCCAGGACCATCTGTGCTACCTGACGCGGACGCCGGGCGGGAAGATACTGAAATCCTCGTCCCTGTATATCCGCAACAGCCGCGGCGCGGTCACGGCCATATTTTCCATCAACTACGACATCACCAACATCATGGTGATGCACCAGGAGCTGGGCGAGTTCATGCTCACCCGCGACCGGGAGCAGTCTGAGCCGGAGAAGATCATCAACGTCAACGATGTGCTGGACGAGCTGATCCAGCAGTCCGTGGCGCTGGTGGGCAAGCCTGCGGCCCTGATGAACAAGGACGACAAGATCCGGGCCATCCGCTTCCTCAGCGACGCGGGCGCGTTCCTGGTCACCAAGTCCGGCGACAAAGTGGCAAAATACTTCGGTATTTCCAAATACACCTTATATTCCTATATCGATGCGAACAAACAACAGGAGGAAAAGAAACATGGGTAAAATCGATCTGTCCATCAACAAAGTCGGTCTGGCGCATAACATCCAGAAGGCCAAGGAGAACAACGTCATCATCCCCACCATCGCCCAGATGCAGAACCCTGACCTGATCCCCGAGAAGATCAAGGCCAAGCTGAGCCACACCGGTCTGTGGGATGTGGATCCCGTCAACCTGTTCCGCATTTCCTGGCACAACGAGGCCAAGGAGTCCGGCGGTCTGTTCCAGGCGGTCCCCAACTATGTGGAGATCCCCAGCAAGCTCTCCGGCGTGCCCTGCCGCATCGTTGCCATGTCCGGCAAGTGGTTCCCCACCGGCTGCCACAAGGTCGGCGCCTCCTTCGGCTGCCTGGCTCCCCGCCTGGTGACCGGTCAGTTCGACGCTACCTATCACCACGCCGTGTGGCCCTCCACCGGCAACTACTGCCGCGGCGGCGCCTTCAACTCCAAGCTGCTGGCCTGCGAGTCCGTGGCCATCCTGCCCCAGGATATGTCCAAGGAGCGCTTTGACTGGCTGAAGTCCATCGCCGGCCAGATCATCGCCACCCCCGGCTGCGAGTCCAACGTGAAGGAGATCTTCGACAAGACCTGGGAGCTGAAGCAGGATCCCACCATGATGATCTTCAACCAGTTCGCCGAGATGGGCAACCCCCTGTGGCACTACAATGTCACCGGCTACGCTCTGGCCGACCTGTTCGAGGCCATCAAGAAGCCTGACCAGAACTTCGCCGGCGCCTGCTTTACCTCCGGTTCCGCCGGCACCATGTCCGCCGGTGATCTGCTGAAGGAGCGCTATCCCCACCTGAAGCTGGCCGTGGGCGAGGCCCTGCAGTGCCCCACCATCCTGGATAACGGCTTTGGCGGCCACCGCATCGAGGGTATCGGCGACAAGCACATTCCCTGGATCCACAACGTGAAGAACACCGATATGGCCATCGCCATCGACGACGAGGACAGCCAGCGCCTGCTGCGCCTGTTCAACACCCCCGAGGGCCAGAAGTACATGAAGGACGAGCTGGGTATGTCCGACGAGGAAGTCCAGAAGATGACCTGGCTGGGCATCTCCGGTATCGCCAACGTCCTGTGCTGCATCAAGATGGCCAAGTACTACGAGCTGACCGAGAACGACGTGGTGGGCACCGTGCTGACCGACTCCGCCGTGATGTACCAGTCCCGCGTGGAGGAGCTGAATCAGATGTACGGCGCGTACAACGCTCATGAGGCGTCTCTGGACCACAACCTGCACATGCTGGGCCTGAAGACCGACTCCATGCTGGAGCTGACCTACACCGAGCGCAAGCGTGTCCACAACCTGAAGTACTACACCTGGGTGGAGCAGCAGCAGATGAACGTGGAGGACCTGAACGCCCAGTGGTACGATACCAAGAACACCTGGGATGCCGTTCACGCCCAGGCCAAGGAGCTGGACGAGCTCATCAACGAGTTCAACGAGGCCACCGGCCTGCTGAAGGCTCTGTAAGAAAACACCGCAACAACGCCTCAGGGCGGGGCCTTCGCCCCGCCCTGTTTGTTTGGGAGGCAGATATGCAGGAACGAAAATCGCTTCGGCTGCCGGCATATGATTATTCGCAGAACGGCGTGTATTTTATAACGATCTGCACTGCGGGGAAGAAGCACATTCTTGGACGTGTTGTAGGGGGCGGCGTCCTCGACGCCCCACACGTCTGCCTTTCGGATCACGGAATTATCGCGGAGCAGACGCTGCTGAAAATGAATGATTTTTACGGGGATATTTCCATTGATAAATATGTGGTCATGCCCAATCATGTGCATTTTATCATCACCGTGGCTGCACACGGCGGGTCGTCGAGGACGCCGACCCCTACGAATGCAAAATTGCCGGCTTTAGTTTCGACATGGAAACGATTTACCAATAAGAAGGCGGGCGTTTCCCTCTGGCAGCGTTCCTATTATGACCATGTCATCCGCAATGATGCGGACTGCCTCCGTGCATGGCAATACATCGACGACAACCCCGCGAAATGGGCGGAGGATGAATATTATTCCGATTAAGGAGAACCAACATGAAAAACGTAAAATACGGCAAATGTGTCCGCTGCGGCAAGACCTACGACGCCGTTCCCGACCTGACCAATTGCGAATGCGGCGGTATCCTGGATATCGTCTATGACTACGACTACATCAAGTCCGCGCTGACCAAGGAGAAGCTGGCCAAGCGTGAGAACCGTTCCATGTGGCGCTACCGTGAGCTGCTGCCTGTGGAGGAGACCACGCCCGACACGCCGCTGCGCGTGGGCTGGAGCCCTCTGTACGAGGAGCCGA
>OMED01001061.1_pt1 | contig 11980 bp, 11 predicted proteins | sample 1673411 | NCBI WGS metagenome assembly OMED01 (sample SAMEA103958110, study PRJEB25191) | human gut metagenome | reverse complement strand
AGGATTACATAGCGGCCCACCTCGCCCTGTGCGCAGTGGATATGATATTGACGTTCAAGCTCATGCATAAAAAACACCTCACGAAATGAATTGGAAAAAACAGTGATATGATTATAGCAAATCCCCCACGGCAATGCAAGCGGAGGAAAAAAGAAAGAGGGACGCCCGCGCGTCCCTCCTCTGTGTTCGGTTTTTACAGCATCTTTACCGTGTACCAAACGGCCAGCACGAACAGCAGCACCGCCGCGCCCCAGATCACATAGTACGCGAGGCCCGCGAACAGCGACACCGCGGTGGCGGCGATGCTCAGCACCAGCACCGCGCAGGTGAGCGCATAATTGGTCTTGGCGGGGAAAATGGCGGCAGAGCGGCAACGAGCACCATAGCGGCCCAGCAGAAGGCGGTCACCAGAGCGGGCATGGAGGAGCTGCCGTGATTGAGCAGAACAGCGGAGGCGATTGCCAGCGTCAGGGCGATGGTCTGCACGGCGAACTCGTGCTGATAGAGCAGGAACACGACCGCCAGCAGCATCAGCACGGGCACGAGAATGCACATGACCGTCGTTCCCATCGGGTAGACCCTGCGCATCAGGAGAGAGGACACGCCAAAGAACAGGCCGAGACCCAGCAGCCACTTGCCGGCCGCGGCAAAGCGCGTCCATTTCCGGCGCATGACCGTGAGCACAACGCCCGTGCCGAACGCGGCCGCGCCGACAATGGCCATGACCTCAAGATAACCTGCGATCGCAACGACCTGATCGACGGAGCCCTTGACAAAGTATTGGTTGATGAGCAGAAGGTAAAACTCTGCAATGAAACCGGCGGTGAAGAGCGTCAGGGCGCTGTTCAGGTTGCGGTTATTCTTGGCGATGCGCGCCTCACGCCTGGGATCGTTCTTTTTTGCTGCCATCTATCATGACCTCCGAAAGGCTTCTTTCGTTCTTGCGGGACTGCACAGACCCGCAGATTGATATAATAACAGAAGTGTTCGCTTTTTGCAAGGTAAATTTTCTGTGCGGCGGAAAAACGGGAAAAAAGTGCCGCGATTTATCGGCTTTGTTGCAAAAGCTGCGGCAATTCCACCACATTTAGTCTATACTTGTTTTCGGCTACCACAAGATATTGTGAGAAAATTTCAAAAACCTCTTGCATTGTGCGCGAGAGTATGCCATAATTTGAAATGCAGACGGTCAACTGCCACAAGATATTGTGTTGTAGGATAGATTTTATCGGATATTTTAGAGTAAGGGAGAGCTGCCAGCCATGAAGGTCATCAAAAGAAACGGCGCGGAGGTCGAGTTCGACATCGTCAAGATCATCGCCGCCGTCACCAAGGCAAACGCCGCCACAGAGGAGGACGCGCGCATGACGCCGGTCCAGATCCAGCGCATCGCCGAAAGCGTGGAGCTGGCCTGTCAGGGTCTGGGCCGCGCCCCCACGGTCGAGGAGATCCAGGACTTTGTCGAGCACCAGATCATGGCGCACGGCGCGTTCGAGGTCGCTAAGCGCTACATCACTTATCGCTACAACCGCTCGCTCGTGCGCAAGAGCAACACGACGGACGACAAAATTCTCTCCCTCATCGAGTGCAACAACGAAGAGGCCAAGCAGGAGAATTCCAACAAGAACCCCGTCGTCAACTCCACCCAGCGCGACTATATGGCCGGCGAGGTGAGCCGCGATCTGACGAACCGTCTGCTCTTGCCCGAGGATATCGTCAAGGCGCATGAAGAGGGCATCATCCACTTCCACGACACGGACTACTACGCCCAGCACATGCACAACTGCGACCTTGTGAACTTAGAGGACATGCTGCAAAACGGCACCGTCATCACGGGAACCCTCATCGAGCGCCCACATTCGTTCGCGACCGCGTGCAACATCGCGACGCAGATCGTCGCGCAGGTCGCCTCGAACCAGTACGGCGGCCAGTCCATCTCGCTGACGCACCTTGCCCCCTTTGTCGACGTATCGCGCCAGAAGATCAGAAAGCAGGTGCTCGCCGAGGTCGAGGCCCTCGGCGTCGACCCCACGGAGGACAAGATCACCGAAATCGTCGAAAAGCGCCTGCGCGAGGAGATTCGCCGCGGCGTGCAGACCATCCAGTATCAGGTCGTGACGCTTCTGACCACGAACGGTCAGGCACCGTTCATCACCGTTTTCATGTACCTCAACGAGGCGAGAAGCGAGCAGGAAAAGCGCGACCTTGCCGTCATCATCGAGGAAATGCTCGAGCAGCGCTATCAGGGCGTCAAAAACGAGCAGGGCGTGTGGGTCACGCCCGCCTTCCCCAAGCTCATCTACGTGCTCGAAGAGGACAACATTCACGACGACTCGCCGTATTATTACCTCACACAGCTCGCCGCCAAGTGCACGGCGCGCCGCATGGTGCCCGATTACATCAGCGAAAAGAAGATGCTCGAGCTCAAGGGCGATGTGTATCCCTGCATGGGCTGCCGCAGCTTCCTGACGCCTGACCGCTTCACCGACGCGGGCGTCGGCAACATCGCGAATGCCGGCAACTATGTTCCCGGCAAGCACAAGTATTACGGCCGCTTCAATCAGGGCGTCGTCACGATCAACCTGCCCGACGTGGCACTCTCCTCCGGCGGCAACATTGAAAAGTTCTGGACGATCTTTGAAGAGCGTCTTGAGCTCTGCCACCGCGCGCTGCGCTGCCGTCACGACCGCCTGAAGGGCACGCTCTCCGACGCGGCGCCCATTCTCTGGCAGTACGGCGCGTGCGCAAGACTCAAAAAGGGTGAGCCCATCGACAAGCTCCTCTACGACGGCTATTCCACGATCTCGCTCGGCTACGCGGGACTTTACGAGTGCGTGAAGTACATGACCGGCAAGAGCCACACCGACCCCAGCGCAACGCCCTTCGCCCTCTCCATCATGCAGAAGATGAACGACAAGTGCAAGGAGTGGAAAACCGCCGAAAACATCGACTACTCCCTCTACGGCACGCCGCTCGAGTCCACGACCTACAAGTTCGCCAAGTGCCTGCAAAAGCGCTTCGGCGTGATCGAGGGCGTGACGGACAAGGGCTATATCACGAACTCCTACCACGTCCACGTGACGGAAAAGATCGACGCGTTCACCAAGCTCAAGTTCGAGGCGCAGTTCCAGCACCTCTCCCCCGGCGGCGCGATCAGCTATGTCGAAGTGCCCAACATGCAGCAGAACCTTGAAGCGGTTTTGCAGGTGATGAAGTTCATCTACGACAACATCATCTACGCCGAGCTCAACACGAAGTCCGACTACTGCCAGGTCTGCGGCTGGGACGGTGAGATCGACATCGTCGAGGAGGGCGGCAAGCTCATCTGGCGCTGCCCGAAGTGCGGCAACACCGATCAGGACAAGATGAACGTCGCCCGCCGTACCTGCGGCTACATCGGCACTCAGTTCTGGAATCAGGGCCGCACGCAGGAGATCAAAGAGCGCGTGCTGCATCTGTAAGGCTGCGCCATAAAATTGCTGTTTAGGTGGGAGCGCACCGCGCTCCCACCTTTTTCTGATAAGGAGGTCATTTCCCATGCACTATGGCGAGATCAAAAACTGCGACATCGCCAACGGCCTTGGCGTGCGCGTGACGCTGTTCGTCTCCGGCTGCACGAACCACTGCGAAAACTGCTTTCAGCCGCAGACGTGGGACTTCTGCTACGGCAAGCCTTTCACGAGTGAAACGGAGGACGAGCTCATCCGCCTGCTCTCCCCCGACTATATCAACGGTCTCACGCTGCTCGGCGGCGAGCCGTTCGAGCCTAAAAATCAGCGCGCGCTGCTGCCGTTTCTCCGCCGCGTGAGGCGTGAGCTGCCGCAAAAGACGATCTGGTCGTTCACAGGCTTTACGTGGGAGGAGCTGCACGACCCCGCCGCATACCCGCGCTGCGAGGTGACGGACGAACTGCTGTCACTGCTCGATGTGCTCGTCGACGGGCGCTATGTGGACGCGCTGCACGATATCTCGCTGCGCTTTCGCGGCTCGTCGAACCAGCGCATCATCGACGTTCCGAAAACGCTGCAATCAGGTACGCTGACGCTCTGGGACGAGCGCGCGAACATCTGAAAAACATAACAAATCCGCGGTTTCCATTCTCCGTCAAATTTTAACATTTCGCTACTTGCATTTGAAACGGCGTTATGTTATATTCCCACTATGTTAAAGAGCTCTAATTCATACCAACAGGAGGTTTTTTCAATGAAACATCTCGGTTTATTTGCAGCAGGCGTGCTGTTCGGCACCGCCGGCCTCAAGATCCTTTCCAGCAAGGATGCCAAAAAGGTCTACTCTCACACCACCGCCGCGGTGCTGCGTGCCAAGGACTGCGTGATGCAGGCCGTCACGAACGTCCGTGAGGATGCTGAGGACGTCTACGCCGACGCCAAGGACATCAACGAACGCCGCGCAGCGGAAGAGGACGCCGAAGTCATTGCGGACGCGTCCGAGGAAAAAGCGGACGAGGAATAAATCGCAGGAGAGCCGCGACGCGCGGCTCTCTTTCACTTTCGGAGGAATTGATACACTATGAAATGCAAAATTCTGCACGAATCCGCCGGGCGCATACGCGTGCATCTGAATTGCCGCCGCATGACGCTGCATCAGGCGGACGTCCTGGAATATTATCTGCGCAATGTGGACGGCGTGCGAGAGGTCTCGGTCTTTGACCGCACGCAGGACGCCGTGATCGTTTACCGCGCGGACCGCGCCGCGCTCGTGCACGCGCTCGCGGCGTTCTCGTTCGACAAGGCCGAAACAATGGACCTTGTCCCCGACCATACGACGCGCAAACTCAACCGTGAATTTGAAGACAAACTCTCGTGGACGGTGATCCGCCGCGTGATCTCGAAGCTCTTCTTCCCGCTCCCCGTCACCACGGCGCTCGCCATCTATCACTCGATCAAGTACATCCGCGAGGGGATCGAAGCGCTGCTGCACGGTAAGCTCTCCGTCGCCGTGCTCGACGCCACCGCCGTCACCGTGTCGATGGTGCGCGGCGACTTCTCAACGGCGAGCTCCGTGATGTTCATGCTCCGCCTCGGCGAAATTCTTGAGGACTGGACGCACAAGAAGTCCGTCGCGGACCTCGCGGGCGCGATGTCGCTCAACGTCGACCACGTCTGGCTCAAGACGGGCGAGACGGAAACGCTCGTTCCCATCGGCGATATTCAGGCGGGCGACTGCGTCGTTGTCCGCACCGGCAGCCTCATCCCGCTCGACGGCAAGGTCGTCTCCGGCGAGGCGATGGTCAATCAGGCGTCCATGACGGGCGAGTCCATGCCCGTCCCCAAGCGCGAGGGCAGCTATGTCTACGCAGGCACGGTCGCCGAAGAGGGCGAGTGTGTCGTGCGCGTGGAAAAGGCGCTCGGCGGCGGCCGCTATGACCGCATCGTGCGCATGATCGAAGAGTCGGAAAAGCTCAAATCCACGGCTGAGGACAAGGCCTCGCGCCTTGCCGACAGGCTCGTACCCTATACGCTCGGCGGCACGATCCTGACCTATCTCATCACGCGCAACGTCACAAAGATGCTGGCCGTGCTGATGGTCGACTTCTCCTGTGCGCTCAAGCTCTCCATGCCTATCGCGGTGCTCTCTGCCATGCGCGAGAGCAGCAGCCATCACATCTCCGTCAAGGGCGGGCGCTTCCTCGAAGCCGTCGCCCAGGCGAACACCATCGTCTTTGACAAGACCGGCACGCTCACCTACGCCACGCCCAAGGTCGCAAGAATCGTCACCTTCGGCGGCAATGAGGAAAGCGAGATGCTCCGCCTCGCCGCGTGCCTCGAAGAGCACTATCCCCACTCCATCGCCAACGCCGTCGTGGCCGAGGCCAGGGACCGCGGATTGACGCACGAGGAGTATCACTCTCAGGTCCAGTACGTCGTGGCGCACGGCATTTCGAGCATGGTGGACGAGAAAACAGTGCTCATCGGCAGCGCACACTTCGTCTTCGAGGACGAGGGCTGCCGCGTGCCGGAGGGCGAAGAGGACAAGTTTGAATCGCTCCCACCCGAGTATTCGCACCTGTACCTTTGTATCGCGGGCGAGCTCGCCGCGGTCATCTGCATTCATGACCCGCTGCGCAAGGAGGCGAAAGCCGCCGTGCGCGCGCTGCACGAGCTCGGTATCGACAAGGTCGTGATGATGACCGGCGACAGCCGCAAGACTGCCGAAGCCGTCGCCGCTGAGGTCGGCGTCGACGATGTCTACGCCGAAGTGCTGCCCGAGGACAAGGCCGCGTTCGTCCGCAGCGAAAAGGCCGCGGGCCGCAAGGTCATCATGATCGGCGACGGCGTGAACGACTCCCCCGCCCTGTCCGAAGCCGATGCCGGCATTGCCATTTCGACCGGCGCCGCCATCGCGCGCGAGATCGCGGATATTACCATCTCGTCCGAAGATCTGTTTGCGCTCGTCACGCTGCGCTCTCTCAGCCAGGAGCTCATGGCCCGCATCCACCGCAACTACCGTTTCATCGTGGGCTTCAACTTCTCGCTCATCGTGCTCGGCGTGCTTGGTATCCTGCCGCCGACGACCTCGGCGCTGCTGCACAACATGTCCACACTCGCCATCGGCCTCAAGAGCATGACGAACCTCCTGCCCGAAAGCGAGCAGAGCAGCGCCAACTGATTTTTCCCGATAAAAAAGCTCCGTACCAAGGCACGGAGCTTTTTTGCTATACAAGTTTGATTTTACGCAGGGCCGCAGGCCTTGATGGCATCGTCGACGATCTTTTCCGCGTCTGCGCCCATGATGTCGAGGTTTTCGGCTTCCAGGAGCTTGACGGTCGGAATGCCGAAGCAGTCCTGCGCGATGGTCTTCCAGTAGTCGTAGCCAAAGCGGCCGTCGAACGGTCCGCCGCTGGTCGTGACATGGTAGAGCTCGCTTGCGCGGCACAGGCCGACGGGCTCGCCCGCCTCGCTGTACTTCGTCACGATGCCCGTGACATAGATATTCTCCAAATACACCTTGAGCTGCGCGGGAAACGACAGATCCCACAGCGGCGCAGCGATGACAATTCTGTCTGCCGCGGCGAACTGACGGGCGTAACGGAACATTTCATCGTCATACTTCTTTTCCGCGAGCAGCGCGTCGCGCTTTGCGATGTCCGCGCGCCCCAGCGGGTGCAGCGGCTCGTCATAAAGGCGCAGCTCCTCGTATTCGCCGAGCGCTTTAAGCAGCGCGCGGGCCAGTCTTTCCGTGCGCGACTCTCCGCGCGGGCAGCAGTTAATAAAAAGCGTCATGTACTTTCCCTCACAGTACGCAGTAGTACATGATAAATGTGTTCGCCACGCCGAGCAGAATACCGGCGATGACTTGCAGCGGCGTGTGGCCGACGAACTCCTTGAGCTTCGCCTCCGGAAGCTTTTCCGACGCGAGCGAGTTGAAGGCCTCGACGATGTCGTTGATGATGACGGCCTGACGCCCCGTTTCGAGCCGGACGCCCATCGCGTCCTTGCAGACGACGATGGCGAAGATGAACGCCATCGCGAATTCAAACGAACCGAGCCCGTAGACGAGCGCCGCCGCGGTCGCGAGCGACGAGACCGTGGCCGAATGGCCGCTCGGCATCCCGCCGTCGCCGATCAGGCGCGTAAAGTCGATGCTCTTCGTCACAATGGCATGGATGATCGTCTTGATGAGCTGCGCCCAGAACCACGACGAGAGACCGATGAGCAAAAAGGGATTCGACAGTAATTTCTGAAACCAATTCATATGTTTCCGCTTCCTTTCGCGGTGCGGGCTTTGTCAGCCCTTGAATGTTCCTTATTATACCACCGTTTCCCAGTTCGGCAATAGAGTTTCTTTTAACTTCTTCCGCAGAAAATATAAACCAGCGCAGGCTCACCTGCGCTGGTTTTTCTTTACGACGCCTGCGCGAACTGGCTGTTGTAGAGCTCGGCGTAGAAGCCGTTTTGCTCCATCAGCTGCTCGTGCGTGCCGCTCTCGATGACGTCGCCGTCGCGCATCACGAGGATGAGGTCGGCGTTCTTGATGGTCGACAGGCGGTGGGCGATGACAAAGCTCGTCCGGCCCTTCGTCAGCTCGTCCATCGCGCGCTGAATGAGAAGTTCCGTGCGCGTATCGACCGAGGACGTTGCCTCGTCGAGGATCAGCATCGGCGCATTCTGGAGCATCGCGCGGGCGATGGTCAAAAGCTGCTTCTGTCCCGCCGAGATGGTCGTGCTCTCGCTGAGCACGGTGTCAAAGCCCTGTGGCAGCGAGTGGACAAATTTGTCGAGGCCGCAGGCCTTGCAGACCGTTTCGAGCTGCTCGTCCGTGATACCCTCCATGTTATAGACCAGGTTCTCGCGGATCGTGCCCTCAAAGAGCCACGTGTCCTGCAGGACCATACCAAAGAGCTCGTGCACATCCTCGCGGCGCAGGTCGGTCGTCGCCACGCCGTCGATCGTGATGTGGCCGCTGTTGACCTCGAAAAATCGCATCAGGAGGTTCACCATCGTGGTCTTGCCCGCGCCGGTGGGGCCGACGATGGCGACCTTCTGGCCCGGATGGACCTCAGCGGAGAAATCCTTGATGATGATCTTGTCGGGCGAATCGGGGTAGCTGAAGCGCACGTGGTCGAACATTACCGCGCCGCGCACGGCGTCGAGCTTCTCGGTCTTGTCGCTCTCGTCGCCGAGCTCTTCACTTTCGAGGAAGTCGAAAATGCGGTGCGCGGAGGCGGAGGCCGTCTGCAAATTCGTCATGCCCTGTGCGATCTGCGTCAGCGGCGTGGTGAAGAGGCGCACATACAGGATGAACGAGACGATGACGCCGAATTCGATCGTGCCATTGATGGCCAGCACCGAGCCGAACACGCACACGGCAACATACGCGAGGTTGCCGATCACGTTCATGAGCGGCTGCATCACACCGGAGAGGAACTGCGAGCGCCAGTTTGCGTCATAGACCGCCGCGTTCAGGCCGTCGAAGTGGTCGAGGACCTTATCGACTGCGCGGCTGATGCGCACGACCTCATGGCCGGAATACATCTCCTCGACATAGCCGTTGAGCTCGCCGAGGCTCTTCTGCCGCGCGGTGAAGTAGCGCTGCGACTTCGACATGATGGCGACGATCAGCACCATGCCAAGGAGCGTGATGCACAGTGCGACGAGCGCCATGCGCCATTCGGTCACGAACATCATAATAAGGCAGCCGACAAACTGTGTCGCGGCGCTGATGATGGTCGGCAGGCTGTTGGTAAGTCCCTGCTGGAGCGTTGACACATCGTTTGTGATGCGGCTCAAAATGTCGCCCTGCGAGGTGGTGTTGAAATACTTCTGCGGCACGCGGTTGATCTTTTCCGAGAGTTCGCCTCTCATGCGGTAGGACATTTTCAGCGTCACGACCGCCATGATATAGTGTTGGATGAAGCCAAACAGCGCGCTCAGGCAGTAAATAACGGCAAGAAACACGCCGATCTTCGCAATGGCGGCGAGGTCAATGCCGGTGAAGAGGCCGTCGGACATGATGGTCGCCATTTTGCCGATCTTGTCGGGGCCGATGATCGTCATCACGGCGCTCAGCGCCGCCAGCACGAGGGCAAAAATGATAATGCCCATGCTCGAGCTCATATACGCGCCCGTGCGCTTGAGCGCGCCGACGGGATTGCTGTTTTTCTTTTTCATCTTCTCTCGCCTCCTTTACGCGAGCTCCGCGGCGCTGAGCTGGGAGGTCGCGATCTCGCGGTAAACGTCACAGTTTTTCATCAGCTCTTCATGCGTGCCGATGCCCACGGTCTCGCCGCGGTCGAGCACGATGATCTTGTCCGCGTGGCGGATGGTGCTGATGCGCTGCGCAACGATGATCTTCGTCGTGTCATGCAGCTGCTTGGATAGCCCCTCGCGCAGCTTCGCATCCGTGCGGTAGTCCAGAGCGGAGAACGAATCGTCGAAGACGAGGATCTCCGGTTTTCTCGCCAGCGCGCGGGCGATGGAAAGGCGCTGCTTCTGGCCGCCGGACATGTTGCGGCCCATCTGCGCCACATGGTGCTGCGTGCCGTCGGGGAGCTTGTCGACAAACTCCTTCGCCTGCGAAAGCTCGACGGCCTGCGCAAGGCCCTCGTCGTCCGCCGGCGCTTCGCTCTCGCCAAAGTAGACATTGTCGCGGATGCTGCCGGCGAAGAGCACCGCCTTCTGCGTCACGTAGCCGAGCTTGTTGTAGAGTGCATCGAACGTGTAGTCCCTGACGTTCACGCCGTCGACAAGCACCTCGCCCTCCGTCGCATCGTAAAAGCGCGGGATCAGGCTCACAAGTGTCGTCTTGCCGCTGCCCGTCGCGCCGATGACGGCAAGCGTCTCGCCCCTGTTCACACGGAAGCTGATGTTCGAAAGCTCATCCTCCGAAGCGTGCGGATAGCGGAACGAAACGTTTTTGAACTCCACTGTGCCGTGCTCTTTGCATTCGCTCACGCTGCCCTCGCGGATATTCGCCTTGCGCTCGAGCACCTCGTTGATACGCTCGGCCGAGACCTGCGCCTGCGGCAGCAGCATGAAGATCATCACGAGCATCATAAAAGACATCACCACGTAGGTTGCATACGTGCTGAACACCAGCACGTCGCTGAACATCGTGAGGCGCGCTGCGGAATCGGTCAGCGCGATGTTGTTGACGAGCGCCGCACCCAGCCAGTAGATCGTGAGCGCCAGGCCGTTCATACCGAGCGTCATCGTCGGCTGGACGAGGGCGAAGAGCTTCTGGTTCTTTACCTGCACATTCATCATGTCAAGGCTCGGCTTGTTGAACTTGTCGTTCTGGTACTGCTCGGCGTTGAACGCGTGCACCACGTTGATGCCCGTCAGGTTTTCGCGCGCCACACGGTTGATCTGGTCGGTCAGCTTCTGCACGATGCGGAAACGCGGGATGCAGATGCTCATCACCGTTATCACCGTCACGCAGATGACCACGACGAATGTCGCTGTCACGGCGGAGAGCTCCCAGCTCTTGCCGAGAATTTTGATGATGGCCCACACGGCCATGATCGGCGATTTGATCATCATCTGCAGGCCCATCGCCACGATCATCTGAATTTGCGTGATGTCGTTCGTCGTTCTCGTGATGAGGCTGGCGACGGAAAAGTCCTGCATCTCCTCGCTGCCCATATCCATAACATGGTTGAACAGCTTTTCTCTTATTGTGTAGCTGAATCCTGAGGCAGTCTTTGCGGAAAGATAGCCGCAGACGATAGCAAGAGCGGCACTTGCAAGGGTACAGCCAAGCATTTTAAGTCCGACGTTCAGGATATCGGAAGTTTCACTGCCTGCCGTGTTGAGCATCATGGTCAGGTCAGTCATATAGTCAGGCAGCGTCAGGTCAAAATACACCTGTCCCAGCACCAGAAGTGCACAGAGAACAGCCATAAGCACCTCACGCTTGCCCATCTTTTTAAGCAGTTTTATCATATTTGTTACCTCCTTCTACATACATTCTTTAAGAATGCTGTCTATATTGTTGCTAACGATATGCAGGCATTTTTTAAAATGTGCCATGTCATCGTCCGAAAAGCCAGCGATAAGCTTGTGTGCGAACTTTTTCTGCAGCTCTCTGCCCTCTTTTATAACAGGCTGGGCCTTTTCTGTGCAGACCAGACGGCATTTTCTTCTGTCGCCCTTTACCGCCTGCCTTTCAACAAAGCCTGCTTCCACAAGCTTTTCTACATGGAAAGACACAAGCGCCGCCTTGATATTCCTATATCTACACACATCACCCGCTGTGTTGAACTCAGGATTGTTCGCAAGGAACATGAGCACGTCAAGCGCCGTCTTTGGCATATCGAGCTTTTTACAAAGGGGCTGCATGACTTTTTCATATGCTTCTGCAAGCTTCTTTGAATGATCAAACATATGCGTTGCTGTTGTCATATTATCGTTCATTGTCAAACCTCCAATATTAGATATTTCAAATTTGAACAATCTAATATTAACACTTTTCCAAAAGCTATTCAATGAACATTTTGTAAATTCAGCTTCTTATAATG
>OMED01001043.1_pt1 | contig 12130 bp, 10 predicted proteins | sample 1673411 | NCBI WGS metagenome assembly OMED01 (sample SAMEA103958110, study PRJEB25191) | human gut metagenome | reverse complement strand
CGTTCTCTTGGGGGTTCAAGGGGGCCATTCTCTCACGTGAGAGAATGGCCCCCTTTATTCGCACTCCCTGCGCGGCGCAGGGAACCTCTCGCACCCTACGGTGCGACAATATGAACCATCGCCGTGTACGTCTGATACCCCGACCCAAGGCTCGCGTAATACTGCACCGTCACGTCGGCGCTCTTGCCGTCGTCCGCGATCACGGCGTCCAGGACGTCTGCCTTTTCGTCCACGCTGACCCAGCCGCGGCGGTAGCGCGGCAGCGTGAGCCCCTGCACGCCTGTGATCTCCGCGATGCGGGATGCGCCGTCCGACTGCTGTTCCAGCCGGTAGCTCACGCCGACCGTCGCCAGAAATGTCTCGTTCCCCTCGATCCCGACAGGGGCGAAGTACGTGCGCTCCGCGCCGTCGCCCTCCGTCCAGTCGGTGAGCGAGGTCTGCTACGCGCTGCCCTCGCGCGTGACCGTCACCTTACGCTCGCCGCTCTTACCGGAGACCGTCGCAATGATCGACACGCCGTCGGGCGCAAAGGCGAGGCCGCTGATCTCCTCGCCGCTCGCGAGTTCGAGCGCGGCGAGCTTTGTCCCGTTGAGCGCGTAGACGTCCGACCGGTCGGAGTAGACCGCGGTGGAAAGGTCATCTCCTTGCCAGATGAGGTTGTTGCCGGGGAAGGTCTTGAGCAGCGTGCCGGCCACGAAATTGAAAACCACGTAGAGGTCGTTTTTCTCCCCCAGGCTACCGAGTGCCACAAAGTAGTTGCCTGCGGTCCCAATGTCCTCAAACCCTTTGAGCGACGGGTACTGTTCGGCAAAGTCCCAGCTTTTTCTGTCGATATAGATCGTTGTGTCATCCATTGCCACTCTGATCGTTTTCGGCGATACGCAGTACCAGCGCTGCACCTCGCTCGTCAAAATGAGCTCTCCGTCCTGTTGGGCAATGAGAAATTCGCTCTGGTCGATCAGCTCATTGACGCGCGCTGCTGCGATTCGCCCCAATCGCCGTTCTGCGTTCCGTCCCAGTTCAGATAAATGCTCGTGTTGTTGTTTTCCACGATGTTCAGTTTGCCGCCGTCAAAGGTGTGAAGGCCGTAGTAGTAGTCACAATAGCTGATCGCGTCTTGATTTTTGCCCTCGAACAAGCTGTATTGCAGCAGCATGTCGCGTCCGTTTTCGCGGCAGAGGAAGTAGACGTCGCCCTCCCACATGCGGTCGCGCATCAGCTCCTCGCCGTTGTCATCGGCGACGCACAGCTCATAGCCGCCGAACGCTTTCTCGCAGATGATCTGCTCTGCCCTGCCGTCGTTGTCGAGGTCGGCGGACGCCAGCGCCCTGCTTCCGTCGCTCTCCGACGGCTCTGTGCAGCGGATGACCGTGCCGTCGCCGTAGGAATGCAGCTCGGCGTTCAGCGTGGAGAACAGCAGCTCGCTCTTGTCTAAAAGCCTGTTGACCTCGTCCGCGAATTTCCGCGCCTCGGCGGGCCATGAATCGGCGGAATCGGAATTTACGCTGAAGCTCACCGAATTCTCCGCCAGCGTGGTCGTCCCGTTTTCACTGAGCATAAAGAGCTCATAGGAATACGATGCCTCACCCTGATAGATTGTCGGCTCGTAGCGCAGCAGCGCCGTCTTGACGCTGTCGCGATAGAGGAAATAGCTGCTCCAGCCCACGTGCGCCAGCCCCAGCTCCGCGCTCCAGAGCTCTTCGCCGCTCTGATTGCTCACCCGCAGCCGGTACGGCTCCTGCGTGGAAGTGCCGGTATAGGAGATCACTTCCTCGATCCCGTCGCCATTCAGGTCAGCGCGGGTCAGCTCGGTCGCGCCGCCGTTCAGGCGGACGATCCAGCGGTAGGGATGCGCCCCGCTGTAGGGAAGTCCCCCGCTGCGATAGCCCATCACGAAGTAAAGGCTGCCGTCCTTCTGCTGTAATAGCAGCCACTGGTCCATCGCTGCAAGCTCATCCTGACGCGCGATCTCCGGTATCGTGGCTGTTGCATTGTCGTCATCGGCCGTTTTCGTACCGCGCCAAGCGTGAGCATTTTCGCGGCGCAGCTTCGCAGCGCTCGTGCCATTCCAGTCTTCGCCGCTCGCGCTGCGGAACAGCCAGTCGAAGTTGCTCACGGTCAGGTCGATCTCCTCCCACTCCGAAAAGCGGTAGCTGTATCCTCTCGCCGCCGTCACTGTACCGTACAGAATACCGGTCATGTCCGTGCCAAGTGCGGAGGAAAGCCACAGCTCGGGCGTGGACTTCGTATTGGCAAAGGTCTCCTCATAGCTGGTTTCCCAGGCGGAATCCTCGAAAACGGCCTCGCCGAGCGTATACACCCCCGTTGTCATCCCATAGAGTGCATACGACAGCCGGTCTGCCATGTCGATCGGACTTGCCGAATCGCCCTTTAGCACATAGTTTTCCCATTCCGCCTGATTCTCGACGTCCGCATCAAAAGTATCGCCGTCGATGATCAGATAATGGCCCACTACGCTGCCGACAGCATGCACCGTGCCGTCGTCCATCGTGAGAAGGAACCACACCGGCAAGCCGGCGTAAACCGTCTCCGGTTTTTCGATATATGTGCCGCGGCTGCTGTTGATCAGTTCGACTGCCTGTGCCATTTCTTCCGTATCGAGTTTTTTATACTGCCGCGCCTCCCCTTCCGCCGGAACGTAGAGCTCGATTGACGCAACGTCCGCCGCATTCAGCTTCTGCGCCCAGACAAGGCTGCCGCGCTCCGACCTCGGATTCGTCAAAAAGCACACGGCCACGATCACGACCGCGAGCACCGCCGCGGCGGCGACCCAGAACGCGGGCTTTTTGTAGTGCAGCGCGCTTTTCACGCGCGTTTTGATGTTCCCCTCGCCGAATGCCAGCGGGCAGGCCGCGACGGCTCTTTTCGGCGCGGCGCAGGACAATAGCGCCTGCGAATAGTCTGCGCGCGCCGCGCCATCCAGCCCCTTGACGACTTTTTCATCGCACGCAAGCTCGATGTCGCGGCAGAAGAGGATATAGGCGACCCACACCAGCGGGTTGAACCAGTGCAGCGCGAGCACGAGGTAGCCCAGCACCTTCCACCAGTGGTCGCGGCGGGCAAGGTGCGCGCGCTCGTGCGCGATGACATACGCCGCCGTCCCCTCGTCCATATGCATGGGAAGATAAATGTTCGGCTTCACCACGCCGAAGACGAACGGCGAATCGACAAATTCGCTCTCGTAGATGTTATCTCGCAGCAAAATCGCCGTTGCGAGCTTTCTTTTCAGCTTTCCCGCGCTCACGAGCGCGTGGACGAGCAGCGCCGCCATGCCGGCGAGCCAGAGGACGCTGTAGATGTTGAAGTCCACCTGCGCCTGCTGGCGGCTCACGCCGACGGGGACCTCCGCCGCCGAAGGCAGCGTCGGATTCGTGACGATGTCAAGCGTCGCCTGCTCGTAGAGCACCGGCTCGCGCGTTTCGGTCACGATCTCGCTCGGGATGGTTTCGGCGCTCGGGATGAGCGAGAGCGCGCTTTCAATCGAAAACAGGCAGACAAGCCGCAGTGCGACCACACCCCAGAGAAGCGGCATGACCCACTTCGGCGCTTTTTTGAGGACAACCCGCAGCACGAGCACCGCCAGAATGAGCCAGCTTGCGCTGATGCTGAGGTTCACGAGCTTCAAAAAGACGTCATCCATGATGATTCTCCTTTCGATAAAGGTCGATCATTTTCTGCACCTCGTCGAGTTCCTTGTCGCTCACGTGGCTCGACTTGGTAAACGCGGCGACGAACGCGGGCAGCGAGCCGTCGAAGCGCTTGTCGAGCAGCTCATCGATCTCGGCGGTCTGCGCCTCGTCCTGTGAGATGAGCGACGTGACGACAGTATTCTCGTTTTTCAGCACCCCGCGCTCAGAGAGCCGTTTAATGACCGTGTAGGTCGTCGTTGGCTTCCAGCCCAGGTGCTCGGCGCAGAGGGCGACCAATTCACGGCTCTTGACCGGCTCGTGTGCCCACAGGATTTGACAGAAGCGGTATTCGCTCTCAAAAATTTTCGGCGTTTCCATCTTGTTCCCTCTCTAATCTGTTAGAGTATATTTGTACACTAACAGATTAGAGTCCTTCTGTCAAGCCCTTTTGCGCTCAATTTTGGGCAAATCTCACTTGACAAGGTCCTCCACGCTCCTTATAATAATTCATATCGCACAAAAAGCTCCGCGCAGGAGCTTTTTTTATGTTTGGAGAAAGAGAGTGTCATCCCATGTCAAAAAAAGCCAATCCCGCGGCGCTGCTGCCGATCTTAGTGTTCCTTGTCCTGTATCTGGGCCTCGGCCTTGTCTTTGAGTATGTGCTCAAAATCCCGATGGGATTTTATTCCATCCCCATCGTCGTCATCTTTCTCATCGCGCTGCTCGTAGCCTGCTGCCAGAACCGCGCGCTGTCGTTCGACGAAAAGCTCACGCTGATGGGCTATGGTGTGGGCGATAAGAACATCATCACGATGCTGCTCATCTTCTTAGCCGCGGGTATGTTCGTCGGCGTCGTGGGCCGCTCGAGTGCGGAGAGCGTTGCGTACTTCATGCTCTCGATCATCCCGTCGAAATTCGCCGTGGCGGTGCTGTTCGTCGTAAGCTGCTTTGTCTCCACCGCGATGGGCACGAGCGTCGGCACCATCACGCTCATCACGCCCATTGCCATCCCCATCGCCGCGGCCAGCGGCTATTCCCTGCCGCTGTGTGTCGCGTCCGTCATGGGCGGGGCAATGTTCGGTGACAATCTGAGCTTCATTTCCGACACAACCATCGCCGCCTGCAACGGGCAGGGCTGCGCGATGAAGGACAAATTCCGCGAAAATTTCCACATCGCCTTCCCCGCCGCGCTCGCGTCGCTCGCACTCATCCTCGTGCTGACGCTGAATGCGGACGTGCACCCCGCGCCCATCCCTGCCTACAATCTCATTCAGATCATCCCCTATGTGCTCGTGCTCATCGGCGGCATCATCGGTATCAACGTCTTTGTCGTGCTGCTCATCGGTATCGTATCGGGCGCGGTCATCGCGCTTGCGACCGGCGCAACGGGGCAGACCGGCATCCTCGCGGTCAAGGCGCTGCTCGAAAAACATGGGCAGCGGCGCGGCCGGGATGTTTGAAACCTCGATGGTCGCGATCTTAGTTTCCGCCATCTGTGCGCTGATCCGTGAGTACGGCGGCTTTGAAGCGCTGCTCGGCTGGATCAAAAAGGCGTTTCGCGGCAAGCGCGGCGGCCAGATCGGCATGGGCCTTCTCGTCGGCGCGATGGACATTGCCACCGCGAACAACACCGTCGCCATTGTTATGGCGAACCCCATCGCCAAGGAGATGAGCGAAGAGTACGGCATCACCCCGCGCAAGGCCGCATCGCTCCTTGACACGTTCTCCTGCATCTTCCAGGGAATCATCCCCTACGGCGCACAGATGCTCGTCGCGATCTCCGCGGCGCACGAGCTGGGCTACGCCATCTCGGCGTTCGACATCATCCCAAACCTCTTCTACCCCTATCTTCTGGCGGTGAGCTCATTCTTCTTCATTGCGATCGACAGCAAAAAGAAGGCGTGACTGATGGTTGACCATAATCTTCTTCAGCGCAAAAAGCTCTTTCTTTTCGACCTCGACGGCACGCTGTACTTGGGCAACCGGCTCTTTGAAGGCGTCCGCGAGCTGCTCTCCGCCATCCGCGCACGCGGCGGGCAGTACCGCTTTCTGACAAACAACTCCTCGCGCAGCGTGGAGGCCTACGTCGAGAAGTTCACGCGCCTCGGCGTCGCGACGGAGGCGGCCGATTTTCTCACCTCGGTCGACGCGCTGATTCACTATCTCCGCGAGCACGGCGGAGAAGACCGACGCTATTACGTCTGCGGTACGGAGTCGATGAAATCACAGCTCCGCGCGGCTGGCTTTACCGTCGCAGAACGGCGTGAGGACGCGAACGCGCTCCTGATGGGCTTCGACACCGAGCTGACATTTCAAAAGCTGGAGGACGCCTGCATCCTGCTCGGACAAGGCATCCCCTACCTTGCGACCAATCCCGACTGGGTCTGCCCCACGGCCTGCGGCTTCGTGCCCGACTGCGGGAGCGTGTGCGAAATGCTCTGGCGCGCGACCTCCCGCCGCCCCATCGTCATCGGCAAGCCCGAACCGCTGATGCCGCAGCTCGCAATGCTTGAGGCGAGCGTTTCCGCGCAGGAAACACTGCTCGTGGGCGACCGCATCTACACGGATATCGCCAGCGGCGCGAACGCGGGCATCGACACGCTGCTCGTCCTCTCTGGCGAGACGAAGGAAGAAGACCTCCCCACCGCTGACCCGCAGCCGACGTTCGTTCTGCCGGACGTCGCTGCACTGCTGAACATCTTAGAATCTTAAAAAGGACAAGCTATGGCAAACATCATCGAAATCCACGATTTTTCCGATCCCGCGCTCGACGTCTACGCGCGCCTGACCGAAAACCAACTGCTCAATCGCGCGGACCCCGACAACGCGCTCTTCGTCGCGGAAAGTCCGCTCGTCATCGGCCGTGCGCTTGATGCGGGCTGTGAGCCGGTGTCGTTTCTGATGGAGCGGCAGCATACTCAGGGCAAGGGGCGCGAAATTCTCGCCCGCTGCTGTCAAGATATTCCGGTTTACACCGCTGATGAATCCGTGCTGACACAGCTCACCGGCTTTCACCTGACGCGCGGCATGCTCTGCGCCATGCGGCGGCCGAAGCTCCAAAGCGTCGAGGACGTCTGCCGCGATGCGCGGCGCGTCGTCGTGCTCGAAAACGTGATGAATCCGACGAACATCGGCGCGATCTTCCGCTCCGCCGCCGCGCTCGGCATGGACGCGGTGCTGCTCACGACCGCGGGCAGCGATCCGCTCTATCGCCGCGCCTCGCGCGTCAGCATGGGAAATGTGTTCCTCATCCCGTGGACCTACCTGCCCGAAAGCGGCGACTGGACGCAGCTGCTGCGCGATCTCGGCTTCCGCACCGTCGCGATGGCACTGCGCAACGACTCCGTACGGCTCGACGATCCGCGCCTTGCCGCCGAAGAAAAGCTTGCCATCGTCATGGGCACGGAGGGTGACGGGCTCGCGTCCTCGACCATCGCGAGCTGCGACTACACGGTCAGGATCCCGATGTACCACGGCGTCGACTCGCTCAATGTCGCCGCAGCGAGCGCCGTGGCGTTCTATGAGCTGGGACTTCCCCCGCTGAACGAAAAGGAGGACTGACATGCTGAACAATACCGGCTTCGACCTCTGGGCCGACGGCTATGACAAGAGCGTCGGCCTCTCCGACGAGAACGACCGCTACCCCTTTGCGGGCTACCGCGCCATGATGAACGCGCTCTATCAGCGCGTGCTCGCGCAGAGCGGGCGTGATGTGCTGGACATTGGCTTCGGCACAGGCGTTTTGACCTCGCGGCTCTACGAGCAGGGCTGCCGCATCTATGGGCAGGACTTTTCCGCGCGCATGATCGAACTGGCGCAGGCAAAAATGCCGGACGCGCGGCTCTATCAGGGCGATTTTTCCAAAGGCCTTGTGCCCGAGCTTTGCGCACGGCAGTACGACGCCATCGTCGCGACCTACTCGCTCCACCACCTGACAGACACGCAGAAAATTGGCTTTCTTCGCGCGCTTCTGCCGCTTTTGAAGCAGGACGGCTGTCTTTTCATCGGCGACGTCGCCTTCCGCACGCGCGAAGAGCTCGAAGCGTGTCGAACTGCGGCAGGCGAGGATTGGGACTCAGATGAAATTTACTTCGTCTACGACGAGCTCCGCCCCCACTTCCCCACGCTGACGTTTGAATCCTTCTCCCACTGCACTGCACTCCTGACGCTGCGAAAATAATTTCCCTGGAAATATGATAAAAAGCCTCTGTATGGTCAACCCATACAGAGGCTTTTCTGTGAAGCATTATTCCTTTTCAGTCGTTCAAATGGTCGAGGATCGCCGCGATCAGTTGCTCCTTGCCCGTGCCCTTTTCGGCAGAGAACGGAATGACGAGCTCATCGTCGCGCAAACTCAGCGTCTCGCGAATTTGGGCAAGATTCGGCTCGATCTCGCGCGCTTTGAGCTTGTCGAGCTTGTTCGCCACGATCACGACGGGACAGCCCGTCTGCACGAAGTAGTCGTGCATCGTCACGTCGTCCGCCGTCGGCTTGTGCCGCGCGTCGACGATCTGCACACCGAGGTGAATGAGCCCCGCAGACTGGAAGTAGCTCTCCATCAGCTTGCCCCAGCGGTCGCGCTCGGTCTTGGAGACCTTGGCGTAGCCGTAGCCCGGCAGGTCGACGAGGTAGAGCTTGCCGTCGATCTTAAAGTAGTTGATCTGCGAGGTCTTGCCCGGGGACGCACCCACGCGGGCAAAGTTCTTGCGGTTGACGAGCCGGTTGATGACGGACGATTTGCCGACGTTCGACCGCCCCGCAAACGCGAGCTGCGGCATCCCGTCGCGCACGAACTGCTTTTCCGACGCCGCCGAGAGGATGAATTCGACCTTGTTGAAGTTGATCGCCATGGTTTTCGTTTCCTTTCAGCTCATTTCGCCCGCACGCAGCGTGCTGTGCGCGCTCTCGTGCGCGGCAGCGGTGCATTTTTCGGGCAGCACCAGCGCTTCGGCAAAGACGGCGTCCACCGTCTCGACCGGTACAAAGCGCAGCTTTTCGCGCACCAGCGGGTCGATCTCGTCGAGGTCCTTTTCATTCTCCTTCGGGAGAATGACCGTATGTACGCCCGCGCGCAGCGCGCCCATTGTCTTTTCGCGCAAGCCCCCGATGGCGAGCACACGGCCGCGCAGCGTGATCTCGCCCGTCATGGCGACATCGCGGTGTACCGCCTGCCCCGTCAGCGCGGAGAGCACCGCTGTCGCGATGGCGATACCGGCGCTGGGTCCGTCCTTGGGGATGGCCCCCTCAGGGAAGTGGATATGGATGTCCTTCGTCTTGTAGAAGTCCGGCGCGATGCCGAGCTCCTGCGCCCGCTGGCGCAGGCACGAGAGTGCCGCGCGGCAGCTCTCCTGCATCACGTCGCCCAGGTTGCCCGTGAGCTCGACCTTGCCGCTGCCATCCATCACGCCGACCTCGACGGGCAGAATTTCGCCGCCCACCTCGGTCCACGCAAGGCCGTTCACCACGCCGACAAGGTCCTTTTCGGGAATCTTCTCCTGTGCAGCACGCGGCGCACCGAGGAAGTCCTTGATGTTCTTCTCTGTCACGGTGACTCGCTTTACATCGCTTGTGGCAAGCTGCATTGCCGCCTTGCGGCAGATCTTGCCGAGCTGACGCTCAAGCGAGCGCACGCCGCTCTCGCGCGTGTAGAGCGCGATGGCCGCGCGGATGGCGCTCTCGTCCACGCGCAGGCTCGAGGCCGTCAGCCCGTGGGCCTGACGCTCCTTGGGCAGCAGGTGCCGCTGCGCGATCTGCACCTTCTCCTCGTCCGTGTAGCTGGGGATTTCAATGATCTCCATGCGGTCGAGCAGCGGGCGCGGAATGGTGTCGAGCGTGTTGGCCGTCATGATGAACATCACGCGGCTCAGATCGACGGGAATTTCAAGATAGTGGTCGCGGAAGGCGTAGTTCTGCTCGCTGTCGAGCACTTCGAGAAGTGCGCTCGCGGGGTCGCCGCGCCCGTCGCTTCCCATCTTGTCGACCTCGTCGAGCACGAGCAGCGGATTCATCGAACCGCTGCGGGAGATAGCCTCGATGATGCGGCCGGGCATCGCGCCGATGTAGGTCTTGCGATGGCCGCGGATGTCCGCCTCGTCACGCACGCCGCCGAGCGACAGCCGCGCGACCTTGCGGTTCATCGCCTTGGCGACCGACAGCGCGATCGACGTCTTGCCGACGCCCGGAGGGCCGACGAGACATAAAATCTGCCCCTTCGCCTCGGGGTTGAGCTGGCGCACGGCGATGAACTCTAAAATGCGCTCCTTGACCTTCTGCAAGCCGTAGTGGTCGCGGTCAAGAATCTTGCGTGCGGCGTCTACGCTGGCGCGCTCCTTCGTCTCCTCGCCCCAGGGCATTTCCATGCAGGTGTCGAGATAGTTGCGCAGCACACTCGCCTCGGCGCTGCCGAACGGCTGCTTGGCGAGCTTGTCCACATCTTTCAGCAGCTTGCGCTCCACTTCTTCGCTCAGGTGCGCCTTGCTGATCTTCTCGCGGTACTCGTCGAGTTCTTCGTCCTCCCCGCCCTCACCGATCTCGTTCTGTAAGACCTTGATCTGCTCGCGCAGGACAAAATCCTTCTGAATTTTTCCGACGCGGGAGCGGACCTTGCTTTCAATGTCCTGCTCCATGGCGGTAACTTCGATCTCGCGGCGCAGAATCTCGTTCATGCGCTGCAATCTCGGCAGCGGGCGCAGCTCGTCGAGGATATCCTGTTTGTCCTGATAGCGCAGGTTGAGCTGCTGGGCGATAAAGTCAGCGAGATAGCCGGGATCGTTCGTCGATAAAATGGCGGCGTAAACATCGTCCGGCAATTTCTGCGCGAGCTCGGCATATTCCGTCACGCTGGCGTAGGTCTGGCGCAGCATCGCCTCCGTCCGCTTGCTATGGCACGAGGTGGCCGGCTCGTCGATGAGCTCGACCTGCGCCTGCAAAAACGGCTCGCGCTGCCACAGCCGCTTGAGGCGGGCGCGGCACGCGCCCTCCATCATCACGCGCAGCACGCGGTCAGACACGCGCAAGATCTGCGTCACGCGCGCGACCGTGCCGATCTCGTACAGGTCTTTTTCCTCCGGCTGCTCCACGCCGATCTCACGCTGGGTGACGAGAAAAATCTCCTCCCCGTTTTCCATGGCGCGCTCAAGCGCGTGCACGGAGATCGGACGCTCGAGGTCAAAGCTCGTGTTCATGCGAGGGAACACATTGAGCCCGCGCATGGCGATGACCGGAAGATTTTTTGTTACAGGTTCCATGGGGTTTCTCCTTATGAAGCGGAGTCTGCCGGCAGCGACGGCTGCGGCGCCTCCCCTTCTTTCTCTGTGCGGTGGGAAATTTTCGGCTGTTCCGTCCCCTCCACGCAGCCCGGCGTGATGGTCACGCGGTCGATCGTGCGGTCGGACGGGATGTCGTACATCACGTTCATCAGCAGACCCTCCATTACCGCGCGCAGACCGCGCGCGCCGATCTTGCGCTCGATGGCCTTGTCGGCAATCGCTTCGAGCGCCTTGGGCTCGAACGTGAGCTCAGCGTCGTCGTAAGAAAACAGCTTTTGATACTGCTTGACGAGCGCGTTTTTCGGCTGGGTCAGGATCTTGACAAGGTCGTCGCGCGTCAGCGCGTCGAGCGCCGTGATGACCGGCAGTCTGCCGACCAGCTCGGGGATGATGCCGAACTTCAAGATATCGTGCGGCTGCACCTCGCGTAAAATCTTGCTTTCATCCACGTCGTTTTTGCTCTTGAGTTCCGCGCCGAAGCCCATCGACTTGCGGTCGAGACGGCTCTCGATGATCTTCTCGATGCCCTCGAACGCACCGCCGCAGATGAAGAGGATGTTGTGCGTGTCGATCTGGATGAACTCCTGATGCGGGTGCTTGCGGCCGCCCTGCGGCGGGACGTTCGCGACCGTGCCCTCGACGATTTTCAGCAATGCCTGCTGCACGCCCTCGCCGGAAACGTCGCGCGTGATGGAGGTATTCTCGCTCTTGCGGGCGATCTTGTCGATCTCGTCGATATAGATGATGCCGCGCTCGGCGAGCTCCACGTCGTAATCCGCCGCCTGAAGCAAGCGGAGCAGAATGTTTTCCACATCGTCGCCGACGTAGCCCGCCTCGGTGAGCGTGGTCGCGTCCGCGATGGCGAACGGCACCTTGAGGATGCGGGCGAGCGTCTGGGCAAAGAGCGTCTTGCCGCTGCCAGTGGGGCCGAGGAGCAGGATGTTGCTCTTTTGCAGCTCCACCTCGTCGTCGCCGCCGAAGAAGATGCGTTTATAGTGGTTGTAGACGGACACGGACAGCGCGACCTTGGCCGCCTCCTGCCCGATGATATACTGGTCGAGCACCTCGCGAATTTCGCGCGGCGTGGGGATGGAGTCGGGCGCTTCCAGCTCGTCGTGCGGCTCATAGCCGTCCTCCAGCACGTCCATGCACAGGCGGACGCACTCATCGCAGATGCGCACGCCAGGCCCCTGGATCATGCGGTGCACTTCG
>OMED01001041.1_pt1 | contig 12164 bp, 9 predicted proteins | sample 1673411 | NCBI WGS metagenome assembly OMED01 (sample SAMEA103958110, study PRJEB25191) | human gut metagenome | reverse complement strand
GCCCCGCGGCCTTCGAATTGTGCGCTGTTGCCCTTGTAATTTTCCTGGTTCCTCATTATAATGATGGGTGCAAAAATATCCATTTCCGGAGGAACCCTGACCCATGAAAAAACTGAACACCCGCCAGATCGCGCTGAACGGCGTCGTTGCCGGACTCTACGCAGCCATCACGATCCTGACCGCCTCGTTTGCTTACGGAAATATCCAGTTCCGTATTGCAGATAGCCTGTGCGTGCTCGTCGTGCTGGAGCCGAGTCTGACCGTCGGCCTGACGCTCGGCTGCCTGATCTCCAACATTTTTTCGACCGTCTCTGCGCTCGATATCGTCATCGGCACAGTCGGGACGCTGCTCGGCTGCCTGCTTGCCGCAAGAGTAAAACAGGACTGGCTCGTGCCGGTGCCCGTGATCCTCGCGAACGCCGTGCTGGTCGGCGCAATGCTGGCCTACGTGCTCACGCCGGACGCGCTGGTACAGGGATTTTTCATCAACGGCGGCGAGGTGCTGCTCGGCGAGGCAGTCGTTTTATACCTGCTCGGCGTGGCGCTGCTGCTGTTTTTCCGGCGCTCGGGGCTGATGGAAAAGCTCCTGCACGGCGCCCATCCTTCCCCGCACTGAAAACCAACGCCGCCTCTTGTCACAGCATGACAGGAGGCGGCGGCTTGCGTTTACAGATATTCCGCGTCGTAATTGTTGAGATACCGGTCGCGGCGGGACTGGCGCTTGACGAGGATGAACGCGACCGTGAACAGAACGGCCACGAACGCGGCGAACAGCCAGCCGTAATGGACGGACTCGATCGTTGCGATATAGTCGTAGCAGCCGTGCAGGAACGCAGACAGAAGCAGGGCCAGCACCCGGCAGAGCTTGGACGCGCCGTCCTTTCCCTGTCCGTGCAGGCGCTTGGCAAGTCCGTACCACACACCCATGAACACGCCGAAGCAGGCGTGGCCCGGTACAGCGGTCACGGCGCGCACAAGCGCGGTCGACAGTCCGTACATGAGCACATAGCTGATGTTTTCCCACAGCGCGAAGCCCAGTGAGACAAATACCGCGTACACAACGCCGTCAAACTGGCAGTTGAAAGCGGCGGAGTTCCACGTCCGGCGCTTGAGCAGGAAATATTTTGCGCCTTCCTCCGAAAATGCGACGACGCCGAAATACATGAGTACGTTGTACGGCGTGCTGTTCTCCGGAAAATACCGGCCCAGCAGCCAGCCGCCGAAGCGCTCGAGCAGGAGTGCGATAAACGTCGCGGCGATGCCGTACAGCACGAGCGAAATGAGCAGCGGCGCAGGCTCCTTTTCCAGCTTGTCCGCACGGTAAACATGGACGAGCAGGAACACAGCCGGGATCACTGCGGCGGCGATCAGGATCGGGTTGGTATAGAAGAAAATCATACGCGCATCTCCCTATCGGTTTATGCCGATATTGAAGCACAAAAGCGGAAAAAAGTCAATTTGCGTTTTGCTTGCCGATGCGCGTGCACCGTGGTATACTAGGGTGTATCTGAAAACTCCCAACGCACCCGGACAGCGGGCCTTTTTGCGGTGCGCCGCGTCATTTTTCCTTGAAATACGTCAGTATTCCTGCGAAAAAATGTCTTGCGCAACGCAAAAATCCCTCGCTGCCGGTCACATCATGAGTTTTCAGATACACCCTAAAAACAAAATGGCAGAGGAGGCGAGGATGTGCAGGATACGGCGCTGATGCTCCATACGCTTTTGGAGCTTGGCGAGAGTATGCTGGCCGACGGCGCGGACGTGCGCCGCGTCGAGCAGACGCTCACACGGATGGGACTGGCCTATGGTGCGGTGCGGATGGACGTGTTTGTCATCACATCCAGCATCGTACTGACAATGTGCTTTCCGGACGAGACAAGCGTTACGCAGACGCGGCGGATCGAGAAATCCGCCGTGACGGACTTCAGAAAGCTGGAGGCCATCAACGCCATCAGCCGCAGCTACTGCGAAAAGCCCTTTCCGGTGCAGGAGCTGGCCGACCGGCTGCATCTGGCGAAGCGCTGCCGCCCTGCGCGGTGGAAGCTGTTCGCGGGCAGCTGTCTGGGCGCGGGCGCGCTGACGGTCTTCTTTGGCGGCGCGGGAGCAGACGGGCTGGCGGCGGCGGTCTTTGCGCTGGCGCTGTGCCTGCTGCAGATGTATCTGCCGCTGATCTGCAAAAACAAGGTACTGTTCAATTTTCTTGCGGCCTTCTGCGTCGGGAGCCTGATCAGCCTGGCCTGCCGCGCGCTTCCTGCGCTGCACGGCGACAAGATCATCATCGGCGATATCATGCTGCTGATCCCCGGCCTCGCGTTTACGAACGCGGTCAAGGATATTTTCATCGGCGATACAATTTCGGGCGTGATGCGCCTGATCGAGACGATTTTGTGGGCGGCGGCGCTGGCGCTGGGCTTTGCGCTGTCCGGCTGGCTGCTGGGGGTGTGACGGATGCAGAATTTCATCGGTCTTTTGACGGCGCTGCTCGGCTCCGCCGGGTTCGCGCTGATCTTCAATGTGCGCAAACAGCTGCTGCCGCTGGCAGCGCTGGGCGGCGCGGTCTGCTGGGGTACATATCTGCTGGCGGGGTGCGCGACGGAGTCTGTTTTTCTGCAGTCCTTCGCAGCCAGCGCAGCAACGGCGATCTGGTCGGAGGCGTTCGCGCGCGTGAAGAAAACGCCTGCGCAGCAGTACCTCATCATCGGCCTCATTCCGCTCGTGCCCGGCGGGACACTTTATTACGCCATGAGCGCACTCGTCCGGCAGGACTGGGGGCAGGCACAGCTCTACGGCTACCGGGTCAGCGTGTTCGTGCTCGGGATCGCGGCAGGCGTGAGCCTGACGCTGAGCCTGCTTGATATGCTGCTGAACGCGCGCAGACGCATTCAAAACAGAAGGTAGGAGCATATTTTATGGAAAACCGCTGTATCATCGTCTCCGGCGGCGTTTTCAGCCCCGCGCCGGAGCAGCAGCCGGGCGATTTTGTCATTGCCTGCGACCGGGGCTACGCCTACTGTGAACGGCTCGGTCTGACGCCGGATCTGTTCATCGGCGACTTCGACTCTTATTCCGGTGCAGTCGCGCCGGGCGTAGCCGTGGAGCGTCTGATCCCTGAGAAGGACGACACGGACACCGGCCACGCCATCACATACGCGCTGGCGCACGGCTTCCGGACGCTGGTCCTGACCTGCGCGCTGGGCGGGCGGCTGGATCACACGCTGGCCAATCTCCAGAACGCGGCGAACGCCGCCGTACAGGGCGCGTCCGTGACCATTCTGGATGAAGGCTCGGAGATCAGCTTCCTGACGCACGGAACGCTCCGCCTGAAAAAGCGGCCCGGCTGGGGCCTGTCCGTGTTTTCGCTTTCGGACGCCAGCACAGGCGTGTGCCTGCGCGGGGTAAAATACGAATTGGAGAACGCCGCGCTGGACAACCGCTTCCCGCTCGGCGTCAGCAATGAATTCGACGCGCCGGAGGCAGAGATCACGGTTGAACAGGGCGTTCTGATGGTCATGCAGACAAAAAAGCAGTAAACCAGAGCGGCCTCGCCCTGACGGGCGGGTCTTCGCTCTTAGCGCTGCTTATTCCATCATGGAGCGGGTCTGCTCCTCGCGGTACTGGCGGGTGTAGAGCTGGTAATACGCGCCCTTTGCCTCCATCAGAGAGCGGTGCGTGCCGCTTTCGATGATCTTGCCGTCGTGCACGACCAGAATCACGTCCGCGCGGCGGATGGTCGACAGGCGGTGGGCGATGATAAACGAGGTGCGGCCCGCCATGACCTTTTCGATGGCGTCCTGAATAAGCCGCTCGGTCACGGTGTCGACGGAGCTGGTCGCCTCGTCGAGTACGAAAATGCGCGGGTCGGCCAGCAGCGCACGGGCAAAGGACAAAAGCTGCTTTTCGCCCGTGGAGAGGGTATTGCCGCCCTCGCCGATGTCGGTGTTATAGCCGTCCGGCAGGCGGGCTATGATCTGGTCGGCGGAGACGGCCTTTACAGCCGCTTCGATCTCGTCCATCGTCGCGTCGGGCCTGCCGTAGCGCAGGTTCTCCAGAACTGTGCCGGAAAACAGGTGCGGCGTCTGCAGCACATAGCCGATGTTCGAGTGCAGCCAGAGCTGGCTGCGTTCCCGCGCGTCGCGGCCATCGATCAGAATGCGGCCCTGCGTCGGCTCAAAGAAGCGGCAGACGAGATTGACCAGCGTGGATTTGCCCGCGCCCGTCTCGCCGACAATGGCGACGTTCGTGCCCTGCGGAACCTTGAGGTTAAAGTGCTCCAGCACGTTTTCGCTGCCGTCGGGATAGCGGAAGGTGACGTCCTGAAATTCAATGTCGCCGTGAAGCGGCTCCCAGTTTTCCTTTTTGGGGTGGAACGCGTCGCCGTACTTTTCCGTGACCTCCGGCGTGTCGCTGACGTCGGATTTTGTTTCGAGCAGCCTTGTGACGCGCTCGACGTTGACCTGCACGTTGACGAGCGACGACATGACCTGCACGAGCCACTGGATCGGCTCCATCATGCCCTGCGCATAGTTCATAAACACCGACAGCGTACCGATCAGGATCACGCCGTCTCTTGTGATCACACCGCCGCGCCACAGGACGATCGCCAGCGCAATGGACGCGGCGAAGGCTGTCGTGGACATGAACACGCCCCGGAAGTGCATGGCGCGGACGCTCAGGCGCTTCATTTCGCCGGTCAGATCGTCGAATTCCTGCTCGACCTTGTCCTCAATGACCAGCGTCTTGGTCGTCTTCGCGCCGGTGATGCCCTCGTTGAACGCACCGGTGATCTTCGAGTTCTGCTCGCGCACGCGGCGGTGAAAAAAGACGAGTTTTTTCTGGAAATACGCGCCCGAGATCACCAGCACCGGCACAATGACCATCACGCACAGCGCCAGCTTCCAGTTGAGCGCAAACATCATCACGATTGCCAGCAGCAGATACGCAATGTACCACACAGCCTCCATCAACCCCCATGCAAGCGTGCTTGCAATGCGGTCGGTATCGGACATGACGCGCGCGTGGGTATAGCCGACGCTGTTCTGGTTGAAATAAGAGAAGGACAGCGTCTGCAAATGATTGAACGTCTCGCGCTTTAAGTCGCGGCCGATATAGAGTTCAGCTTTGCACGCGCCGTAGGCGGAAATATAGTTCGTCGCGGTCTGAATGATCATGACCAGAATGTACAGTGCCAGCCAGCCGCCGACGCCCTGCATGGTTTTGTCCGCGATAAAATGGTCGATGGCGTGCTGCTGGAACAGGGGGATGATCGCGTCCATGCCGCTGCCGACCGTGCCGGTCACGACCATCCAGAAAAACAGCATTTTATAGGGCTTTAAATAAGGAGCCAGCTTCGGGATGCCGAAAAACGGCAGGCCCTTTTTTTCTTTTTCCTGCTTCATGCCGGCTCCTCCTCTCCGATGGACATCTGCATATCATAGATCTGCCGGAACAGGCCGGGCTGCCGCAGCAGCTCCTGCGGCGTGCCGCGCTGGAGGACCTTTCCGTGCTCCAGCACCAGAATATTGTCGCAGTCCATGAGTGTCGTGATGCGGTGGGAGATGATGATGGTCGTCGTCCCGGCCAGATCCCGGTTCAGCGCTTCACGGATGTGCTCGTCCGTCTGCGTGTCGACGGCGGACAGGGAATCGTCGAAGACCATCACGGGCGTTTTCTTCGTCAGCATCCGCGCGATGGCCACGCGCTGCTTCTGTCCGCCCGAGAGCGTCACGCCGCGTTCGCCGACCATGGTGTCATAGCCGTTCGCGAACTGCTCGATATCGGAGGCAATGCAGGCTGTCGCGGCGGCTTTGCGCACCGTTTCGCGGTCTGCGCCGCAGATGCCGATGTTCTCCTCGATCGTGCGCGAGAACAAAAACGGCTCCTGTAAGACAACGCCCACATGGTCGCGCACCCAGGCTGCGGGCATATCGGCCAGATCCTCCCCGCCGACCGTCACGCGGCCCTCCGACGGCGCGTAGAGCCTGCACAGCATCAGCAGCAGGCTGCTCTTGCCGGAGCCGGTGCCGCCCAGAATGCCGAAGCTCGACCCGGCGGGAATGGTGAAGGACACGTCGGAAAGCACGTCCGGCCCCGTCTCATAGCGGAACGAAACATGGTCGAAGACGATATCGCCGTCCATGGGCAGCTCCTTCGCGTCCGGCTTGTCCTGCTCGCAGGGAGCGTCGAGAATTTCGCCGATACGGGACACGGAGACGCCCGCCTTGCTCATCTCGGAGATCACGCGGCCCAGACGGCGCACGGGGGAAATGCTCATGGTGTTATAGATGGCGAAGGAGACGAACTCGCCCTCGGTCATTTCGCCGCGCACGCACAGAATGCTGCCGATCAGCACGACGAGCATCGTCTGGATGCAGGCCGTCGCGTCGCCGACGGCCCAGAAGTCCGAAAGCGTGCGGCACAGGCGCACCCAGAGCGTGGTATAGTCCTCGTTCTGCTTTTCAAAGCGCTGCCGCTCGTATTCCTCGCGGCCAAAGGCGCGCACAACGCGCACGCCGGTCAGGTTCTCCTGCGCGATGGTGGACAGCACGCCCTCGGATTCGTCGCAGGCGGTGTAGCGCTCGCGGATGGAGTTGTGGAACAGCAGAGAATAGACGATGATGATCGGGAACATGACCGCCGGCACGAGCGCCAGCTTCCAGTTCATAAGCGCCATGCACACGAGCGCAAACACGATCATTGCCACAGCGCGGAACACGGAGACGAACTGCTCTTCAAAGAAGGTCTTGATACGCTCAACGTCCGAGGTGCATCGCTGGATGATATCGCCGGTGGGGTTCTGCATATGCCACTTCCACGGCAGGTGCTGGATGTGGTGGTACAGCAGGTCCCGGCTGGTCTTGACGAGTGTTTCGCCCGCCTTGGAGCTGTAGATATTCACGCAGTAGCGCATAACGGCCGAGAGAAGCCCGAGTCCCGCCATAAAAACCGCCGGGACCCAGAGGTTCTGCCGCAGATACGCCGCGCCGCCGAGCGCTTCGACGATAGGCCGCGCCGCCGCGGACTTCACCGGGGCCTGCCCGATCAGGGAGTCGACGCTCACGCGGATGATCTGCGGAATGATCAGCTCACAAAGCGTAAAGAGCAGGCTTGCGGCGATGCAGGCGGCAAAATACCGCCAGCTTCCGTGCAGCAGCCGCGCAAGCGTCCGCCCGTTGGAGCTTTTTTTCTTCTGTTTCAGGGTTCTCGCCTCGCTTTCTTTCGAAGACAGGCCGAGGGCGGAATTGGGAACGCCAATTCCGCCCTTGTGGCCGCGAACAATATTTCTGGAATTACTATACCGTATTTGTTCCGGAATGTCAACCGTGATTATGCGATGCCGGTCAGGTCATAGCTGTCGAGCCATGCTTTGGCTTCCTCGCACACGCCGCGCAGGCAGCTTTCCTCAAACGGGCTGTCCAGCTCCGCGTTTTTCAGAAGCTCCGTGAACACGCGGCTGCCGCCCTGCCGGGTGTAGGCCATGTAATGTGCCCATGCGTCAGGCAGATCCTTCTGGATGCGCGCCCAGAATTGCAGCGCGACGGTCTGCGCGAGGCAGTAGTCGATGTAATAGAACGGGTTCACATAGATATGCAGCTGCCGCTGCCAGCCCTCGCCGTCGCCGTAGAAGGGGATCTCGCTGCCGAGCTGCATCCACGGCATATACACGCCCAGAAGCTCTTTCCACACTGCATGGCGCTCCGCCGGGGTCATCTCCGGCTTTTCATAGACGATATGCTGGAAATGGTCGACCATCGTGCCGTAGGGGATGAAGGTCAGCGCGCCCGCCAAATGGCTGTAGCGGAACTTGCGGGTGTCGCTTCCAAAGAAGCCCTCGGCCCACGGCCACGCGAAGAATTCCATGGACATGGAATGCACCTCGCAGCCCTCAAGGCTCGGCCAGATCGTCTCGGTCGGGACGCGGTCGCGGTTGAGATACGCGGCAAAGGCGTGGCCCGCCTCGTGCGTTACGACCTCAACGTCGTGCTGCGTGCCGTTGAAGTTGGCGAAGATAAACGGAACGCGGTACTCGCCAAGGCTCGTGCAGTAGCCGCCGGCCCGCTTGCCGGGGGTAGACAGCACGTCGAGAAGCTCGTTATCGAGCATCGTGTTGAAGAATTCTCCGGTTTCGGGGGAAAGCGCCTCATAGAACCGCTTGCCCTGCGCGAGAATGTCGTCCGGGGTGCCGCAGGGCTTCGGGTTGCCGCTGCGGAAGGAGAGGGCGTTGTCGGCAAAGGTCATGGGGTAGGTCTTGCCAAGGCGCTTTGCCTGCGCCTCATAGACGGAGGCCGCGACTGGCACGACGTATTTGATAACGGCGGCGCGGAACTTCTCCACGTCCTGCTTCGTGTAGCAGTTGCGGCCCATGCGGTAATAGCCCAGCTCGGTATAGCCGTCATAGCCCAGCTTGCGGCCCATCGCGTCGCGCAGCTTCACGAGCTTGTCATAGATCTCGTCCAGCTCCGTCTGGTGCGCCTTGTACCAGCCGCCCTCGGCCTGCCACGCGGCCAGACGCCGCGCGTCGTCGGGGTCGTTTTTAAACGGGGACAGCTGCGAGATGGTGTAGGTGCCGCCTTCGAACTCGATCTGTGCGCTGGCGATCAGCTTCTGATAGTCCTGCACGAGCTGGTTTTCCTGCTTCAGCTCCTCGACAATGGCGGGAGAGAACGCCTTGCGGGCGATCTCGGCGTTGAGGAACATCAGATCGCCGTATTCCGCCGCGAACGCCTTGCGGAACGGGCTTTCGAGCATGGCAGCCGTCCACGCGTCGTCATAGGCGCGAAGCTCGGGCCCGGCTTCGTTCCAGAACTCCTCTTCGGCGTCATAGAACTTGTCGCGGGTGTCGATGGAGTTGCGGACGCTCGAGAGCGTGGCAAGCGTATCGATGTGCATCGACAGCTTCTGCTGGGCGAGGAACGCCTCGCGCGCGGCGGCATAATCCGGCGCGGCCTTCAGCCGGTCGGTCAGCGCTTGCAGCTGCTGCTTCAGCTCGTTCAGATCGGGCCGTGCATACGGCATTTCAGAAAATTTCATGGAAATCTCCCTTCATTAATATAATACTCTGTTGGGATTATAGCATATCCCGTCCATGTTTCGCAATGCCCGTGTCTTGCGTCCGCAGACAAATCGTGGTATGATGAAAGAAAAGGAGGGATCCCTATGACAAATCAGCAGAAATTTGACCGTCTGCGTAAACTGCTCGACGAAGCCAGCGTCTATGCCCGTGCCGTGGGCAAGCTGGACTTCGATATGCAGTGCTGCGCGCCGAAGGACGGCATGGAGCAGGCGGGCGCGGATATGGCCGTTCTGTCCGACCGGCATTTCCGGCTCACGCACACCAAGCGCTACGCCCAGCTTGTAACCGAGCTGCACGCGGACAGTGAGGGACTGACGCCGGTGCAGAAGAAGGTCGTGGAACACCTGTATGAGGCATGGGAGAAGGAAAAGAATATCCCGGCAAAGCTGAATTACGAAATGAGCCTCGCCTACAACCGCGCCTACTCCAAATGGCTGGAGGCGAAGCAGGCGGCGGACTTTTCCCTGTTCCGCGATTCGCTGGCCGAGATCATTTCCTACACGCACAAGGCGCTCGATCTGCGTGAAAACAAAAAGCCGACGTATTACGACGCGCTGCTGGACGACACCGAAAAGGGCGGCAGCATCGCCCAGCTCGACGCGTTTTTTGACGCGCTGCGCGCGCGGATCGTCCCGCTGGTGCGGCGCATTCAGGCGGAGGGCAAGCCCATCCGCACGGATTTCATGTCCCGCCCGTGCCCCATTTCGCAGCAGGAGGCGTTCTCCAGATACCTGCTGGAGCTGGAGGGCTTAAAGCAGGACGCGCTCGTCCTCATGACGACCGAGCATCCGTTTACCACGAACTTCGGCCCCAGGGACGTGCGCGTCACGACGCATTATTATGAGAACAATTTCGTCTCCAATATCTTCACCACGCTCCATGAGGGCGGCCACGCACTGTTCATGCAGAACGAGCCGGAGGAATTTTACCGCGAGCACGCCGCAAACTCCATGACGAACGGGATGCACGAGTGCATTTCCCGCTTCTACGAAAATCTGATCGGCCGCAGTGAAGCATTCGTCCATTTTATCTATCCTAAATTGCAGGAACTGAGCGGCGGTACGTTTGCCGACGTTTCCGAACGGCAGCTTTATGAGGCTGTCAATGCCGCCGCGCCAGGCCTCAACCGCTGCGACGCAGACGAGTTGACCTACTGCCTGCACATTATGATCCGCAATGAACTGGAAAAGGCGTTCATGAACGGCGAGATCACCGTCGATGAAATTCCGGCGCTCTGGAACCAGAAATATCAGGACTATCTCGGCGTCGCCGTCCCGGACGACGCGCAGGGCTGCCTGCAGGACGTGCACTGGACGATGCCCGCCGGATACTTCCCGTCCTACGCGCTCGGCTCTGCCTACGGCGTGCAGATCCTGCGGACGATGGAGAAGGACTTCGACGTCTTTGCCTGCGCGGCAAAGGGCGACCTGCTCCCCATCCGCGACTGGCTGAAATCGCACGTATTTTCCATCGCCTCCGTCACAACGCCGGATGAATGGATCCGCGCCATCACCGGTGAAAGCCTGAACCCGGACTATTTCCTGACCTATCTGGAGAAAAAATTCTCCGCGCTCTATGCGCTGACATAAGCAGCGCGCCAAAGTCTCCCCTTGCCGTGCGATGAGCACAGCAAGGGGAGGCTTTTTATGTACATCCTATATCATTTTTGATATGCTTGGTTTTCACAAATTAAGTATCACATTTATAGTATGGCAAATATGACAATTCTGATATGGAAAATTCGTGCTATTTTCCACACCCGCAGCGCGCCGGAATGATTGACTTCCGGAGGCGTTCGTGGTAAACTTTTTTCGTAACCGATAAAACAATATCGATTACAGACATGGCGCCGGAACCCGCGCACGACTGGACACGCAGCGCCGAAAATACCAGGCAACGGGATAGTTAAGGCCCCGCGCCTGCAAGGAGGATACATTCATGGCAATCGAATTCAAAGACGGCAAGTACGTAGACCCGCAGACCGGCCGCGTCACGCTCGACCCGACCGTGTACAAGGACTGGCAGATCGCAGAGGAAGCAGAAAAGAATCTGCCCCCCGTGGATTATTTCCGCGAGAAGCTCGGCCTGCTGCCCGAGGAGATCATCCCCTACGGCAAGACCCCGAAGATCGACTTCATCAAGGTCATGAAGCGTCTGAAGGATAAGCCCGACGGCAAGTTCATCGAAGTCACTGCCATTACCCCGACCCCGTTCGGCGAAGGCAAGTCCACCGTTTCCCTGGGCCTGATCGAAGGCCTCGGCAAGCTGGGTCTGAACGTCGGCGGCGCGCTGCGTCAGCCCTCCGGCGGCCCGACCATGAACGTCAAGGGCACTGCTGCCGGCGGCGGCAACGCCCTTCTGATGCCGATGACCGAGTTCTCCCTCGGCCTGACCGGCGATATCAACGACATTATGAACGCGCACAACCTGGCGATGGTCGCCCTGAACGCGCGTATGCAGCACGAGCGCAACAACAACGACGAGTGGCTGGCCAAGAAGGGCCTCAAGCGCCTCGACATCGACCCGAAGCGCATCGAGATGGGCTGGGTCATGGACTTCTGCGCGCAGGGCCTGCGCAACATCATCATCGGCATCGGCGGCCGTCTGGACGGCTTCATGATGGAGTCCAAGTTCGGCATCGCCGTCGGCTCCGAGCTGATGGCCATTCTGGCTGTCGCCCGTGATCTGAAGGATCTGCGTGAGCGTATCGGCAAGATCGTCGTCGCGTACTCCCGCAGCGGCGAGCCCGTCACCTGCGACGATCTTGAGGTCGCAGGCGCGATGACCGCGTGGATGCGCAACACCATCAACCCGACCATGTGCTATTCCGTCGAACATCAGCCGGTTCTCGTTCACGCCGGCCCGTTCGCCAACATCGCCATCGGCCAGTCCTCCGTCATCGCTGACCGTCTGGCTCTGAAGCTGTTCGACTATCACGTCACCGAGTCCGGCTTCGCTGCCGACATCGGCTTCGAGAAGTTCTGGAACGTCAAGACCCGTCTGTCCGGCCTGACCCCGAACGTCTCCGTTCTGGTCGCGACCGTCCGCGCGCTCAAGATGCACGGCGGCGGCCCGAAGGTCACCCCGGGCGCTC
>OMED01001037.1_pt1 | contig 12206 bp, 8 predicted proteins | sample 1673411 | NCBI WGS metagenome assembly OMED01 (sample SAMEA103958110, study PRJEB25191) | human gut metagenome | reverse complement strand
AGGTGAAAAAATGAAAAAAATTCTGATAGTTTCTCATACTATGGAGCTTGGCGGTGCGGAACGCGCACTTTTGGGGCTTCTTAACAATATAGACACTTCAAAATACAGTGTTGACCTTTTTCTTGAACGTCATTTCGGCGAGCTTTATGATTATATCCCGAAAAATATCAACATTTTAAATGAAGAAAAGCATTATGCCTGCATGGGTATATCTGCTTTGCAGGTTTTGAAAAATGGCTGTTTCGGCGTAGCTTTCGGCAGGTTTTTGGGTAAAAAGAAAGCTGCGGATTTTACCGCCGAGGCAGGGCACAAAAACGGTTTTGACGTGTTTATAAATTATTCGCAGAAATATACCTATAAATATATGCCGATGATTTCGGATGAGGAATATGACCTTGTCATAAGCTTTTTGACTCCGCATTATTACGCTTTGCATAAAACAAAGGCAAAGAAAAAAGTCGCATGGATACATACAGATTACAGCGCGGTGGAAATAGACCGAAAATCCGAACTCGAAATGTGGAGCGGCTTTGACCGCATAATATCTATTTCGGACGAAGTGAGCAACAGCTTTTTAAAGGTTTTCCCCGAGCTTCGGGATAAGCTGACGGTTATAAAAAATATGCACCCGTCGCAGTTTATAAAAGAAAAAGCCGCGGAATTTGACGTGTCGGGCGAAATGCCGCGCGACGGCAGTATAAGGCTTCTTTCGGTCGGCAGATTTTGCACGGCAAAAAATTTTGACAATTTGCCTTTTATATGCAAATATCTAAGAGAAAAGCACGGCTTAAACGTCAAGTGGTACATTATCGGCTACGGTACGGATACCGAGCTTATAAAAGACAGCATAGAAAAATCGGGAATGAAAGAAAATGTCGTATTGCTCGGCAAAAAATCAAACCCGTACCCATATATGAAAGAATGTGATTTTTACATTCAGCCTTCGCGCTTTGAGGGCAACGCCGTCACGGTGAATGAGGCGCTGATTCTTTCAAAACCGGTTGCAATAACAAATTATTCGACTGCAAAAAGCCAAATAAAAAACGGATATGACGGCGTTATAGTTCCGCTTGAAAATGAAAAATGCGCGAACGGAATTGCCGAATTTATAAAAAATGAGGATTTGCAGAGAGAGATAGCCGAAAACATAAAAAACGAGGACTACTCTTTCAAAAAAGAAATTGAAAAAATCTATGAATTGATAGGATGATATTTTGCCATGATGAATGATCGCACAGTTCAAAAGATAGAAACTATGCTTTTGAATATTAAAAAGCAAATTACGCCGGTTAGAATAAAAATTACCGATATAAAAACCATGGAGTGCGGCTACAAAACGGACAACACTGTTCCCGAAGTGACCGAAGAATGGAGAAGCTTCGGCGAGTATGACCGCTGGGGAATGAATCCGGAGGAGCACCGCTGGTTTTATACAAAGCTCAGAATACCCGATGAGCTTGTCGGCTCGGACGCGGAGCTTTATATAGCCTCAACACCCGAGGACGATAGCGATTGGGATCCTCAGTATATGGCCTATGTTGACGGAAAATTTGTGCGCGGCATGGACTCAAATCACCGCTATTTGAAGATTGACAGCACAAAAAAAGAGCAGGATATACACGTTTATGCTTATTCGGCGCCGTTTGGCGAAAAGTCTGAGTTTTACTGTGAGCTTTGCGTTTTTGAGCGTGAGGCCGAAAAGCTTTATTACAACATCGCAGTCCCGTTTGACGCTCTGCCTGTACTCGATAAGCTCTCAAGCGAATATGTCACAACGGTAAATCATCTTTATGCCGCGATAAATATGCTTGATTGGCGCGCCCCCGGCTCCGAGGGATTTTTGAGAAGCGTCAAGAAGGCAAATGAATATCTTGAAACGGAGTTTTACGGCAAGTGCTGCAAGGATAACGGCAAGGTCGTTTCGTGCATAGGTCATACACATATTGATGTTGCGTGGCGCTGGACTTACCGTCAATCCAAGGAAAAGGTGCAGCGCACATTTTCATCTGTTGTTGAGATGATGAAAAAATACCCGGAATATAAATTTATGTCATCTCAGCCGCAGCTTTTTGAGTTTTTAAAAGAGGAATCCCCCGAGACTTATGCCGAGGTCAAAAAGCTTGTGGAGCAGGGCAGGTTTGAGGTCGAGGGCGGTATGTGGCTTGAAGCGGATTGCAACCTCATAAGCGGCGAGAGCTTTGTTCGCCAGTTTATGTTTGGCAAAAGATTTTTCAAAGAAGAATTTGGCAAAGAAAATCATATTCTTTGGCTGCCCGATGTTTTCGGTTACAGCGCGGCAATGCCGCAGATACTTAAAAAGTGCGGTATCGACACATTCGTGACATCAAAAATTTCTTGGAACGAATTTAACCGTATGCCGTATGATAATTTTAACTGGTACGGCATAGACGGCTCAAAGGTGTTCACCGCATTTTTAACGGCACAGGATCTGCTCCGTCAGCCTAAAGATTTTGCGGATAATCACCATATAGTAACCGTTTATACCTCCGGGCTTAATCCGTCCTATGCAAAAGGCTCTTATGTGCGTTATGAGCCTAAAGAGCTTAACAGCAACACGATAATAACTTTCGGTCACGGAGACGGCGGCGGCGGACCCGAGGACTCCCAGCTTGAATACCACGAAAGAATGAAAAAAGGGCTTCCCGGTATTCCGCGCACAAAAATCGAGTTTGCAGGCGATTATCTTGACAGAATACGCACAAAGCTTGAGGATGACCCGAGGCTGCCGAAATGGGTGGGCGAGCTTTATCTTGAGTTCCACAGAGGTACATATACCTCCATTGCAAAAAATAAAAAGAATAACAGAAAAAGCGAGTTCCTTTATGAGAATGCAGAGCTTCTCTCTTGCATGGCAAAGCTTTTGACGGGTCATGAGTACGAGCAGAAAAAGCTAAACGAGGGCTGGAAGATAATTCTTCTCAACCAGTTCCACGATATTATACCCGGCTCTTCAATTAAGCCCGTTTATGACAAGAGCGATGAAGATTATGCCGTTGTTTTTGAAAAAGGCGGCAGCGTGCTTAAATCCGCAAAGAAAGCGATAACCGACAACATCGGCACAGACGGCGGCGTGCTTGTGTTCAACCCCAACTCATTCGCGGGCTTCGGCGCGGTGGAGGTTGACGGAGAAGCCGTGTATGCCGAGAATATTCCGCCCAAGGGCTACAAGGTTATTAAACCCGAAAAGGTCAAGGCAGATTATACTTTTAAAGATAAGACTCTCGAGACAAAATATTATACCGTCGAATTTGCAGATGATTATTCTATAAAAAGACTTTATGACAAGCTCAACCGCCGCGAGGTTTTAAGAGACGGCGGTAGGGCAAATGTTATTGAGGCTTATGAGGATTATCCTTATCAGTATGACGCCTGGGAGCTTTCAAATTACTATGAGGATAAAATGTATGAGATAAACTCCGTTGAGGGCACAGAGACCTTTGACGAGGGTGAAAGATTCGGAATTATCGTAAAAAGAAAATTTCTTGACTCCGACTTCAGCCAAAAGATATGCTTCTATGAGCATAGCCCGAGGATAGATTTTGTCACCCTTGCCGATTGGAAGCAGGAGCATTATATGGTAAAAGCGGCTTTTGACATTGATGTGAATACCGACAAAGCAACATATGATATTCAGTTCGGCACAATTCAGCGCAATACCCACAGAAACACATCATGGGACGCGGCAAAATTTGAGGTCTGCGCCCACAAGTTTATGGATATGGGCGACTACGGCTACGGAGTGAGCCTTATGAACGACTGCAAATACGGTCACAACGTCAAGGACGGCACAATGAAGCTCTCTCTTTTTAAATGTGCAACCGAGCCTAACCCGGATGCCGATAAGGGATTGCATTCGTTTACCTACTCTCTTTATCCCCATGCGGGGGATTACAGGCAGGCGGGTACGATAAAGCTTGCGTATGATTTGAATATTCCCATGACCGCTCAAAAAATCGGAAGGCAAAGCGGCTCTTTGCCCGAAGAATATTCATTTGTAAAATGCAGTGCCGACAATTTTATAATAGAAACCGTCAAAAAAGCAGAGGACAGCGGCTCTGTGATAGTCAGAGGCTATGAATGCTTTAACAAGCACACAGATGTAACTCTTGATTTCGGCTTTGATATAAAGAGTGCAAAAATCTGCGACCTTATGGAGAATGAAACGGACGTGCCCGAGGTTTGCGGAAACAAAGTCAGCTTCAAGGCAAAGCCGTTTGAAATAATCACTCTTAAAATCAACTGAATTTTGAAAGATGAAGGACGTTAAAATTAAATCGGTCATTTTTGCTGCGGTAATTATGGCAATAATATGGATTACGGCATTTTCTGCACAGTGCATAAATATTGACGGCAGGCAGGGCAATGCCGAGTGGAGCGACAGCGAGCTTCACTTTCTTGAAGTTCCCGATGATTTCGGCAATGATGTAAAATTTGCCTATGTACGAATTGTAACAGTGCCCGAAGAGAATAAAATCTTTTTGTGCATAGGCATAGAATACGGCAATATAAACGATCCGAACCTTGCAGGTGCAACCGTGTCTGTTTGCGGCGGTGCAGAGATATATTTGAGTGCCGACGGAACATACAGATGTACCGATGACTCTTATGCCGTTAAAACAGCGGCAAGCCGGTATGATTATTCAAAAAATGCGGTGATAGAGGCCGAAATTGTCAAAGCTCGGCTTGCCTCTCGCGGAAACCTAAAATTGAGAATAATTGATACTTACGGCAAAAGTTCAAATCTTTATACTGTTGATTTCGGTGAGGCGGTCGAAAGCCGGAGCGATAAAAACGCGACGGAGAAAAGCTCCGCTTCAAAAAAGACAAAAGAAGCCGCAACTGAAAAGCGCGGTACATCGGCGCGCGCAGGCAACGATTTCACATATAAACTTGCCGAAAGTGTTAAAAATACCGTTTTGCAAAGCGGCGAGGGCAAGACGCGGCAGTCTTTAACAGATGAAAACGGCAGCGTGCTTACAGATGATTTCACTGCCGTACCGCCGAGCAGAAGTGAAGAAAACAAAAAGCTGTATATTGTTTTGGGCTCTGTTTCGGCAGTTGCGGTTGCCACTTCGGCGGTGCTCGGTTATATTCGCAAAGAAAAAGTGTCTGCGGCAAAGCAAAATAAAAATCAAGACGAATAGCAGAACTTTTTATATCGGATTTTTGGTTCTTTTGAACAAATTTAATATTTTTTGAAAAAAGTGTTGACATCAGCGCTTTAAAGTGCTACAATCGCTGCATAAACAACAAGGAGACAGAAAAATGCTCAGATTTTTTAACGCATCTGAATATTATTACTTTTACTTTATCGGCTCAACTGATAAGGTCTGTTTCCCTGCGGCTTAAAACAAAAACTGAAAGCATATAAAAGCTTTGGGTTCCGCGGCGAAACGCCGCGGAACCTTTTTTTATTTATCAGGAGGAAAAATTATGGTACTCACATTAAAAAAAGACACAGATAAAAAACAGCTCGACACACTCACCGCATGGCTCAACAGCCAAAACATAAAAGTGCATATCAGCAAGGGCGAGAGCGTGACAATAGTTGGTCTTGTGGGCGACACGGCAGACACAGTTGTGGATATAGGCGGCGTTAAAATCGGCGGAGGTCATTTTCAGCTTATCGCAGGTCCGTGCTCGGTTGAGTCAAAAGAGCAGATATGCTCCATTGCCGAAGATGTAAAAAAATCGGGCGCAGGACTTCTTCGTGGCGGTGCGTTCAAGCCCAGAACTTCACCCTACGCTTTTCAGGGTATGAGAGAAGAGGGCTTAAAGCTCCTTCTTGCCGCAAAGGAGAAAACGGGTCTTCCGATAGTGACGGAAATAATGGACGCCTCACACATAGAACTTTTTAAAGATGTGGACGTTTTTCAGGTCGGTGCGCGCAATATGCAAAATTTTGAGCTTCTTAAAGAGCTCGGCAAAACCGACAAGCCCGTGCTTATTAAAAGAGGTCTTGCCAACACCTTGCAGGAGCTTTTGATGAGTGCCGAATATGTAATGGCAGGCGGCAACGAGAAAGTGATTCTTTGCGAGAGAGGCATACGCACATTTGAGACCGCAACAAGAAACACTCTTGATATTTCTGCCGTGCCCATGCTTAAAAAGATGACTCACCTGCCTGTTATCGTTGACCCCAGCCATGCGGCAGGTATCGCGGCTATGGTTCATCCGCTCTCACTTGCGGCGGCGGCAATAGGCGCGGACGGCATAATGATAGAGGTTCACAACGACCCCGAACACGCTTTGTGCGACGGTCCGCAGGCACTCACACCGAGCGAGTTTGATTCTCTTTCAAAAGATGTGGAAAAAGTGCTCGGTGCAGTCGGCAAGTCAATAGGTTGACGGAGGGTGTATCATGATAATCGGAGTAGTCGGTCTTGGGCTTATAGGCGGCTCAATGGCAAAAGCGTTAAAAGAGAACACAAAACATACTGTTTTGGGCTATGATATAAAGCTCAGCGAGATTTATGCCGCAGAGCTTGTCGGCTCGGTTGACGGTGCTTTAGGTGACGAGAATATAGGCGAGTGCGATTTTGTTATTGTCGCGGCATATCCGCAGGGAGTTATAGATTTTGTAAAGAACAATGCCAAAAAGTTTAAAAAAGGTGCAATCGTTATAGATTGCGGCGGCACAAAAAGGGTGGTTTGCCGCGAGCTTTATCCTGTTGCGGATGAAAACGGCTTTGAGTTTATCGGCGGTCACCCCATGGCGGGCACGCAGTTTTCGGGTTTCAGACATTCGAGAGCAAACCTTTATAAGGGTGCCACAATGCTTCTCGCTCCGCAGGATAAAACAAGCATTGAGATAAGGGAAAAGGCGAGAGATCTTTTTCTTGAAACGGGCTTCGGCAGAGTTCAGTTCACAACACCCGAGCAGCATGACCGTGTTATCGGCTATACCTCACAGCTGCCGCACATAATCTCAAACGCATACGTCAAAAGCCCGAATGCTTTGGATCAGCGCGGATTTTCGGCAGGCAGCTACAAGGATTTATCGCGTGTGGCAAGGCTGAACGAGCCGATGTGGACGGAGCTGTTTTTAGAAAACAGAGAGAATATAATTTTTGAAATAGATACGCTTATAGAGAATTTGAAGCAATACAGCGACGCGATAAAGGCAAACGATGCCGATGCGCTGATTGCGCTTTTGCGCGACGGAACACAGAAAAAAGAAAGGGCTGATAAGGGTGTCTCAAACAGTAAGAATTGAAGCCTCGGGCAGTTATGACGTTGTTATAGGCAAGTCGCTTTTAGATTCTGCCGGCAAAATGTGCGGCGAGATTTTTTCCGCAGGCAAGGCGATGATAGTGACCGATGACAAGGTTGCGCCGCTCTACCTCGAAAGAGTAAAAAAATCTTTTGAAAACGCCGGCTTCACCGCAGCCGAATTTATATTTAAAAACGGAGAAGAGTCAAAAAACATTAACACACTCTCATCTTTGCTTGAGTGCATGGCAGAGAATAAAATAACGAGAAGCGACACGGTAGTTGCCCTCGGCGGCGGAGTAACGGGGGATATGGCAGGCTTTGCGGCGGCGGTTTATTTAAGGGGCGTTCGCTTTGTGCAGATACCCACGACCCTTTTGGCGGCGGTGGATTCATCTGTGGGCGGCAAGACCGCTGTTGACCTCAAGGCGGGCAAAAATCTTGCAGGCTCGTTTTATCAGCCGTCTGCCGTGATTTGCGATATAGAAACGCTTGATACTTTAGACGACGCGGTCTTTGCTCAGGGCATGGCAGAGGTCATAAAATACGGCGTTATATTTGATAAAGAACTTTTTAATCTAACAAAGAGCGGCGACGTCAAGGGCAATATTGAGCACATAATCAAAAGGTGCGTTGAGCTTAAAAGAGACGTTGTTCAAAAAGATGAGCACGATAACGGCGAAAGACAGCTCTTAAACTTCGGCCATACAGTAGGTCACGCGATTGAAAAGTGCAGCGGCTTCACCGTTGCACACGGCGAGGCAGTGGCAATCGGCATGGTTATAGCCGCAAAAGCCGCATATTCTTTGGGCTGGTCAAAAGAGGACTGCACGGCCGATATAATCACCGCACTTAAAAACAATGCTTTGCCCACAGAGTGCAAATTCTCTGCCGAAGAGCTTTTTGAGGTTGCGCTCAATGATAAGAAACGTTCCGGCAGCAGTATAAACCTCGTTATCCCCGAGATCATGGGCAAATGTGTGCTCAGAAAAACAGATGCAAACGACGTACTTGAATTTATAAAGCGCGGTGTATAACATGGACATAAAGGTTACACTTAAAAATACAGACGGAAAAATTTCTGCAATACCGTCAAAATCAGACGTTCACAGGGCACTCATCTGCGCCGCTTTGGCAGACAGAGAGAGCCGTGTGAACTTTGCCTGTTCATCGCAGGATATAGACGCAACAATATCCTGCCTTGTATCGCTTGGCGCGGAGATTAAAAGGGACGGGGGCGGAGCGACGGTTGTTCCGATAAAAGAGGTCAAGAAGAATATTTTGCTCGATTGCGGCGAGAGCGGCTCCACCATAAGATTTATGCTGCCCGTTGCGGCGGCACTCGGTGCCGAGGCGCGATTCACAGGTCACGGCAGGCTTTCGCAAAGACCGTTGGAACCCCTTGCACGGGTTATGGAGAAAAACGGCTGTGAATTTTCTCGGCTCGGCGAATTTCCGCTGAAGGTCGGCGGCGAGCTTAAAGGCTCTCGGTATGAAATAAGAGGCGATGTCAGCTCTCAGTATATTACGGGGCTTCTCTTGTCCTTGCCGATATTCGGCAGGGGAGGAAAAATAACGGTTATTCCGCCGATTGAATCAGAAAAATATATTGACATGACGGTTGACACTATGAGAAAATACGGTATAGACATAAAAAAAGACGGCAATGTTTTTTCTGTGCCGAGCGGCTCTTTTTATAAGGTGCAAAATAGCGTCTATTCTTCTGACGGCGACTGGTCAAACGCGGCGTTCTTTCTTTGCGCGGCGGCGATAAACGGCAATGTAAAATATGAGGGAGTATATAAAAACTCGCTTCAGGGCGATAAGAAAATTGTATCTGTTTTAAAGGATTTCGGCGCAAACGTCACATGGGGCGATGACTTTGTTTCGGTCTCGTCATCGGGTCTTAAAGGCATCGATATAGACGCTTCTCAAATCCCCGACCTTGTGCCTGTGCTTGCGGTCACCGCGGCGTTTGCCGAGGGTAAAACAAAAATTTATAATGCCGCGCGTCTCAGAATAAAAGAGAGCGACCGACTTGCCGCGATAACAAAGTCGCTTCAAAATATCGGTGCCGAGGTTAAAGAATACCCCGACGCACTCGAAATAATCGGCAGCAAAAATGCAAAGTACCAAGGAACGGTGGACAGCTTTAACGACCACAGAATCGTTATGTCAATGGCGGTTGCTTCGTCAAACGGCGGCAGCATCACAATAAAAAATGCCGAGGCAGTTAACAAATCATATCCGTCATTTTTTGAGGATTTTAAATTATTAGGAGGAAAATGCGATGTCTTGCAGTTTCGGTGACAATATAAAGCTTACCGTTTTCGGTCAGTCTCATTCCGAGAGTATAGGCTGTGTGTTAGACGGTGTGCCGGCAGGTGAAAAGATAGATATTGACTCTCTTCTTTCGTTCATGGCGCGGCGCGCTCCGGGGCAAAACGCATTTTCAACTCCGCGCAAAGAGGCAGATATACCCGATATAGTTTCGGGCATAACAGAGGGTATGACCTGCGGCGCACCGATATGCGCCGTGATAAAAAACACAAATACACGCTCGGGTGATTACGACAAATTAAAAAACACCCCGAGACCGGGTCACGCGGATTTCACCGCTTTTATAAAACATTCGGGTCATAACGACGCACGCGGCGGCGGCAATTTCTCGGGCAGAATGACGGCTCCGCTGTGCTTTGCGGGCGGAGTTTTGATGCAGATATTAAAAAGGCGGGGCATAGATGTTGCCGCGCATATTTACAGCATAAAAGATGAATTTGACGACACAGCCGATCCCGTAACGGGCGATATGGAAAAGCTTAAAGCCGCACAGAAAAAGCCGTTCCCTGTTATAAACGACGCGGCGGGCGAGAGAATGAAAGAAAAAATCCTCTCTGCCAAAAAAGAGGGCGACTCCGTCGGAGGCATAATCGAATGTGTTATAACGGGTGTGCCGGCAGGCGTGGGCGAGCCGATATTTGACGGAATAGAAAACCGTATAAGCGCGTGCGTTTTCGGTGTGCCTGCGGTTAAGGGCATTGAGTTTGGCTCGGGCTTTGCGGCGGCTTCGCTTTTCGGCAGTGAAAATAATGACGCATTTTGCTTTGATAAAGATAAAAACATAAAAACCAAAACCAACAATCACGGCGGAATTTTGGGCGGAATATCATCGGGTATGCCGATAGTTTTCAGAGTGGCAATGAAGCCCACGCCCTCAATAGCCAAAGAGCAGATTACCGCCGACCTCGCTTCGGGTGAAGAAAAACCGCTTGTAATCGGAGGGCGGCATGACCCGTGCATAGTTCAAAGAGCGGTGCCGGTTATTGAATCGGCGGCAGCTCTGGCGATGGCAGATCTTTTGCTAAACAGGTGATAAAATGGAACTCGACTTAAATAAAATCAGAGAAGAAATAAACGAAACGGACGACAGCATTGCAAAACTCTTTGAAAAAAGAATGAATCTTGCGAGCAAGGTCGCAGAATATAAACGCCAAAACGACATGGCTGTTTATGACAGAAAAAGAGAGCGCGATATAATCAACCGCGTAAGCTCCGAGGTGAGCGAGGATTTAGGCTCGTATGCAAAAATTTTGTATTCAACCATGTTTCAGCTCAGCCGTTCATATCAGTTTAAACAGCTGTCTTCGGAGTCGCCCATAACTCTTAACATGAAACGTGCGCTTGAAGAAACTCCGCAGCTTTTTCCGCAGGCGGCAAAGGTCGCTTGCCAGGGGGTAGAGGGCGCATATTCTCAAAGTGCGTGCGACAGGCTTTTTAATAACCCCGATATAAAATATTACAAAACCTGGGAGGACGTCTGCAAAGCTGTTGAAAACTCAGATTGCAGATACGGTGTTTTGCCGCTTGAAAACAGCACGGCAGGCACGGTCAATGCGGTGTATGACCTTTTGGGCAAGTATAAATTTTATATTGTCAGAAGCGTTAAGCTTAAAATTTATCACAGCCTTCTTGCAAAAAGAGGCACAAAGCTCGAGAATATAAAAGAGATAGTTTCTCACGAGCAGGCAATCAGGCAGTGCAGCGAATTTATTTCTTCTTTGGGCGATGTTAAGGTTACGGTTTATGAAAACACCGCCGCCGCGGCAGAGTATGTTTCAAAATGCGGCAGAAACGATATTGCCGCCATCGGATCGCCCGATTGCGCGGAGCTTTATAACCTTGTCGGCATAAGAGACGACATTATGAACACCGACAATAACTACACAAGATTTATCTGCATTTCAAAAGAACTTGAGATTTATCCCGGCGCACACAAGACGAGCGTTATTTTCAAAGCTCCTCACAGACCGGGTGCTCTTTATGACGTGCTTTCAAAATTCAGAGCGGTGGATATAAACATCAGCAAGCTTGAAAGCCGACCCATACCCGGCAGAGATTTTGAGTTTAAATTCTATATAGACGTTGCCGCTTCGGTTTACAGACCCGAGCTTACTGACCTTATAAACGAGCTTGACTCGGAGCTTGAATTTTTTGATTATCTCGGCACCTACACAGAGATTTCTTGAGGAGGCAGAGCATGAAACCTTTCGGACTTCTCGGCAGAAAACTCTCTCACAGCATTTCACCCGAAATTCACGCAGAGCTTTGCGATTATGAATATCTGCTTTTTGAAAAAGAACCGCAGGAGCTTGACGGATTTTTTGAAGAAAAAAATTTCAGCGGACTTAATGTTACAATTCCTTACAAAAAAGACGTTATAAAATACTGCTCGGCTCTTTCGCCGGCGGCAGAAAAAATCGGCAGCGTAAATACAATAACCATAAAAAAAGACGGCACGCTTTTCGGCGATAATTCGGATTACTTCGGCTTTTCTTATATGATAGAAAAAAGCGGAGTGCAAATCAAAGATAAAATCTGCCTTATACTCGGCACGGGCGGCGCTTCGCTCACGGTGAAAGCGGTGCTTTGCGACCTCGGCGCAAAAGAAGTGATTTTTGTTTCGAGAAGCGGAG
>OMED01001035.1_pt1 | contig 12213 bp, 8 predicted proteins | sample 1673411 | NCBI WGS metagenome assembly OMED01 (sample SAMEA103958110, study PRJEB25191) | human gut metagenome | reverse complement strand
CTCGATCGCCTCGTCCATGGTGGCCTTGGATTCCGTTTCCGTCGGCTCGACCATGAGCGCCTCGTGGACGATCAGCGGGAAATACATTGTGGGCGGATGAATGCCGTTGTCAAGCAGCCCCTTGGCGATATCGAGCGCGGAAACGCCGGTTTCCTTGTGCAGCCGATCCAGCGTCATGACGAACTCGTGCATACAGGGGCCGGGGTAGGCCATATCGTAGACATCCTGCAGCGCGGCCATCATATAATTCGCATTTAGAACCGCGTTGCGGCCCACTTCATGCACGCCCTCCCGGCCAAGCATGGTCAGATAGGCGAACGCCTTGACGACGACGAGGAAATTCCCGTAGAAATCCCGCACCCGGCCGACGGACTGCGCAGGCTGCGTAAAGCGGAAGCCGCTTTCGGTCTTTTCCGGGATGGGGCCGGGCAGGAACGGCGCGAGGAACGCCTTGCAGCCAACGGGGCCGGAACCCGGCCCGCCGCCGCCGTGCGGCGTGGCAAAGGACTTATGCAGATTCAGGTGGATGCAGTCAAAGCCCATGTCGCCCGGACGAACGACGCCCATGACGGCGTTCAGATTCGCGCCGTCATAATAGCACAGACCGCCCGCGTCGTGGATGATTTTCGTGATTTCAAGGATATTCTTGTCGAAGATGCCGACCGTATTGGGGTTCGTGAGCATCAGCCCCGCCGTCTGCGGCCCGACGGCGGCGCGGAGCGCCGCGAGATCGACGCAGCCGTCTGCACCGGACGGGATATTGACCACGCGGAAGCCCGCCATGACGGACGAGGCCGGATTCGTGCCGTGGGCGGAGTCCGGGACGATGATCTCTGTCCGGGCCGCATCGCCGCGTGCAAGGTGATACGCCTTGATGAGCAGCAGGCCGGTAAACTCGCCGTGCGCGCCTGCGGCGGGCTGGAGCGTGAACGCGTCCATGCCGGTCACTTCTCCGAGCAGCTTTCCGGTTTCATACAGCAGCTCCAGCGCGCCCTGCGCCGTCTGCTCCGGCTGGAGCGGATGGAGCCGCGCAAAGCCCGGCAGCGCCGCAAGGGCTTCATTGACCTTGGGGTTGTACTTCATCGTGCACGAGCCCAGCGGATAGAAGCCGTCGTTCATGCCGTGGACGCGGTGCGACAGCGCGGTATAGTGCCGGATAAGCTCATTTTCGCTCACCTGCGGCAGGCGCAGCGGCTTTTTGCGCGCCGGCGCCAGCGTCACGACGGGCACATCGCACGCGGGAAGCAGCGACAAGCCATGGCCGGGCGCGCCCTGTTCAAAGATCGTCTTCATTGGCCGCTCACCTCCTGCAAAAGCCCGATCACATGGTGGAGCGTTTTCTTATCTGTCAGCTCCGTCACGCACCAGAGAATTCCGCCCTCCACCGGCAGGCCGCCTAGAATCCCGTGCGCGTCCAGCACTTCCAGCGTCCGCTCGGGGCACGGGCAGGCAGTGACAAACTCATGGAAGAATTCACCGGGATAGACGCGCTTCCAGCCAAGTACCTCTTCGAGCCGCTGCGCAAAATAATGCGCGCGGGACGTGCAGAGCGTCGCGGCCTGCCGCAGTCCGGCTTCGCCCATGGCGGCAAGATAGACGGCGGCAGTCAGCGCGCAGAGCTGTTCGTTCGAGCAGATGTTGGACGAGGCCTTTTCCCGGCGGATGTGCTGCTCCCGCGCGGAAAGCGTGAGGACATAGCCGGTCTTCCCCTCCGTGTCGTGCGTCTGACCGACGATGCGGCCGGGGAGCTTACGCATCATGGCGCTCGTCGCGGTCATAAAGCCGAGGTACGGGCCGCCGAAGGCCGTGTCGAGGCCAAGGGGCTGACCTTCGCCGACGGCGATGTCCGCGCCGCACTCGCCGGGCGTTTTCAAAACTGCCAGCGAAATGGGGTTCACGCCCATGATGTATTTGGCCCCGGCTGCGTGCGTGATCTCGCCGAGCAGCTCCGCGTCCTCCAGCAGGCCGAAGAAATTCGGCTGCTGGACATAGAAGCAGGCGGCATCCGCGCCGAGCATGGTGCGCAGCGCGTCCGGGTCTGTTCTGCCGTCCTTCATCGGGACGACAGTTAACTCTGTCCCGGAACCGAAGCAGTAGGTCTTCATAACGCCGAGGACGTTCGGGTCGACCGCTGCGGAGACATAGGCCTTTGTGCGTTTGCGGTCGCGGCACATGGGGATGGCCTCTGCGGCGGCAGTTCCGCCGTCATAAACGCCCGCATTGGACACGTCCATGCCGGTCAGCTCACAGAGCATGGTCTGGTACTCGAAAATTCCCTGTAAAATGCCCTGGCTGATCTCGGCCTGATAGGGCGTATAGGCCGTCACAAATTCCTCGCGGGTCACGACGGCCTTGACCGCCGCGGGGATATAATGCCGGTAGCTGCCCGCGCCGCGCAGACAGGTTTTGAACACGCGGTTCCGCTCTGCCAGCGCCGAGACGGCCTCAAGCGTTTCCAGCTCGCTCCTTCCGGGCGGCAGATCCAAGTATCCGTCCAGATACATCTGCTGCGGCACGTCCCGGAACAGATCTTCTACGGACGATACGCCGATCGTCCGCAGCATCTGCTCCCGCTCCGCAGCTGTCGTCGGGACAAAGGTGCCCATCAGTGCTCCTCCTTCGTGAACGCCTCATATTCCTCCGCGCTCAGAAGCTCGGAGAAGTCCGTGATATGCTCGATCTTCATGATCCACGCCTCATAGGGGTCGGAGTTCAGAAGCTCGGGAGAATCGTCCAGCTCCTCGTTGACCTCGGCGATCACACCGGTCACGGGGCTCATAACGTCGGACACGGCCTTGACGGATTCGACGTCGCAGGCCGTTTCGCCCGCAAGCACCTCGTCGCCGGGCTCAGGCAGATTGACGTAGACCAGATCGCCCAGCTCGCTCTGGGCAAAGTCCGTGATGCCGACAAGAGCGGTCGTGTCGTCGAGCATCTTGACCCATTCGTGGTCGCGGGAATACTTCAGTTCAGCGGGAAAATTCATAATTTGTTCCTCCAATTCTGTTTTGTGGGGTTGATTGGTTGAGTTGGTGGGGGGGAGAAAAGGGGCGCTGGGTTACGTTAACCGCTCAAATTCCCGTAGCCTCGGCCAGGGCGGAAATGAGCTTTTCCGTCTCCGCGTCGGAGAAGCAGTAGCGCATATCGGTGAAGCCCTCGCGCAGGCGAGCGGCTTCTTCCCGGACGTCCGCATTGCGCAGGATGCAGTCGGCGATCAGGTGCGCAAGGTGCGCAAACTGCTCCCTGCCGAAGCCGAAGCGGGTCATTTCGTTTACGCCCATGCGCAGCGCGCCGGAGGCAGTGAAGCCCTCCTCGTCGGGCGTGGCCTGATAGTTGCAGATGATGTTGTTCTCCTCGAGCCGCTTCGCGATCTCCGGGCCTCTGGCGTAGCCGACGCGGACGATGACCTGATGCGTCTCGGTGTAGCCCACGGCCGGGTCGCCCGCCACGTCAAGCCCCTCGGCCTTCAGGCTGGCGGCGAAGCTCTTCGCGTTCTCGATCACGGCCCTCTGGTATTCGTCCTTGAAGGCGTTCATTTCATACGCGGCCATCAGCTGGCCGAGCAGCGTTCCGAGGTGATGGTTGGAGACGCTGCCGGGGAAGGCGCGCGTTTCGATCGTCTCCCAGAGGCCCCATTTGAGGTCCTCCGGCTTGTAATTCACGCCGATCACGCCGCGCTGCGGGCCGAAGAAGGTCTTGTGCGTCGAGCCGGTGACGATCTCCGCGCCCTCTTCAAACGGCTTCTGGAAGTGGTCGCCGATCAGGCCCAGCACATGGGCCATGTCGTACATGACGGTCGTGCGGCTGCCCTGCTCGCGAATGAATCTTACAAGCTCCGCGACCGGCTCCTTGTACAGCACCATGGACTTGCCGAAGATCACGAATTCCGGCCGGTACTGCGCAAGCAGCAGCTTTGCCGCCTCCGTGTCGATGCGGTACGGGTCGTCGGCGCAGACGGGGAAATTGACGACCATCTGCTTTTCGGTGACGGGATCGACGGCGATATAGTCATGCAGCGCACCCATGGGCTGTGCGGACAGATGGCCGCCGCGGACGATATGGTTGTTCATGACCCAGCCGAGCCGCTGCGGCGTGCGCTTGCGGTCGACGCGGTTCTTGAAGTCCATGAGCGCGGAGAAGACGGCGGTATTGGACATCTGGCCGGAGGTCACGCGCGTTTCGACCTGCGACGCGCCGAGGAACTTCTTCATCTCCTCAACGAGCAGTGCCTCGACCTCGCCGATGAAGTTTGTGCCCTGATAATAGAAGATCTCCGCGTCATAGAACGCCTTCTGCTTTTTATGCTCGGCATAGCGGTTCGACGGATCGGAGGCCGAAAGCAGGCGCACGGCGCGCGACTGCGTGTTTTCGGACGGGATGAGATTGATGCACCGGTGCTGCCGCCAGAGATGGTTCTCCTGCGCTTTTTTCAGGAGCGCAGCGGCCTTTTCGGCATACGTCGCGTCGCAGTGCGGCGCAGCCGGGGCGGGATGATCGGGCAGGATGGGACGGACATAGGGCGCGGCATCCTGCCGGATGTGCCACGCGACGACCTTGGCCGGCTGCCGCTTGCCGCGAATGTCGATCTCAAGATCAAAGTCCTGGCAGATGCGCGAATCGAGATACGCAAGGCCGATGGAGCGCTTGCCCGTCTCGGAGGTGATGACCGTTTCCAGTCCCTCGCCCTCCGTCTTGAAATAGGGGATCATCGTGCCGGAGGTCACATAGCCGACGGGCTTTCCCTCTGCCCATGCGTCCCTGCTGTAGACCGGGAAGCCCTTGCGCAGAACGCCCTTGCCTGCAAGATAGACCGGCTGGATGCGGTATGGAAGATCCGCAATTGCGGAATAATCGCGGTTCATGATCTTCTGGAACGCCTCGAACTGTCGCTTCAGCGCGGCGCGGCCAATGAAATCGCCCTTTTCCTCTGCGAACGAGACGGCGAATTTGGCCAGCGGCACAGCATAGACCGGGATCTCGCCGCCAAACTCGCACTCCCCCATTTCATGGCCGTAGAGCGGCAGAGAAGCTTCCATTCGCAGCGTATCGCGCGCGCCGAGCGCGGTGGGTCTTGCCCCGAGTTCGATCAGACGGTCCCAAAAATACCGGGCGTCCCTTGATTCGCAATAGAGTTCATAGCCGATGGGTTCTCCGGTATAGCCGGTCTTGGCAACGCGGACGGGACGGCCCTCCATGGTGAGCGTCCCCAGCGCGTTCTTGACGTTTTCCCGCGTAAGCGCCTTGCCGCCCGACAGGGTCATGAGCAGCTTTTTGGCCTCCGGGCCCTGCACGGCGATGGCGGCATAGCGGTCGGAGACGTTGGTAAGCGTGACGTTATAACGCTCGGCCTCGCGCATCAGGTGGGCGAGGTCCTTGTCGATGTTGCCCGCGTTGATGACAAGGAAATACTTTTCCGCCTCAAAGCGGTAGAGATATGCGTCGTCGATGGCGCAGCCGTTCTGGTCGGGGATGATGCAGTACTGCGCCTGATTGATGTCAAGCGCCTGCACGTTGCTGGACAGGACGTGCTGCAAAAACCGGACCATGTCCGGCCCTTCGACGTCGATACGGCCCATATGGGACACGTCGAAGATGGCGCAGCGGCTGCGGCAGTAGAGATGTTCGGCGACGATGCCGTCCGGGTACTGGATGGGCATATCCCAGCCGCCGAAGTCGACCATCGTGGCCCCGGCGTCCAGATGGGCCTGATAGAGTACGGTTCGTTTCAGTTCGCTCATGGTGTTCCTCCCTTTTTCCTGATCTCGCGCAGGCTGTGCGCCTGCGGGTATGCGGTGCTTCGATAATCCTTATCCGCCCGGTCCGCCTCCAGCAGATCCAGCCGGTCCAGTTCCTTGAGTTTGCGGTAAATGCGCAGCCATGCGCATTCGTTTTCGGGGTTGACCTCGCAGCGGCCGTTCCGCTGTCCGCCGCACGGCCCGTGGACGAGCGATTTTGCGCACTGCGTCACGGGACAGATGCCGCCGGTCTGGCCGAGCATACAGTCGCCGCACATCCGGCAGGCCTCACGGAAAACGCCAGCACGTTCAATCTGCCCGAGAAACAGCGTGTCGTTCGCGGGGAAAACCGGAACCGCAGTATTGGCCGCGACAGTCTGTGTGCCGTCGCCGCAGGCCAGACAGACGATGGCCTCCGCGCCGCTGTCGCGCAGGGGCTTGAGATCGCGCTTGACGAGCAGCATATGGCAGCACTCGTCCGGCAAGACCGTACCGACTGTCTCGATCCCCTGCTCCTGCAGCAGCTGGCGCATCTGCTCCAGCTCCTTTTCTCCGCCGGTCTGACAGGCTGCGGCGCAGCTGGCGCAGCCGACCAGCGCGACGCGGCGGACACCGCGCAGCATCGCAAGCACCTGCTCCACGGGCTTTTTTCTTGTTACGATCATATGCTTCTCCTTAAAAAACAGAAAACAGAGCGCGCCAAAAGAAGGCGCGCTCTGTTCGTAAACCTGAAAGATTCTCCCGGCTGACCGGGATTGCTTCTTCGGTGCTGCGGATGCAGCTTTCCAGAGTTCCGTCCGGAATCAGTTTTTTTGCCTGAGAGTTCGTTGCGCGTTCCCCTTCGGCGGCATACGGGTATGCCCTCTCCTGATTCGTTCATCCGGCTGAATTCAGTTGTCTGAATTTGTACATTCTGACGAAAATCGCTTTTGTTCATCTGCGTATCTTATCTACTTTTTCAGTCTATCGTATTTCCAAGAAAAAAGCAAGCACTTTTTGGGAAATGCGCAAAAACAGCCCCCAACAAAGGGGGCTACACACAGCCGCCGGTGGATGGACACACCATCCGCCGGCGGCTGTGATACTTGCTGTGAGAGAAGACCAACTCCACACCTACGATGGGTATCGCTTGCTGAATCGCAGGTATATTCCCGCAGCTTGCATCGTCCTGCCTATATCTTCTATACGGAAGGACCGGGGCTCTTCCAGCCACGATCGTTTTCTTTGTGATCCACAGGGTTTTGCAGCCCACATCCATAGCTTGAGCAGTTTCCTGATTTCGGGAAACTGCTCTTTTTCAACGAGATAAAATTCAAGCGTCCGTTGGCTCAGAGCCTGCGGACGCTTTTTATCAGTGTACAGGAGCAGATCGCGCTGCTTTTGCCGCAGCCGGAACAGGAGCAGGGGTTCACAATGGAACAGACAATGTAATATTCGCAGGAAGCCGGGATTTTAGAAGTCCCGGCTTTTTTGCGTTCAGGAGGTCAGCTTAGTATAAAAACAGGGAAAATGCGGAAATCATATCCGCAAGGAGTGTGAGGCTATGGAAATGACCGTCAAGGACGAGTGGAAGCTGGTTGAGATTTGGCTGACGAATGCAGAAAAGTCAGACCCGGTCCTGCGCGCCGGCTTGCAGAGCGTCTATGACACATACAAAAAGAAAAAGTATCTGGTGGCCGTATTTGAATCGGGCAACGGCGACCTTTATGAACAGACGCGGGATCTGCTGCTTTATAACCGCCAGAGATTGGCGGAGCAGGAAGTCCAGCGTGAAAAGGCGCAGCAGATGACCATGTAGCGCCGGATACATTGGGGGCGAAGAGAAATTTTCTCTTCGCCCCCGTTTTCTTTTTATGCACCTCCCGATATACAGCGCATTTTTGTCTTGCAATCTCTATTTTGATGATGTACAATATTATCTACGATATCAAAACGAAACCGTAGATATTTGTGATAAGAGCGCGGCTGATTGGGGAGGACGAGAATGGACGAACCAATGAAAAACGAGATTCAGCTATTTGAAGACCAGAAGATCCGCGTGGCGTGGGACGCAGAACGGGAGGAATGGTATTTTTCCATTGTGGATGTTGTCGGCGTGCTGACAGACAGCCCCGACTATAATACCGGGCGGAAATACTGGAACAAGCTGAAGCAGCGGCTGAAAGACGAGGGCAGTGAACTGGTGACGAATTGTCACCAGTTGAAAATGCGGGCGGCGGACGGTAAAAACCGCCTCACGGACGTTGCCGACACCGAGCAGCTTCTGCGCATCATCCAGTCCATTCCCTCCAAGAAAGCCGAGCCGTTCAAGGCGTGGCTGGCGATGGTCGGCCGGGAGCGCATTGAGGAAACCATCGACCCCGAGCAGGCGATTGACCGTGCGCTGGAAACCTATCTGAAAAAGGGCTATTCCGAGGAATGGGTACATCAGCGGCTGCTTGCCATCCGCATTCGCAACGAGCTGATGGACGAGTGGAAAAAGCGCGGCGTGCAGAAGGGCAAAGAATACGCGATTCTGACGGACGAGATCACCCGCGCGTGGGCTGGCATGAACACGCGGCAGTATAAGAATCTCAAGGGGCTGAAAAAGGAAAATCTCCGCGATAATATGAGCGATCTGGAGTTGGTGCTGACCATGCTGGCAGAAGCGTCCACGACCGATATTGCGAAAGCGGAACAGCCGCAGGGCTTTGACGAAAACCAGAAGGTCGCCCGGCGCGGCGGCAATGTCGCGGGTGTGGCAAGAAAAGCGTTGGAAGCCGAAACCGGCAAGCCTGTCGTTACCGCACAGAACGTCGAGAGCTTCCGCCAACTCGTCACGGACATAGTAACGGACGCGGCACAGCTGCCGGAGCAGACGGAGGAGAACGCAAATGGGAAATGAACCGAAAAGCAACTACCGAGGAATCCTCGGCAGCTGGCGGCAGACGGAACAGTATCTCAAGGGTGAATGCGAATGATAGAACGCTTTGACATTGCGGGGTATGCCCGCATTTCGGTCGATGAAGAGCTTGACCGCGACAATGTGTCGATCGAAAATCAGAAATCCATCATCGAAGATTTTGTAACGACGCACTTTCCAAACAGCACACTGACGTTTTTTGAAGACCGCGACCGTTCCGGCTACACGTTCGAGCAGCGCGAGGGGTATCAGGAGATGCGTCGGGGGCTGATGAGCCACAAGTACGACATTCTCATCGTCAAGGATTTCTCCCGCTTTTCCCGCCGCAACTCGCGCGGACTGGTAGAGCTGGAAGATCTGCGCGATGCGGGCGTGCGGATCATTTCGATTGGCGATAACATCGACTTCCCGAATGACGACGACTGGCTGAAGATCCAGTTCCAGTTTCTGATCAACGAAATGCCGGTCACGGACACGTCGAAAAAGGTGCGCAGCGTTGTCAGGCGGCGGCAGGAGGAGGGGCGCTGGCTCTGCGCCGCGCCGTATGGCTATATTCTGAACAAGCAGCAGATCTTTGAGGTCGTGCCGACGGAAGCCGAGGTCATCCGGACGATTTTCAAATTATATCTGGACGGCTGGGGCTACAAGAAAATTGCCAACTATCTGACGGACAACAACGTGCCCACGCCGCGGATGTCCGAATGTGAGCGCCGCGCCGCCGCGGGAGAGCCCGTCCGCCGCAGGGCGAGGGCGGCGTGGGCCATCGTCACGGTGCAGGGAATCTTAGATAACGATTTTTATATCGGCACGCTGCGGCAGGGAAAATTCACACGCGTGAAAATCAACGGCAGCGACCGAAAGCTGGACGAGCGCGAGCACCGCGTCTTTGAGCGCCACCATCAGGAGATCATCGACTACCGCACGTTTGCAACCGTGCGCTCTCTGCGCGAAAGCCGCTCAACGAACAACTATCGCGGGGTCAAGGTCAACGACAACGTGTACTCCGGCCTTCTCGTCTGCGGCGACTGCGGCAGTCCGATGTTCGCGATGAGCCGGAGCGATCTGGCGCCCGCCTATACCTGCGGAACGTATCACAGGCGTGGACTCAAGGGGTGCACGAGCCACCATATCCGCGTGGAAACGCTCGATGCGCTGGTCAAGGACTATGTGCGGAAAGTCCGTGACAATTCCAGCACCATGCTCGAGCGGCTGAACGCCGATCTGGAGAAAGAACAGACCGACATTGCAGAGACGAAGCGCACGGAAGAAAATCTGGAAGCCTTACTGCTTGACAAGCAGGAGGAGCTGAAGGCCACGAAGCGCCAGCGCATCCGCGACATCATGAAGCACCCGGAGCAGGAAGCACTTTTGGAGGAAACCTACGACGAGCTGGAAGCGGAGCTGACGCAGCGTATCGCGGGCATCCAGCACCAGATCGAATTTGCCAGCGACAAGCGCAATACCATCATCCGCATCAACCGCGTGGCGAAAACGGCAATGGATGTATTTCACGACATTCTGGAAAAGCCGTCACTTGACCGTAATGACCTGAATCTGATGATCGAAAAAATTCGGGTGTTTGAAGATCACATCGAGGTACAGCTCAAGGCGGACATCGACAGCCTGCTCAAGACCGGCGCGCTCCCGGAGGACGCCGTAAATTTTAATTGGGACACGGAAAATAGCGAATCCAAGCTTGTAGGGGCGGACGACTCTGTCCGCCTGCGGGTCGATGTGGGCATCGACCCCTACGAAACTGAAATTGTCCAAGGTGCGGCGCACCGAAAGGACAAGGTTTTCCGTGTCAGTGTTATCAGCAGCGGCGACCCGCTGGAGATTTATACGGAGAAGGACGGCGAGGTGATCTTTAAGAAATACTCGCCGATGGGCGATCTGGGGGAATTTGCGGGACAGATCTGTGAAGCGATTGGGAAGAACACCGGATATATCGCGGCGGTCTGCGACCGGGACGCGATCATTGCGGTGCATGGCGTGCAGAAGCGGGAGCTTCTGGACAAGCGCTGCTCGCAGGAGCTGGAGCAGCTCATGGAGCTGCGGCGCAGCTACCGCTATCAGGACGGTGATCTGCCCGTCCGGCCGACGGACGCATCCGACCGCTACCGCGTCGGCGCCGCAGCCCCCATTGTGACAGAGGGCGACTTAATGGGCTGCGTCCTGCTTCTGAGCGAGGACGGCGCGCCTGCGCTCGGCGAGGCGGAGCAGCGGCTCGTGCAGACCGTCGCGGGCTTTCTCGGACGGCAGATGGAGAGCTGAACAAGCAGGCAGGGATTCGGTTCCCTGCCTGTTTTTGCGGGTGGAGAAAAAACAGTAGCAAAGCGGCGGAAAATCTGTTATACTACTATGATATAAGGCGAAGTATAGGCCGAGAAAGGAACACCGAACATGGACTTTACCGGCTTTCTGGGAAATGACGCCGTCAAGGCGCGTCTGAGCGGCGCATTCGCCAGCGGACGCGTGGCGCACAGCTATCTGCTCTGCGGGCCTGCCGGTTCTGGCAAGCATATGCTCACGCGGATCTTATCGGCGGCAATGCAGTGCGAGGGGCGCAGCGGAGAGATCCCCTGCGGCGTCTGCTCCGGCTGCCGCAAGGCGCTTGAGGGTGTCCACCCGGATATCATCACCGTCGACGATCCCGACCACAAGGCCATGACCGTCGACCCCATCCGCGCAGCCAGAAGCGATATGTTCATCCGCCCGAACGAGGGAAAGCGCAAGATCTACATCATCCCGCGCGGGCAGGATATGAACGAATCCGCGCAGAACGCGCTGCTGAAGATTCTGGAGGAGCCGCCGGATTACGGCGTGTTCCTGATCCTGTCGACCAACGCGGAGCGGCTGCTGCCGACCATCCGCAGCCGCTGCGCGGAGCTGCAGCTCGGCCCGGTGGCGCAGGATGAGGCGCTGCCGTTTCTGCGGCAGAATGCGCCGGACAAGCCTGACGGCGTTCTGCGCGCGGCCTATCTGCGCGCGGGCGGCTTTCTGGGTCAGGCGCTGACGCTTTTGCAGGATGCGGAGGACGAGCCGTTCGTCCGGCAGTTTGCCGCGGCCTATGCCGCGCATGACCGGATGGCGCTGCTGCGCGTGCTGCTGCCCATGGAAAAGGCGAAGCGGGAGCAGCTGCTTCCCGCGCTGCAGCAGCTGCGCGCGTGCATCTGCGGTGCGCTGACGCAAAGAGGCGGACTGGACACCGCGTCGGAAAGCGCCGCGCAGATCGTCGCCAGCCGCTCCGGCTCAGAGCTTTTGCAGGCGTCCGACAGCATTCAGGCTGCCATTGACGCGCTGGCCGCCAATGCGTCGGCAGGCGCGGTCACCGGCTATCTTGCGATGAAGCTGCGCTGAGCGCCGAATCTGAAATTTTACCTTGCCGCAGGCTCTGCGGCAGATTGGAGAGAACCATGCAAGAACAGACCCCCGATACCGTTCTGGAGCAGCAGACAGCTGCATCAGAACCGGAAGATCAGGTGCAGGAGCCAGCGGCTGATATACAGCAGCCTGCACAGGCCGCCGCGCCTGCAAAGGAGGAAGCGCCCGCCCAACCGGCGGAGCCTGCCGCCG
>OMED01001025.1_pt1 | contig 12353 bp, 9 predicted proteins | sample 1673411 | NCBI WGS metagenome assembly OMED01 (sample SAMEA103958110, study PRJEB25191) | human gut metagenome | reverse complement strand
ATTATCATCTGCAATATATACATAAACCTCATGTAACTCGATATCATCTATATCAGCTGTTTCATTAACTATTTCTGTATTGCTCATGCTGTTCCCCCTTTCCGAAGGTCTTATCCATTCATTATCAAAACACTGTACTGTAATAGCTGCATCTTAACATCCATACTTAAGCAGCCCATCCAGATTACTTCCCCTCTCAAGTGCAAGTCTTATCTTCTCCATCTCTTTAAAGGTATATCTTGGATCAGCATATAAAGAAACATCTACACCGCTTGTAAGTCCCATAAGAATTTCCTGTGACTGCAATTCATTAAGTGCAGGCTTCTCGTCATTCCATTTATCAGAAATTCTGTGTCTTGCCTCTTTCATGCTTACCGCATCAATAAACGGATCTGCATATTCAGAAACATCTATTCCTTCTTCAAGTCCAAGTCTTATCTGCTTCATCTGTCCTGATGAAAATCCAACCATGTTATACGGAGTAACATCTATCCCCTCCTCAAGTCCAAGTCTGATCTGTTCCATCTGTTTCCCATTATATTCATGAAGCAGATACTTAGTTATGTCGACACAGCTGTGTATTCCCAACCTTATCTCATTGAGCTGATATTCATCATAATTATCCTCAACAAAAAATGTAAGGTCAATATCTTCTTTTTTTGCAAGTCTTATCTGTCTTAATACCTCTCCTGAATAACCAAGCTTTGCATACCTGGTCAGATCATAATTAAGCTCTGATGCAAGCCTTATCTCTCTCATAACAGAATGACTGAACTTAGGATTACATATATCATCCATATTCATTCCGCTACGCACAGCCTGCTTCAGTTCTTCCATCTGCATATAATCATACTGTGCATCTGCAAATCTGCTTACATCAAGTTTTTCTTCCAGACCAAGTCTTAATGCTTTCATCTGGGCAGCATTGAATTCCTCTTTGCAATACACACTCACATCAATGCCATTCTCAATTCCTCTGATAATCTCAATAGCCTGTAATTCATCAAATCCCAGAGACTGCCAGACCTGCTTGTCTACAGTTTTGTTTTCTATATTCTTATTAATCTCTTCCACGTTCTGCATAAGCCCATCTCCCATAATCAAACCAAATCATCATATATCCGGACCTTAATAATATCTGTCTAAATTTTATCACACATACAGTCCGACTACAAGTTCTAACATTGTACATTTTTTATCAATGCTCTACATATCCTGTTCCGTCCAGAAATCCTTAATACATTTATAAGCATTACCCAGACTGACCGGAAATATCCTGTTCCACTCCCTAGGATACATACGCTCATATTCACCAGTCATGAATCTGTCATCCAGAAGTGCAATAACGCCCTTATCCGTATCCGTCCTTATAACCCTTCCTGCTGCCTGAAGCACCTTATTCATTCCCGGAATAACATAAGCATACGAATATCCATTTTTGCCAAATTCATCAAAATAATCCCTTAAAATGTTACGCTCCCTGCACACCATCGGAATCCCAGTTCCAACAATGACAGCTCCGATAAGGCTCTCATCCTTTAAGTCAATGCCTTCGGAAAATATTCCTCCAAGCACACAGAATCCTGCAAGCGAAGCCCCTTCTGGAAGTTCCTCGTAAAATGCTGATAAGAAATTTTCCTTGTCAGCCTCCTTCATAAACCTTCCCTGCACAAGCACATTCACACAGCTTTCTGGTAAAAATGTATCTTCTCCACCACATTCGACCACATTAACACCATTTTCCCACCTGAAGCACTCAAGAACACTCTCCATGTAAGAATATGACGGAAAGAACACCATATATCTGCCGCTTCTGCCAGAAATCATATGCATAATATAATCATGTACCTTGGCATATTCCCTTGCGTTTCTTCTTGTATAACGGCTTGTCACATCAGTAGCCACGACAATTCTCTTATTATCAGGTTCAAAAGAAGAGTGTGCATACACCGCTCTTTCTGATACATCACCTGAAAGCATTTCCTTAAAATAATTGACCGGAAGCAGCGTTGCTGAGAAGAATACCGTGCTTCTGCCCTGTGAAAGTCTCTCACTTATGTTGCCAGACGGGTCAACACAGTACAGATGTACAAGAAAGTTTCCATCATTATCATGCTCATTATAATAGACATATTTTTCATCAGCACAGTCATACATATTAAGAAAATGTCTCACTGCAAAGAAAAACTCGAGCAGCTCGTTAGTCACAGGCTCACCCTTATGCCTTTCCATAAACTTCTGCATAAGTCCCATGACACGCTCAAGGCTGGCTGGAAATGTTCCAAGACCACTCACAACCATGAATGTATCGCACTGTCTTTTATATTCGAGCAACTGCTTGTTACATCTGTCAAGTGCGCCTGCAAGCCGCTTGTCCATCTCTTTGACAAGCTTCTTAGCCGCAAGAAAATCTTCTTTTTTCAACACTGCGCTGTACATTTCTCTTGCTCTGTCCACAAGGTTATGTGCTTCATCCACAAGAAACACATAATCACCCTTCGCACCATTGCCAAAATACCGCTTAAGCGACGCATCCGGGTCAAATACATAATTATAATCACATATAATTCCATCACACCAGTACGAAACATCAAGCGACATCTCAAACGGGCAGACATTATGTCTGTTGGCATATTCCATGACATTATCTCTTCCGATAACCATCTGGCTCGTTATTATGTCGTACACAGCATCATTAATCCTGTCAAAATGCCCCTTGGCATAAGGACATGCCACGGGGTTGCAGTTGCGCTCATCAAGTGGACATATTTTGTCCTTCGCTGTAAGAGTAACAGTTCTCATATGAAGCCCGTTATCTCTTAATATAGCATAAGTATCCTCCGCAACAGTTCTCGTTATTGTCTTTGACGTCAGGTAAAATATCTTGTCTGACATCTGCTGTCCTAACGCCTGCACAGCCGGGAACACAGTAGACAACGTCTTTCCGACACCTGTAGGTGCCTGAATATATAGATTGGTATTATCTTCAATAGCCCTGTATACACTCACGCACAGATTCTTCTGCCCCTCCCTGTATTCATAGGGAAACTTAAGTTCTCTGATTGATTCCGTCCTTTTATGCCTCTCATCAAATGTATAATCAGTCCATCTCTTAAAGCCTGTAATCAGCTTATTAAACCACTCTTCAATTCTTTCAAATGTATATTCTTCCAGAAACTTGTTGATTGTCTCAGGCTCAGGAGTAACGTAAGTCATCTGGATTCCAATCTTTGACAGCTTCTTCTGGCTTGCATATATATAACCATATACCAGTGCCTGGGCTTTATGCACATAGACCGGTTCTTTCAGCAGAGAAACATCTGTCTGCATAGTCTTTATCTCATCAATTATTGCATCGCTCTCAGGCTCTTTATTGCCATCCTCGTCATAATTAATATCTGCAATAATACCGTCAGCCCTGCCTTCAACCTGTAATACATACTCAATCCCTAAGTCAGATACAAGCGGTATCTCAATCTTTAAAGGCACTTCTGCATGATACATGGTTCCCATGCTGTGCTGGATTTTCCTGTGAATCCTTGCCCCCTCCTGCATGATTTTCACATCATTACTGCCTGTATTCCTGTTGTCAATATCACCTTCTGCACACATGAATTCCACAAGATTTCTTACAGATATTCGAAAGCAGTTTCCATTTACAGAGTACATACTATCTCCATTCAATAATGTTCTTCAATATCATATATATAGGCATTGCCTGTCTTTCCGACTCTTTTAACCTGTTCCATGTAATTAAGCATTGCAAGTACACTGGCAGCAGTCTGCCTGTCAATATGCGCTGCATTTGCAAAATCCGCTGAAGTAAAGTTCTTCTCAAGTCCCTCTGGTACAAACTGCATATAATCCTGTGGACAGTCCAGTTCAACTATCTTTCTTATTCCAACAGGAATGCGGTCATAACGCACACTTCCGCGCTTCTTATCGTAACTCCAGCCATTAAGAAGCTTATATTCTTCCATATCGATCAGCATCAATGTAACCTTAAGATTCTGATTCTTTAAAAATGCTTTAATCTTATACAGTTCAAACATCGCATCATACACAGAACATCGCTTCGGAGACTTTCTTCTAGAAGTAATGTCCCCTGTTTCCGGCTCAATCCAGCTTAAATACTTCTCATATGGCATTGGATATACAACCCTAACCTGATATTCATTCAGGAACACTGACAACTTATCCCTTAACTTGTTAAGCTGCCTCGTCTGAATCTCAATTATCCCATGCTCGTTATATATATCTGCAAAATAACCATCTATTGCAACCTCATGATTATCCTCATCGGGTTCATAATACATTTTTAATACTGCATGCAGTGTCTTTTCCGACAAAGTACCTATCCCCTTGTCATTATGGCTCTTACCGATTATCTTCTCTTTCGCCGCGTCAAAAGCCTGACTGTCTATATATTCAACTGGTTCTGCTGCAGATTTCTTTTTTGACATTGTGTACCTCGTATCAGATATATGTTATCATTGATAACAAGTATCTTACGAATACCTAAAAAAATCAAGGCATTTACCGATATAACCTATATAAATCCAATTAAGAACAGGAGAAAAACATGATATCAATAAGCATGTGCATGATTGTAAAAAATGAGCAGGACATTCTTGCAAGGTGTCTTGATTCATACGCAGGAACTTATGATGAATTGATTATTGTAGACACAGGCTCAACTGACAATACCAAAGAAATTGCCGCTCACTACACCGATAAAATATATGATTTTGAATGGATAAATGATTTTTCAGCCGCAAGAAATTTCGCATTTTCCAAAGCTGAATGTGACTACATATTCAGTGCTGACGCAGACGAAGTGCTTGATGATACTAACAACTACGCATTAAGAGAATTGAAACATATGCTTCTTCCAGAGATAGACATTGTTCAGATGTATTATGTCAATGCATCAGAATATAATTCTGTATACAATGCACACAAAGAACTCCGCCCGAAGCTTTTCAAAAGGCTCCGTCCATTCACATGGATTTCACCAATACATGAAACAGTACGGCTCACGCCAATCGTATATGACAGTGACATTGAAATTCTTCACATGCAGTCGGGCGACCATAGTAAAAGAGATTTTTCAACATATTTCAAAGCATTTGAAAAAGGTATCCACATTGAAGATTATGTAGTTACCATGCTGTGTAAAGAACTTCTTATATCCGGTGAAGATTCCGACTTTATTGCTTTCAGGAATATATTTGAAAATATTCTATCAAAAGAAGGCAGAAGCAATGATTTAATGAAAGAAATCAACTGTATTCTTGCTAAGATATATATGGCAGACGGTGACACTGACGCATTCTTTAAGACCACTTTAAAAGCAGTTGCCGACAATCCTCCTGCTGAAATGTGTCTGATTCTAGGAACATTTTACATGAACCAGACAGACTATGAGGAAGCTGTGCTGTGGCTGTATAATGCTGCATTTGAGACAGAGAGCATACTTGATGTGGCAAGCAGCGGAAACAAGCCTTTATCTTTGCTTGGTAAATGTTATGAAGAACTTGCCGCAGCAACAGACGACCCATACGAGGCTGCCCAATATAACGAAATGTCAGCCGACTATTATAGTCAGGCAGAAAATTGGAAGCTTCCGGAAGAATAAGAAAAAGCCTTAGGAAAATGTAATCTGAGCATCACATTTTCACTAAGGCTTTTTAATTATTTACTTATCATCATCAACATCAAAGAGCTTCAACTCTTCTACATCATTCTTACCTGACTTATCATCTCCATAAGAGACTGTGTCAGTTGATGTATCAAGTTCCGCGTAGCTGTCATCTTCGTCTGATTCGTACCCTTCAATTACTTTTTCAGTGTATTCATCAAGGTCAACACCATCCTTTGACGCCATGTTAAACACCTTCTTCACTTTCGCAAGCTTAGAGCAAAGAACAATAGTAATCACTATAAATACCGCTATTATCAGTCCAAGTATTAATACTATCATCAGCCAGAATCTGCTGTTTCCTGATGTTTTTCCATTATCAGCCTTAACATCAGCATTAGCAGTGTCAGATTTCACAACAGAATACGCCTGAATCGAGCCATCACTTACCCTGTATCTGAACCATCCCTTCTCTCCAAGAGAACTTACTCCATAGAACAGGCAGTACTGTCTGTCAGCGTCCATAAGTACCTGCACTTCTTTACCATTCATGGTAAACCTTGTAAGTGCATAACCTGCCGGCTTCTCTAACGAGTTCGTTATAGGCAGAACAACATATGTTATCTCTGGTTCTGCAACAGTATTGTATGGTGAAAATGTTTTCGCAGTCTCATCATAGATGTAGAACCCGCCTTTTCCATCTTCACTTTCAAGATACATAAGGATAAGACCTGTCTTTATGCCTTTAACCGCATTTATCTTCTGACCATTATAATCATAGTCAATCTCCTGATATCCATCTGGAATTGTGATTCCTGAATAATCCTTTACAACAGAATACTTCCTGCCATCTATCGTCACAGTTCCATCATTATTAACCGCCTGTGATGCATCTTCTGTAACAGCTTCTGTCTTTGACTCAGCCTCTGTTGTTGCTTCCTGACCATCCTCAAGTCTTGTTGTATATATTATATATTTATTAACTGAACCATCTTTCGCAGTAACAGTAATTGTTGTTGTATTACTTCCCGGGTCCATTCTTCTGCCACTTATGCTTACCTCAGCAGCATTATCATTAGCTACAGCACTTACAACAAGCTCTGTGACATCAGCATCAACAGTTGCATTGTAAGTTGTCCTGTCTGGTGAAAATGCTGGTGAAAGCGTTCCCGGACTTATCTGCAGGGACTTTAATGTGTTGTCTGAGGAATAGCTGGCTGGAGCTTTTGCTGTGACCTTTCCTGATGAGGAACTGCTGACTGTTGCACGTTCACCATTAACAGATATCTTTGCATCACCTGCAACACTAAGCGTCGTTGTTCCTGCTGCAATAACTTCAAAATTCTGCGAAATTGATACTGTAGATCCACTCGTCATCTCAAGAGCTGAAAACATCACAACTCCACTATTAGCTTTATCAACCGGACGAATTATAGAATTATCATAAGAAACATTAATTGTCGCTCCATCTATGTCTTTATCAGCAGATATAGTGACTGTTACTGTAACTTCACTTCCAACTGTACCACTTGCCGAACTAATAGATACAGAAACCTGCTCATCAGCCTTTGCATAATATGCAGGAACTAATGATATACCCATTATAAATATTCCTATAAAGGCAATTAATCTTTTTATATTTTTCATAGTAATCCTTTCATATGTTACTTACTGATTCACATCTCCTAAACCTAGAATATATCTCTTTATAACAACAAAATCGAATAAATCTATTTCTCCATCTTTATTACAATCTGCAGCCTTCCAATATATTCCAGATGGTTCTGAAATTCCCAATATAGACCTTTTAACAACTACAAAGTCAAACAAATCAACTTCTCCGTCACCATTAGCATCCCCATATAAAACAATCTCATATCTGCTGACCTCTTCGCCAGAAGAATTATATGTTATAAGAATATCTCCAGTACCGACTAATCCATCCTTCTCATTGCCATTCTTATTAAGTATCTTAGAATAAGCACCATTATAATTATCAATCTTATCAAGCACATCCTGGACATAACCTGATACAGTTAAACCACTTATGTATTTTTCATCCTCATCAACAGATAATGTTGTTGAAAATCCCGGATAAGCAACATCCGGTTCTGGATCTGGTTCCGGTGTTGGATCAGGTTCTTTATCCTGTCTTACAACAGTTATAGTATAGTCCTGATCATCGCCATTAGCTGCCGTAACAGTAATTGTAATATCATTACTTCCAACTGAAAGATCATGATACCCCAGTCCGCTTACATCTGCTGAAGAATCGAGTGTTGACCCCCCAACATATACTGATGAAGTCTCATAATCCACAATCAGACTATATTCTGTCGTATAGTAACTGAATGTTGGCGTTATAGAATAATCTTCAACATACAGGCTCTCAAGTCTGTTATTAGGGCTACCATTGCCTGTAGGTATCTCGCACACATTTTCAGGCATATTCTCATATACAGGTATTCTGAATATAAATGCTATATTATTCTTGTTACTGTCACTATAGCCCTGTGCGCTCTTAACTGATTCACTTCTAGGTGCAAGAACATTAGTCATATACTGGTGACCTCTTCCTGTCATATCAAATTTTTCATAATAAAGAGTATTCTGACCTCTGTTTATGTAACTTTTTCCAAGATATATTGCCCCACCAACAATGGACTTCATTCTCGTATTCCATGGTCTCAATGTCTCTGAATCAGTTCTTGAAGCATACCTGAGACCATTCTGTACCGCTGTCAGTCCACCGCTTGCATAAGCTCCTATATTATAGTAATTGTAATAACCCCAGTAGCCAGACTGTGTTCCTGATATACTGCTTCCATATCCGCTGTTTCCCTGCTCCTGTAATATTCTTGAAGCAAGATGATATGGGCTTACACCTGATTTCTGCCCAGCAAGAAGCAAACCGGTTATATATGTATAATCATTACCTTCATATGATAGATTATGGCTTGAATTCTCCATAAAGGTGCCATCAACCATGCTCTCAAGACCACTCTCATCCTGCAATGAACCATCAAATGAAAGATTCTCGAACATAAATATATTATCTGCATTAAGGAAATTTCTAGGATCAAGTGCATATTCAACAAGTGCAGAAGATGCCTGCACCCAGCCTCCTGAATCAAGCTGTGTGTACTCTCCTGTCTCCCAGTCATAGCACCCGTCAGCTACTGATTTCCATGATGATACAGCTGAGCCATATGTAAGGCTTCGACCAATCACATTCTGGTTTTCCAGAACATCAGACCAGTCTTTTCCATTATGGTCCGCCACAAACACCCAGTTAGGATATTGCGCATGAAGCTGTCTTAACCCATCCTTATAACTATCCGGGAATCCCTGTGAATCCAGGTACTCCTCGAAATCCGCATCCGGCTTATAATCATTTCTCTTATCAACAGTTATGTAACCGCCATATATATAGCCCCTTTCATAACTGCCATTAAGATAAAAGCCTATGCCATACCATGTATCGCCATCTTCATCAGTTGTCTCTTCATATATATCAAACTTAAATCCACCGCTTACAGTTGTAATAATACTGCTGTTTGTTGTAGGACCTTTTCTGATTCTTAAGCCTGTAACATCATAATTAACATGGCCCTGACCAATGGACTCTTCCGCCTTAGTATTAAGCACAGAAGTAACCGTAAGGCATGTCAGCACAAGCATACATAACATGACACCAATTGCGGCTATTCTTTTTGCACTACATTTGTATCCTGATTTCATGTAATCACCTGACTCCTGAATGTATAGTATTAACTAGTTTCTTCCAAATTCTGAAAGCTTTAAGCCCTCATTTCTCTCAAGTACCATATTAACAGACCAGCTATTGGCAAATACCAGAAGCGGATTGCCCTTAAGGTCTTTAATCTTCTTCATATCTGATGTACCTACAATTCTGTTTACATCAATTTCCTCAGGATTCTCAATCCAGCGGATATGCTCATATGGAAGCGGCTCAAGTCTGATATCAACACCGTATTCATTCTTAAGACGGTATTCGAGAACTTCAAACTGAAGGACACCAACAACTCCAACGATAATCTCTTCCATTCCTGTATTGAACTCCTGGAATATCTGAATCGCACCTTCCTGTGCAATCTGGTTGATACCCTTAATGAACTGTTTTCTCTTCATAGTATCAATCTGTCTTACTCTTGCAAAATGTTCTGGTGCAAATGTAGGTATACCCTCAAATGCAAATTTCTTGTTAGATTTGCAGATAGTATCACCGATAGAGAATATTCCCGGATCAAATACACCGATAATATCTCCTGCATATGCCTCATCAACAATATGTCTCTCCTCCGCCATCATCTGCTGTGGCTGACTGAGTCTTATCTTCTTGCCGCCCTGCACATGGTTGGCTTCCATTCCGGCTTCAAACTTACCTGAACATATTCTCATGAAAGCAATTCTGTCTCTGTGTGCTTTATTCATGTTAGCCTGAATCTTGAATACAAATGCTGAGAAATCCTCGGTAAATGGATCAATAACTCCCTGGTCAGACTTTCTTGGAAGCGGAGAAGTTGTCATTAATAAGAAATGCTCAAGGAAAGTCTGTACACCAAAGTTAGTAAGCGCTGAACCGAAGAATACCGGTGTAAGGTCACCAGCACTTACCATTTCCTGGTCAAACTCTGCACTTGCTCCGTCTAACAGTTCGATATCTTCCTGAAGCTTGTCGTAGAAAGCATCACCAATTCTGTCCTTAAGAACAGCCTCATCTGATGCGTCAACAATCTCAGTATCAACTTCCTTCTGACCATTCATAGCTGCCTTGAATAAAGAAACATTTTTCTCTTTACGGTCATATACGCCCTTGAATTCCTTACCGCAGCCGATAGGCCAGTTAATTGGGCATGTAGCAATTCCAAGTACACTCTCAATCTCATCAAGAAGCTCAAATGGGTCATTAGCCTCTCTATCCATCTTATTGATAAATGTAAATATAGGAATGTGTCTCATAACACATACCTTGAAAAGCTTGATAGTCTGTTTCTCAACACCCTTAGAAGCGTCAATAACCATGACCGCAGAATCTGCTGCCATAAGAGTTCTATAAGTATCCTCTGAGAAATCCTCATGTCCCGGAGTATCAAGGATATTAATACAGTAGCCTTCGTAGTTAAACTGAAGAACTGAAGAAGTTACCGAAATACCTCTTTCCTTCTCAATCTCCATCCAGTCAGAAACTGCATGCTTGGCAGTCTTCTTACCCTTTACAGAACCTGCAAGGTTAATAGCTCCTCCATAAAGCAGGAACTTCTCTGTTAATGTTGTCTTACCAGCATCCGGGTGAGAGATAATGGCAAATGTCCTTCTTTTCTTAATTTCACTTTCTAAACTCACTGTTTTACTCCTTTATAAACATAATATATAAATAGTTCATACCCGTTCCGGCATACACATAATATAAGCCTGTGACGCAGTCTACGGCTTCACAGGCTTACTCTAATCAATAGTCTTCGAATTATTCACGGTTAAGACCGAACTTGTATGAAACCTCAGACTTGTCATCAATTCTTCTGAAAATGTTGACTACTCTGTCCATAACCGGTTCGAAATCTTCCTCATTCTCAACCTCAACAGTAACAACCTGTCCGTCTTCCTTAATAACTGCATCCTTAACAAGTGCTAATGCCTTGATATCTTCCTCAGTCTGGGCAACCTGCTCAGGTGTTGTTAACATCTTTGATTTACTCTTATACTTAACAGCGTATGTTCTTGTCATCATATCCTCCTATTGGCTCTTCGTAGCAATATAATCTCATATGTCATTATATTATATAACATGTTTTGGGATTATGCAATGGGGTTTAGTGCGCATGGTAATTGTTTTATCTTAATTCCAGCATCAAATATGGTCTTACTTACATGAAAATATAATGTTTTATCAGCATCACCAATAAGACTGCTATTACTTTTCTCAAAAACAACATGTACCTATACAATCCTTGAAGCTTTCTTCATCTATGAATCAATCTCTACACTCTTGCATTAACTATATAAATATGCTACCATATCCAAAGTAATTTTACAACATAATGTTATTTATGAAACACTATATAGATTGAAGAATCGAGGTATACCCTATGTGGTACATAGCACACACAACTGCCGGCAGAGAGCTAGATGCCGTTGATAAATGCCGCAAATCCATTCCAGAAGATATAGCAGCAAGAGTATTCTCTCCTATCTGGCAGCACGCCAAGAAATATGAAGGTTCCTGGCATCTTGACAATGACATTCTATTTGCAGGATACATATTTATAGAGAGCGATTCAGATTCCAAGACTCTTGAAAAACTTCTCTGGCGTATACCTAATGTAGTTTCTCCTGTCCGCATAGGTGGGGATTTCAATGCCCTTAACAAGGAAGAAGAACAATATCTTCGTCAGCTTATGGACGAGTATAACTATATTGCTATGTCATATGGATATATTGTAGATAACCAATTAATGATATATAAAGGGCCTCTTAGCGGAAGGTCTGATATGGTTAAGAAGATTGACAGACATAAGAGAATTGCTGATGTAGAAGTATATCTGTGGCATCAACCTAAGCGTGTTCGTGTCGGACTAGAAATAATAGATAAAATCACTGCACAGGAATATGCAAAAATCAAATTACAATAACTGGAGATTTCCCATGAATAATAAAATCACTAATACAGATATTAATGAATTCGAAGAAT
>OMED01001020.1_pt1 | contig 12376 bp, 9 predicted proteins | sample 1673411 | NCBI WGS metagenome assembly OMED01 (sample SAMEA103958110, study PRJEB25191) | human gut metagenome | reverse complement strand
TATAAAAACAATAAATCCGAACCCATGACCAATTGGTAAAAGGTTCGGATTATATTGTTTTGGTGGAGATAAGCGGGATCGAACCGCTGGCCTCATGACTGCCAGATGCTATCGGTTCGTGATATTGAGCGTTTTTGCGTCAAATACGTCCGTTTCGTCAACGAAAAGTGCGGAATTTCACAGCAATTTCCCCATTGCATCCACACGCTTTCGCACACACTTGGGTCACAATCTGGGTCAGGGGAGTTGGGTGGATTTGGAGAATACCTGAAGGAGTGATATGGGATTATGGCTTGCGTGTTGCCGATAGGCAAGCTGTATCGGGGCGTATCATTTTCCAAAGGCAAAAGGTCTTTCGGTTTTCCGGAAGGCCTTCGTATTTTATTATGCAGGGTCAGGTCAGAAGCAAGCGTTAGCCATTATTCTGATGGAACCGCTTGCGGAACTCGGTGGGTGGGATGCCGATGATCTGCGTGAAGACGCGGGAAAAGCAATTCGGGTCTCCGAAGCCGACGGAGGCGGCGATCTCCGCAATGCTCTCATCGGAGAGACAGAGCGGACTTTTGGCGAACTCCATGCGTACCTTGTTGACGTAGACGTTGATATTAACGCCGGTGCGCCGCTTGAAGATGCGGCTGAGGTAGGAATCGCTGCAATGGCAGAACTCGGCCAGCGCGGTGACGGTGATGCGGCTTTTATAGTTGATGCGGATGTATTCCAGTGCGTGGGCGAGGATAGTATCCTCGCTCGAATCATGATAGCGGCCCGCGGCGTCGGAATGCGGCTGCGCGCTGTGGAGCAGGTGATAGGTCTGACCGAGATATTCGGCCAGCAGCTCCAGACCGGCGAGCATCTGCTCCACATTTGCGGTGGGCGTGCGGATGGAGCTGCGGTAGAGACGCTGCGCCGTGTCCGGATCAAGCAGCGGCTCCTGCCGGCAGGCGCGGCAGATGCGGCGTGTGGTCTTGCCCTCATTGGTCTGGAAAAATCCGGCGTTGATGGAGCCGAGCAGCACGTCGCCGTCGAAGATCGGGACGACGTATTCACCAAGTCCTGCGTGGCACATGCCAAAGTAGGTGCGGCCAAGCCGCTCACATTTGTGGTACATCCTGCGGATTATGGTGAGGCAGGTGTGATAGTGCTCCTGATCGGACTTCATGTACATACAGAATGGATTTGTGTGCGCGAGAAAGGGGCGGAGCGTCTCGTCGAGCTGCTTGTTGATGGCGACGAAGCCGCAGAAATCCTTGATGCAGAACTGGACGCCGTGTACCTCGGACAGATAGTGCAGGTATTGCCCGATTTTTTCGAACGAGATCGGCATATAACCACCCCATTTTATCATCTTTAATTATATTATATCAGGTGTATGCACCCAGGCCAACACATACTGTATTTTGGAACACTGAACGATCGCCATTTTTCGATACCGTGCGCGAAGCCGAAGCGGCTTTGTAGCTCTCAAACGGGCAATCCGCGTTCCATGTGCGGACGGGGATCTAAAAGGGTGCTGCTTGCCATAGAACCACCGGATTTCGATTGAAATACGGTGGTTTTTCTAATGATGCTGATATTTTGAAATGATGGGCGGATGAGGAATTCAACCTTTGATCAAAAACATATATGGGTAGATCAAAAACAGCGCAAAACCATTTCCGGCTGTCCGTTTGGGCAGCTGTTTTTTACATGCCGCGGGCTTTGGAGGCGGCTTCTGCCTGCAATTTTTTTGTCCTGCTTTTGTGCGGTGGGCCGCTCCGGCCTGCGAAATTTGGTAAATCCCGAAAATGCGCCCCAATATCTGGACATGTTTTCGGCAAAACGGAGAAAAAGGAAAACCGGAACAAAATTTCTTTTCATCCACCCAGGCACGTGATATACTCGGAATATCAAGAGAAAAAAGGAGGAAGCCGGGATTGAGTGAATTGCTGCGCATGGAGCACATCAGCAAACGGTTCGGCAACTTTTACGCCAATCAGGACATCAATTTCTCCGTCGCCAAGGGCGAGGTACATACGCTCCTCGGAGAGAACGGCGCGGGGAAATCGACGCTCATGAATATCCTCATCGGCCTCTACCAGCCCACTGAGGGCAAGATCTTTCTGAACGGGCAGGAGGTCCGCATCGAATCGCCGAGCCAGGCGGTCAAGCTTGGCATCGGCATGGTGCATCAGCACTTCATGCTCGTCGAGGCGATGACCGTCTTTGACAACATCATCCTCGGCGACAAACACGCCAAGGGCCTATTTATCGACCGCGCGGCCCGCAGAAAGGAGATCGAGGCGCTTTCGGAAAAATACGGCCTCGACGTCCAGCTCGACAAGCTCATCACGGAGATCTCCGTCGGCGAACAGCAGCGCACCGAGATCCTCAAGGCCCTCTACCACGGGGCCGAGTTGCTGATCCTTGACGAGCCCTCCGCCGCCCTGACCGACATCGAGGTCGAGGGACTGTTCGCCATCATGCAGAAGCTTGTCGGCGAGGGCAAATCCATCATCTTCATCAGTCATAAAATGCGCGAGGTGCTCCGCATCTCCGACCGCATCACCATTCTCCGCCTCGGCAAGGTCGTCGGCACGGTCGACCGCGCCGAGACCGACGGCCAGAAGCTCGCCGGCATGATGATTGGCAAAGAGCTGACCGAGTCACACTATGAAAAGGTCGACGCCTCCGGCCATGAGATCGTCGCGGAGCTCGACCATGTGGACTATAACAAGGAGAGCAAGCACAGCGGCCTCGCCGATCTGTCGCTCCGCATCCACGCCGGAGAGATCGTCGGCGTCGCGGGTGTCGACGGCAACGGCCAGACCCAGCTGGCCCAGCTCATCACCGGCGTCATCGCCCCGGAGGGCGGCACGGTCCAGCTCAAGGGTGACCGCGTCGCCGTCTTCGACCCGAACGGCTTCATCGAGCACGGCGTCAGCCACGTCCCCGAGGACCGCAACCTGCAGGGCCTGATCGGCGATATGTCGATCGCGGAAAATCTTGTCCTCAAGGACACCGACGATCCGCGCTTCAGCCACGGTCATGGTTTGCGCCTGAACAAGCGCGCCATCCACGCCTACGCGCAGTCCATGATGGAAAAATATGATGTCCGCGCCACCTCTGACAGCCAGAGCGTGCGCGAGCTGTCCGGCGGCAACCAGCAGAAGGTCATCATCGCCCGCGAGCTCGAGAGCGGCCCGTCCGTCCTCGTCATGGCGCATCCTACGCGCGGTCTCGACATCGGCGCGACCAGCTTTGTCCACGACCAGATGATCGCCGCCCGCGCCCGCGGCGTCGGCATTCTGCTCATCAGCGCCGACTTTGACGAGATCCTCGAGATGTCCGACCGGATCGTCGTCTGCTTCGAAGGCCGCATCATGGGCGAATTCTCCGGCAGCAAGCCGCCGATCAACGAGATCAGCCTGGCCATGACCGGTAAGTGAGGGGGAGAGGTATGGGAAAAGTGAAAAAAGCGTTCGGCGCGTTCCTTGTGCCGCTGCTGTCCGTTCTGCTCGCGTTCCTGATCGGTGGTATCATCATGGCTGCCCTCGGCGCGAACCCGTTCCTTGCCGTGAAGTTCCTGTTCCAGGGCGCGTTCGGCTCCAAGGCCGGCATCGGTACCACGCTCACCAAGGCCACGCCCCTGATCTTCACGGCCCTCTGCGCCTGCTTCGCGTATAAGTGCGGCGTGTTCAACCTCGGCGGCGAGGGGCAGTTCCTGATGGGCTCCATCGCCGCGTTCCTGACCTGCTATTTCACCGGCCTGACCGGCTTTGCCGGCGTGCTGCTCGCGCTGCTGGCCGGCGCGGTGGCCGGCGGCTTCTGGGGCATGATTCCCGGCGTGCTGAAAATCGGCCGCGGGCAGAACGAGATGATCATCTCCATCATGCTCAACTATGTCGCCACGCTCTTCATGGGCGTCATCTACACCAGCTGGATCCGCGATGCCTCCGTCCCGCAGACACCCGCCATCGCCGATGAGGTGCATCTTCCGCGCATCATCACCGGGATGCGCTTCACTTGGGGATTTGTGATCGCGGTCGCGGTCGGCCTGATCCTCTATTATGTCCTGTTCTGGACGAGCGCGGGCTTCCGCCTGCGCGCCGTCGGCTGCAACCTCACGGCCAGCCGCTTCAACGGCATTCCCGTCAAGCGCTTTATGCTCGCCAGCTTCATTGTCTCCGGCGCGATTGCCGGTCTCGGCGGCGGCGCGGAGCTGCTCGGTACGCAGTTCCGCCTCATCAACGGCTACGGCGCGGGCTACGGCTTCGACGGCGTGGCGATGGCCCTCATCGGCCAGCTGCACCCGATCGCGACGATGGTCGTCGCGCTGTTTTTCGCGGTGCTCCGCGTCGGCTCCACCACCATGCAGGCCGCTACCGGCGTGCCCACCAGCGTGTCCGACATCATTCAGGCGCTTGTCATCGTCTTCTCCGTCGCTGGCATGGCGCTGACCAAGCTCCCGGAATTCCAGGCGTGGCGCAGCCGCGTCTTCCACGGCAGAAAGGCGGGTGAAGCGTAATGGATTGGATCTCGAGCCTCCTTCTTGCAACGGTCCGTCTCGCCATCCCCGTGCTGCTCATCTCCCTGGCTGAGCTCTACGGCCAGCGCGCGGGCATGGTCAACATCGGCCTCGAGGGCCTCGCCTCCATCGGCGCGCTCGTCGGCTTCCTCGTCTGCTATGTCACGGGATCGAACTGGCTGGGCCTGCTCTGCGGCGCGCTTGCGGGCGTGATCGTCAACATGATCTACGCGTTCTCCACGGTCACGCTCTGCGCCGACCATACCGTCTACGGCATGGCCGTCAACATCTTCGCCCCGGCGCTCGCGTCCTTCATCTACCGCGTCTACTTCGGCACCGGGTCCGACCTCAAGCAGATCACCACCATGTCCTCCGTCGCCATCCCCGGCCTGAAGGACATCCCGGTGCTCGGGCCGCTGCTCTTCGACCAGAGCCCGATGGTCTATCTCACATTCCTGCTCGTCCTCTTCACGGCCATCTTCTTCGGCAAGACCCGCGCGGGCCTGAGCTATAAGGCCGTCGGCGAGAATCCGCAGGCCGCCGCCACGCTCGGCATCCCGGTCGTCGGCGTGAAGTACCTCGCCTGCGTGATCTGCGGCGCCCTGTCCGGCATCGGCGGCGCGTACCTCACCACCTGCTATTCCAGCACCTATACCGATGGTATCGTCGCCGGGCGCGGCTTCATCGCGCTGGCCGCCGTCATCTTCGGCCGCTGGAACGCGGGCGGCATCCTGCTGGCCTGCCTGTTCTTCGGCTTCTGCGACGCGCTCCAGATCCGCCTCCAGGTCTCCGGCATCGCCATCCCGTATCAGTTCTTCCAGATGATCCCCTACGTGGCGACGGTCGTCGTCCTCACGCTCATCGGCGCCCGCCAGGCCGGACCCAAGGCCAACGGCAAGCCCTACCGCCGTGAACAGCGGTAAACCGGTAATAACGCTTCGGCGTTGTTATAAACTTATGGCAGCACCGCATTGTGCGCTGCTGCCGAATCCTAATATTCTATGGAGGACAAAAAATGAAAAAGATCATTGCAATGCTTCTGGCGCTTGTCATGCTCCTGTCGCTGGCGGCGTGTGCCGGTACTGCGAAGACCGACACCGCGGCTCCTGCGGACGACACCAGCAAGACCGACACGACCGACACCGCCGCCGAACCGGCTGACACCACCGAGCCCGCCGACACGACCGATGAACCCGTTGTCACGGAAGAGCCCACCGCTGCCACCAAGGCTGACGGCTCTGCCTATAAGGTCGCCATGATCTGCGACTCCAGCATCAACGACGGCGGCTGGGGCGCAGCCTGCTACAACGCCATGGTTGCCGCAGCCGAGAAGAAGGGCTGGCAGACTGAGGTCACCGACTCCATCTCGCAGGACGCCTACTATGATTCCATCGTCGCCTACTGCACCCTCGGCTACGACATGATTTACGCCCCCGGCAACCAGTACACCGACGCCGTCCTGCAGGCGGCTGAGGAATATCCCGACGTGGCCTTCGCCCTGCTGAACGGTGCGGAAGATACCCCCGCCAAGGCCGTCAACGGCAACGTCTCCTCCCTGCTCCCGAACGCGCAGCAGATCGGCTGGATCGCGGGCGCCCTCGCCGGCCTCATGACCGAGAGCGGCAAGCTCGGCTTCATCGGCGGCATGGAGCTCGACACCACCAAGGGCAAGATCGCGGGCTTTGAAGAGGCGGCCAAGTACGTCGCCGAGCAGGAAGGCAAGACCGTCGAGCTGCTCAACGTCCCCTATGCCAACTCCTTCTCCGACGCCCCGAAGGGCAAGGAATTTGCCACTGAGCTGATCGCCCAGGGCGCTGACGTCTTCTTCGGCGACGCTTCCGCCGTCGACTCCGGCGCGCGCGAGGCCATCGACGCGGCCAACGCCGCCGCGGGCGAAGTCAAGATCTACGACATCGGCCAGCCTGCCGACATCCTCGGCCAGAACGAGTGCATCATCTGCTCTCAGGTCACCGACAACTCCGCCATGATCGTCGCCTCCATGCAGGCTGTCATCGACGGCACCTTCGGCGGCGCGACGCTCTACGGCACGCTGCAGAACAACACCCTCTCCGCCGGCGCGCTGAGCGATCTTGTTCCCGCCGACGTGCAGGAGAAGTACCTCGCCTACATCGACCAGATGATCGCGGGCACGTTTATGCAGTAATCTCTTGCGGAACGCCCAAAGCGCCCGGCGGACCCTGTGTCCGCCGGGCACTTTCCCGTTTTCGGGCATTCTCGCCGGGAAATGCGGCTGCCGACCGGGGAAAACTGTCGATTTCTCCGGTTGACTCTTTTCCGATGCGTGTTATAATGTGGACTGTCTGAAACAATATAAAATTGTAGCGCCAAGGTGTCCGCCGCAAGGCGGATGAAAAGGGAATCCGGTGAGAATCCGGAGCGATGCAGTCACTGTGTACGGGAGCGGACCTGCAAAGGAAGCGCCGGACCGGCCAGATGGCCGGTGTGTGCGTCCTTACCACTGGGAAACCGGGAAGGGCAGAGCCGCGAAGAACGAAGTCAGGAGACCTGCCTTGGCGTGGAATCTCAGATCCGCTGTCCACGGGTCGGCCTTCCTGCAAGTTTGTATGGTCTTCCGCTTTGGAAGACGACATTCGATACGGCTAGGGAGAACGGCTGCGCCAGCGCAGCCGTTTTTATATTTTTCAGAACATTTTAGAAAAGAGGTAGACCTCACATGAAAAAGACCCTCGCGCTTGTGCTCGCAGCCGTGATGCTGCTGAGCCTCCTCTCCGCCTGCAAGAGCAGCGCGGACGAGACCCCCACCGTAGACCCCGCAGAAACCGAACAGACCACTACCCCCGAAGAGACCACGCCCACCGAGGAGCAGACTCCGGAAGAGCCGCAGCCCTCTCAGGAAGAGCTGGATCAGGCAGCCGCCGACAATGTCGCCGCCCTGATCGACGCGATCTATGTCCAGTCCCGCACCGATGAGACCGACGCCCAGTGCGAAGCGGCCAAGGCCGCCTGGGACGCCCTGACCGATGCGCAGAAGGAGCTCGTCGAAGGCGACGAGGCCAGCCCCGATTACTTCGGCCTCGATACCGGCGACGCTTCGCTCGACGATGCGCGCAATCAGGATGAGATCGGCGAGAACGAGCTGCTCGTTGTCTCCTTCGGCACGTCCTACAATGACAGCCGTGTTGCCGATATCAAGGGCATCGAAGACGCCCTGCAGGCCGCGTATCCCGACTGGTCCGTCCGCCGCGCCTTCACCGCGCAGATCATCATCAACCACGTGCAGGCCCGCGATGGCGAGAAGATCGACAACATGGATCAGGCGCTCGATCGTGCCGTCGCCAACGGCGTCAAGAACCTCGTTGTCCAGCCGACGCACCTGATGCATGGCGCAGAGTATGACGAGATGTGCGAAGCCATCGAGCAGTATAAGGACAAGTTTGAATCCGTCTCCATTGCCGAGCCGCTGCTTGGCGAAGTCGGCTCCGACGCTACCGTCATCAATGCCGACAAGGAAGCTGTTGCCAAGGCCATCACCGCTGCGGCTGTTGCCGATTCCGGCTTCGAGAGCCTTGATGCCGCCAAGGACGCCGGTACCGCGTTCGTGTTCATGGGTCACGGCACCGCACACGTTGCCAAGGTGACGTACAGCCAGATGCAGACCCAGATGCAGAACCTCGGCTATGAGAACGTCTTCATCGGCACCGTCGAGGGCGAGCCGGAAGAGACCGCCTGCGAGGCTGTCATCGAGGCCGTCAAGGCTGCGGGCTATACCAATGTCGTGCTGCGCCCGCTGATGGTCGTCGCCGGCGACCACGCCAACAACGATATGGCTGGTTCCGAGGAAGATTCCTGGAAGACCATGTTCGAAGCCGCTGGCTTCACCGTCGACTGCCAGATCCACGGCCTCGGCGAGATCGCCGATGTGCAGGCGCTCTATGTCGCCCACACCAAGGCTGCGATCGACTCGCTGAACGCCTAATTTGACTTAAACTGAGCTCCGGGGTGGGGAAGACCTGCCCCGGAGCCAAGCGCCATTCAGGAGGAACCATCATGAAAAAGACCATCGCCCTTGCGCTCGCTGCGCTGATGCTGCTCGCGCTGCTGACCGCCTGCGCGGCCAAGCCCGCAGAGACCGAACCTGCAGAGCTGGAACAGACCGTGCAGACCGAACAGCCCGCCGAACCCGAAACCGACGAGACTGCGGAGGATGCGGATGCGTCCGCCGAAGAAGAGACGCCCGCCGAACCGGCCCTGCCCGACGGCGTCTATACTGCCGACTTCAACACCGACAGCTCCATGTTCCATGTCAATGAGGCCTGCGACGGCAAGGGCACGCTCACCGTCGAAAACGGCGAGATGACTATCCACGTCAGCCTTGCGGGCACCAGCATCCTCAACCTCTTCCCCGGCGTCAAGGAAGACGCGGAAAAGGAAGGGGCCGAGCTGCTCCAGCCCACCACCGACACCGTTACCTATTCCGACGGCCTCTCTGACGAGGTCTTCGGCTTCGACATCCCCGTTCCTACGCTGGACGAGGAATTTGACCTCGCGCTCATCGGCAAGAAGGGCACGTGGTATGACCACAAGGTCTCCGTCTCCAACCCCGTTCCCGTTGAGGAATCCGGCAAGACCGTCGACGATCTCGCCCTGGCCGACGGCACCTACACCGCCGAGCTGACCTTCGCAGGCGGCTCCGGCAAGGCTTATATCCAGTCTCCCTGCACGCTGACCGTCGCGGACGGCAAGGCCGTGGCTACCGTCGTCTGGAGCAGCAGCAAATATGACTACATGCTCGTGGACGGCGAACGCTATGACGTCCTCACGACCGAGCCCGGCTCCACATTTGAGATCCCCGTCGCGGCCTTTGACACCGAGCTCACGGTCATCGGCGACACCACCGCGATGAGCACCCCGCATGAGATCGAGTACACGCTGAACTTCGATTCTGCGACGCTGACCGCTGCCGAATGAAGAAGCTCTTTATAGCGCTCCTCGCCGCGCTGCTGCTGGCCTTCGCGGCCTGCGCCGCGCCGCAGCAGGAGACCGCCGCGCCGGAACCGGCGCAGAGCGAGCCGGCAAGCGCGGTTTCGTGGGACGACCTGACGTTTGACCGGACGCTCCCGCTTCAATACGCCACGCAGTTTTCTGTTTCCTACGCGGGCGAGGACTATACGCGCCTCACGATCGGCGACGATCAAACATTCCTCATCGTCGCCGGGGACGCGCCCGTGCCGGACGGCGTCCCCGCGGATGTGACCGTCCTGACCCGGCCCCTTTCGCACATCTATCTGGTCGCGACCGCTGCGATGGACTATTTCCGGCAGCTGGACGCCATTGACGCCATCGCCCTCAGCGGCCAGAAGGAGGCGGATTGGTATATCGACGAGGCCAAGGCCGCGATGCAGGCCGGGACGATGGTCTACGCGGGCAAATATTCTGCCCCAGACTATGAGACGATCCTCGCTGCGGGCTGCGACCTTGCCATCGAGAACACGATGATCTACCATACGCCCGAGGTCATCGAGCAGCTCGAGCGCATCGGCGTCCCCGTGCTCATCGAGCGCTCAAGCTACGAGCCGGAGCCGCTGGGCCGCATGGAGTGGCTGAAGCTCTATGCCGCCCTGCTCGGCAGAGAGGACGCGGCCTGCGCATATTATGATGACCTCATCGCCGCGCTCGCGCCCGTGCTCGACCAGGAGCCGACGGGCCAGACCGTCGCGTTCTTCTACATCACGACGTCCGGCGCAGTCAATGTCCGCAAATCCGGCGACTATATCGCCAAGGCCATCCGTATGGCGGGCGGCGAGTATGTCTCGTTCGACGAGAGCGGCGAGGAAAACGCCCTGTCCACAATGACCATCCAGATGGAGTCCTTTTACGACACCGCCCTGGACGCCGACGTCCTCATCTACAACAGCACCATCGACGGCGGGATTACCTCCATCGATGAGCTGCTCGCCAAAAGTCCGCTGTTTGCGGATTTTAAAGCCGTCCAGACCGGCAATGTCTGGTGTATCACGAAAAACTTCTATCAGGAATCGCTCGCCCTCGGCGACATGATCCTCGACGTCCACGCCGTTTTGAACAACCCGGACGCCGCCGATCTCCGGTTCCTAAAAAAATTATCATAACAGGAGGAGCAGCATGGAACATACCCGCAAACTTCACACATGGGGCGGTTTCCTGCTGCTCCTCGTCCTGCTTGTTACCTTTTTGATCTGGAATCTTCTCGCGGGCAGCGTCCGGCTCCCCGCGTCTGAAATATGGGCGGTTCTCCACGGCGGCGGCGACCTCACGCAGCGCCGCATCCTGCTGAATATCCGCCTGCCCCGCTTGCTTGCGGCGATGATTCTCGGCGGCGCCCTCTCCGTCTCGGGCTTCCTGCTGCAGACGTTTTTCCACAATCCAATCGCCGGGCCCTTCGTCCTCGGCATCTCGTCCGGGGCCAAGTTCACGGTCGCGGTCACGATGATCCTGCTGCTCAGCCGGGGCGTCACGTCGTCCTCCGCCGCGCTGATCGCAGCGGCCTTTGTCGGCGCGATGCTCTCAATGGGCTTTGTCCTGCTCATCTCGCGGCGCGTCCGCCGGATGAGCCTGCTCGTCGTCTGCGGCGTGATGATCGGCTATATCTGCTCCGCGCTGACGGACTTTCTCGTCACGTTTGCCGACGACAGCAACATTGTCAACCTGCACAACTGGTCCCTCGGCTCCTTCTCCGGCATGAGCTGGGACAATGTCCGCACGATGGCCGTGGTCTGCGGCAGGGCCCTGATCCTGACGTTCCTGCTCTCCAAGCCCCTCCGGGCCTATCAGCTGGGCGAGGTCTACGCGCAGAATCTCGGCGTGCCGCTGCGCGCGTTCCGTGCGGCGCTGATCTTACTTTCCAGTGTGCTCTCCGCCTGCGTCACGGCCTTTGCCGGCCCGATCTCCTTCGTCGGCATCGCCGTGCCGCACCTGATGAAGTCCCTTTTTAAGTCCGCAGAGCCGCTTTTGATGATCCCGGCCTGTTTCCTCGGCGGCGGCGCGTTCTGCCTGTTCTGCGACCTCATCGCGCGCACGGCCTTCGCGCCCACCGAGGTCAGCATCAGCTCCGTCACAGCGGTCTTCGGCGCGCCGGTCGTCATCTATATGATGCTCCACAGAAAGGGGGCGCAGTGATGGATTATCTGCAAACCGATGCCCTGTCCGTCGGCTACAACGGCAAGACGCTCATCTCCAAGGTCGCCCTCTCGGTACAGCGCGGCAGGATCGTCACGCTCATCGGCCCGAACGGCTCCGGCAAGTCGACCATCCTCAAGACCATCATCGGCCAGCTTCCGTCCATTTCCGGCTCAGTCTTCCTCGACGGCGCGGACATGCGCAGCCGCAGCCGGGGCGACGTCGCCCGCCGCATGGCCATCCTGATGACGGCCCGCATGGACCCCGAGCTCATGACCTGCCGCGACGTCGTCAGCACCGGCCGCTATCCCTACACCGGCCATCTCGGCGTCCTCCGCCCGGAGGACAAGGCCATCGTCGAGCAGAGCCTCCGCGAGACCGACGCGCTCGACTTTGCCGACCGGCCCTTCCAGTCCATCAGCGACGGCCAGCGGCAGCGCGTCCTGCTTGCCCGGGCCCTCTGCCAGCAGCCGGAGCTCATCGTCCTCGACGAGCCGACGAGTTTTCTCGACATCCGCTATAAGCTGGAGCTGCTGACCATCCTCAAGCGCATGGTGCGCGAGGAGCACCTCGCCGTCCTCATGTCCCTGCACGAGCTGGATCTTGCTGCCCGCGTCTCCGATACCGTCGTCTGCGTCGCGGGCGACCGGATCGACCGCGTCGGCCCGCCCTCGGAAATTTTCACGCCCGACTATATCGCGGCGCTCTATCGCATGGAGCCGGGAAAATACGATC
>OMED01001017.1_pt1 | contig 12403 bp, 8 predicted proteins | sample 1673411 | NCBI WGS metagenome assembly OMED01 (sample SAMEA103958110, study PRJEB25191) | human gut metagenome | reverse complement strand
TATAACATATTGGGGATGAGAAAAACAGAGGGGCCAATCCGTTCCGCTTTTTTGAATGTCTTACCCAATTCGAAAACCTTGCTGACTCGCCAAATCGAGAGAGGCATTTAATAAATCAACCTGTCTTTCATAACCTTATTTACCAATATGGTGGACAAATTATGGAAATAGCAGTATAATCAAGCCGTTAATGGGGTGATTATGTGGCACAGATTGATATCTATTTAAAGCGCCTTGTATCAGAAAACACTTTGAATTATCAGGTTGATTTTCTGGCTTTATATGATTTCATACCCAACGAGGATTTAAAAACGCTGTTAGCTGTTTACCATACCCAACTGAATCGCTGGTTTGAGGTTTTGAATCACGATATAAAATCGAAATACAACGATGACGGGGAAAAAGTTTATACTGGTGGGTATTTTCATGCCCAAGACAGTAGAGACTTACTGGATATTATAGACCGTATTAAAACACTAAAAAAGAAATGCAGTCAAACACAATATGCCTTCAGATTTTCTGATAGTGGATATGGCGATGTGATTAGACGTTGCCTTTGTTTTGTTGTAGATAGTGGTGGAAGCACTATACCAGAAGGATTTGAACCCATCGATATTGTTGATTTGGAGCCTGTATTCCAATTGGTGAAAGGAATTGCTCTTGCGCAAGATAAACAGTCAATTTATCGAGAATTAAAACCTGTAGGTGAAGGCTCCTATGCACGAGTGTTCTTCTACTCTGATCCTACATATAACTTTCCAGTCATCTTAAAGCGAGCACGACCGGAACTCGATGATAAAGAAATTGCACGATTTAAACAAGAGTTTGATGTCCTAAAGCAACTCCATTCACCATATATCGTCGACGTATTTGCCTATGATAGTGAGAGGAATGAATATACTATGGAACGCATGGATGAAACAATATATGATTTCATCCAAAAGAGAAATAATAAATTATCTCTCACAGCAAGGAAAAATTCACAGCAAAGGTTATTTACATCGAGACATTAGTTTGACGAATGTTTTTATAAAACATTATGACGATGTTGATGTAGTCAAAATAGGAGATTTCGGACTTGTTAAAATTCCGGAAAGTAACCTGACAAGCTTACTATCCGAACTCAAAGGCTCTCTCAATGACCCGGACTTGATTAATGTTGGATTTGGAAATTACGAAATGAGGCATGAGACTTTTGCACTAACTCGACTCTGCTATTATATTCTTACAGGAAAAACAAATATCGATCGTCAAAAGGATGGTACGATAAAGGCATTTTGGGAGAAAGGGACAAATCCAGACAAGAGCAAGCGGTTCAGTTCAGTTGATGAACTGAAAAGGGCTATCAAAAGTATTACCGATGATAACAAGTGACAATGGATGGCTTAAAGAAATGTATCTTTTTTGCCAATTATTGACAAAAAGAAACACCACCCACTCGGGTGGTGTTTCTTTTTGGAGCACTTTCGATTTGCGCTGCAAATCGCCCGCCTGCGGCGACTTTTATAGAAAAGCGGAGGGAAACCCGCAAAGGTTTCCCCCGCAAACACCCCCTTCCTCGCGAAGAACGAAGGATTCTGCATTCGTCAGACGAAAAGAACTTGCTGCCGACACCCATGCGCGAAGCGCATTTTAATCAGAGGTGAGGCAGGGTTTCTGCGTCGAGCGCATAAGCTCCATACCCCGTGCATGGATCTAAACGTCCCCACCCGAATGGATGGGGCTTTTTGCTTCGACTGCAAAAGGCGCAAACATACTCAAACAGGAGGAACTGAACGGTTCTCCTTGGAATTTGCTGCCGCTCCGCCCTGCTTGTGATGGGTTGAGTGGCGGATAGCCTGCTCTTTTTTACAAAATAATCAGCGTTCTGGAGCAGCTCATTCTACACATAAAGAGAAAATCCAGATCCCGGTGGAATGGTGCGTTGGATAGAGGACATTTGTCTGCATAACATGGGCGCCTTGCAGGAGGAAATCTTTTGGAATGCGAAGGAATTATAGAGAAATCTACAAACCGGTTTCCGGTTAAAGTGAATGATATTGTGCGATTTCCGTAAATCTATTGTTAAAACTAACAAAGATTCTATACGATTCTTGTGAATTTCAGCACTTGAACTTCTGAGTTAGAGTGCTAATATGTAAGCGAAAACAGGCGAGTAAACGTTTTTGCGCCTGCTTCAGAAGAAAAAACGTGTTTTTGGAAGGAGAGTTCAAGATGATTAGCTTTTTCATTTGCCTGGCACTGCTGATCGGCGGCTATTTCACCTATGGCTCCCTGGTGGATCGGACCTTCGGGCCCGATGACCGTGAGACTCCTGCTGTCAAGATCAATGACGGCGTGGACTACATGGTTCTGCCCCAGTGGAAGCTGTTCATGATCCAGCTGCTGAACATTGCTGGCCTGGGTCCCATCTTTGGCGCTTTGAGCGGCGCTCTGTGGGGCCCTGTTGTGTTCCTGTGGATCACTTTCGGTACCATTTTCGCCGGTGCTGTCCACGATTATTTCTCCGGTATGCTCAGCGAGCGTAACGAGGGCGCCTCTATCTCCGAGATCTCCGGCATCTACCTGGGCGGCACCATGAAGAATGTCATGCGTGTGTTCAGCGTTGTGCTGCTGATCATGGTCGGTACCGTGTTCGCCGTGGGCCCTGCTGGTCTGATCCAGCTCCTGTTCTCCAACGGCGGCAGCACCGGTATCCTCACCAACAAGCTGTTCTGGCTGGTGCTGATCCTTGTGTACTACTTCATCGCCACCTTCCTGTCCATTGATAAGATCATCGGTAAGATCTATCCCGTGTTCGGCATCTGCCTGATCATCATGGCTGTTGGTGTGGCCGTGGGTATCTTCACCAAGGGTTATGTGATCCCCGAGATCTGGAACAACTTCACCAATATGCATCCTCAGGGCACTCCCATCTGGAGCTTCATGTTCATCACCGTGGCCTGCGGCGCTATTTCCGGCTTCCATGCCACCCAGAGCCCCTTGATGGCTCGCTGCATGAAGAGTGAGAAGCAGGGCCACTTCGTGTTCTACGGCGCCATGGTGTCCGAGGGCATCATCGCTCTGGTCTGGGCTGCTGCCGGCTGCGCAATCTACACCGGCGCTGATCTGCTGGCCATGGGCGGCGGCGGCTCCACCACCGTGTATGACGTCTGCTCCAAGACCATGGGCGGCGTGGGCATCGCTCTGGCTATGCTGGGCGTGATCGCCTGCCCCATCACCTCCGGCGATACGGCCTTCCGTTCCGCTCGTCTGGTGCTGGCTGACTGGTTCCACATTGAGCAGAAGTCCATCAAGGGCCGTTTGATGCTCTGCATCCCCGTGCTGGGCATCGGCGCGATCCTGGGCGTGGGCAACGCTCTGGGCAAGATCGACTACACCATCATCTGGCGTTACTTCAGCTGGACCAACCAGACTCTGGCCATGATCGTGCTGTGGGCCGCTTCCATGTACCTCTTCTATGAGAAGAAGAACTACTGGATCACCGCTGTCCCCGCTACCTTCATGAGCGCTGTGTCCATCACCTACTTCATGCTGGGCAACGAGTGCCTGGGCCAGTTCCTGAACCACAAGACTGCTGACGGCGCGGTTGTTTACAACACTGCTGTTGCTTATCCCGTCGGCATCATCGCTGCCGCGCTGTTCCTGGGCATCTTCCTGTACAGCATCAAGAAGCGCGACGTGAAGCCTCAATACGAAACTCTGGGCAAGTAAGCTCTGAGTAATCAATCCGAAAGCGGCGGAAAGACTCTCTCCTTTCCGCCGCTTTTGAAGCTATCAATGAACGATCACGGAGGAACACTATGTTATTTGCGCCTGTGCGTCTCGGCAGCACCGCCCTGTCGGCGGAAGTCCTGACTGCGGATGTTAAAAACTGCAAGCACTTCGGCCCCTGCGGCGTAGGGGAAAAAGCGCTGTATCTGAACGGTTTCCTGTTTGACCGGCACTACTATGTGGCGCTGGGGGATATCCGCCGGGTATTCAAGCGGGTCGCCATGAGCAAGGGCGGTTTCACCGGAAACGGCGTCTTTGGCGCTATTCCGTACCTGGTGGTAGAATACGGTGACGGTACGCAGAAGCAATGCACCTTCAAGCGGGAGGACAATGTGGATGATCTGCTGGCCTATCTGGCGAAGGTCTGTCCCGGTTTGCCGCTGCACAGCGTTCAGGCGGAGCAGCGCCTTGCCCGGAAGGCACAGGAGGAAGCCGTCCGGTATCTGGACGTGCTGACGCCGGAGGCACAGGCGGCCCGGGAGAAGCTGGAAAAGGCCAGAACCTTCCTCGCCGGCTATCCGAAGCTGACGGACCGGCTTTCCACTGCGGCCAAGGCCAAGCGGGTCAATGAGCACACCAATCCCGCCCATAAGTGGGTGGCGCTGGCCATTGTGCTGGCGGGCCTGATCGCCGCAGTCTACGGTGTCATTGCCTGGCGGCGGCAGGAGGGCTTTGGTATGTACTTCACCCTGCTGGGCCTGGCGGTGGTGTTCCTGTTCTCCGGTACGCAGGTCATTCCCACCATGAAGAACAACAAGCGGGCGGTCACCGCCGCTTGGGAGCAGGCCCAGAAGGACGTGGCCGGGGTACTGCCGGAACATTTCCCCCTGCCTGCCCGGTATGCCCATCCCGTTGTGCTGGATCGGATGATCCGCGTCCTGCGGGAGGGCCGCGCCCAGAACGCCGAGGAGGCGCTGGCGGTGGTCAAGGCGGATTTGAAGGCCCTGAACGCCGATGTGCAGGTCTCTCAGGAGGAATATGACGAGGTCGTGGCCATCAAGCCCATGTTCCTGGTCAGCAATTACGAGTGATCGTATTATAAAGTATATAGGTATGCAAAAAGCGGAGGCCGTCGGCCTCCGCTTTTTTGCTGCGCATTGGATGGCATTTTCCGCGCTTTTCTAATTCAGCAGCTTTTTCCGCTCCTTCCAGTCCGGCAGGTATCGCTCCAGCAGCGCGTAAAAGCCGGGGCCGTGGTTCATCTCCCGGAGATGGCACAGTTCATGGACCACCACCAGTTCCACTGCTTCCTCTGGACAGCACATCAGGTAGCAGGAAAAGCACAGACTGCCCTTGCTGGAGCAGCTCCCGTAGCGTTTTCTGGCCGTGGTGATGCGGAGACCGGTGGGGTGGACCCCCATGATGGCGCTCCAATGGGCCACCCTCTCCGGTAGAACGGCCTGTGCCTGTGTTTTCAGTGCCTGAGTTTCCGGAGCATCCGGCGGCGGCAGAGTGGGGCGGGCGGCCTGCTTTGCCAGATGGCGGACGATCCAGTCCTTATGTTTTTCTACAAATGCGTCGATCTCCCGCCGGGAGATTCGCAGAGGGGCTCGGACGATCAGCCGTCCATCCCGCGTCAGCTCCAGTGCCAGGGTTTCCCGGCGGGAGCGGATCAATTCATACGTGTTCATAAGAGCAGTATAGCACCTTCGTCAAGTCCTTGAGGAAAATGAGCAATTTTTGTACTAATTGTAAATTTTGCTGGATGCGTAATCGTTTTTATGATATTAGCGTTGACATGTATCGAATAAAGGGTATACTAAAATCAGAATATAATTAAAGGAGGTTCTTCTATGCCTGCAAAAAAGAAAACAGCGCCTGTTAAGCTCACCGCAAATCCGCGCGGCAGCGCCCGTGTTTCTAAAAAACCGCCTCTGACGCCTGCACAGCTGAAGCAGATCGACGCGTATTGGCGCGCATCCAATTACCTCACCGCCTGCCAGCTCTATCTGCTGGATAACCCCCTGCTGGAGCGGCCTTTGACCGCTGCGGATCTGAAGCAGACCATCGTGGGCCACTGGGGTACCTGCCCGGGCCAGAACTTCATCTATACGCATTTGGACCGGGTCATCAAGCGGGATGATCTGGATATGATCTACCTTTCCGGCCCCGGTCACGGCGGCAACGCCATGGTGGCGCAGGACTGGCTGGACGGCAGCTATACCGAGGTCTATCCCAATATCACCCGGGATAAGGACGGCATGAAGAAGCTCTTCAAGCGGTTCTCCTTCCCCGGCGGTATCCCCAGCCATGTGGCGCCGGAGACCCCCGGCTCTATCCACGAGGGCGGCGAGCTGGGCTATTCTCTGGCCCACGCCTTCGGCGCTGTGGCGGATAACCCCAGCCTGATCGCCGCCTGCGTGGTGGGTGATGGCGAGGCCGAGACCGGCCCGTTGGCCACCTCCTGGCACGGCAACAAGTTCATGAACCCCATCACCGACGGCGCCGTGCTGCCTATCCTGCACCTGAACGGTTTCAAAATTGCCAACCCCACCATCTTCTCCCGCATGAGCCATGAGGAAGTGGAGAGCTTCTTCCGGGGCTGCGGCTGGGAGCCTCGCTTTGTGGAGGGCAGCGAGCCTGCCGAGATGCATCAGAAGATGGCCGCCACGGTGGACTGGGCCATCCGTGAGATCAAGCGGATCCAGGAATACGCCCGCACCAGCGGCGACGCCAGCCGCCCCCGCTGGCCCATGATCGTCCTGCGGACACCCAAGGGTTGGACCGGCCCCAAGGAAGTGGACGGTCACGTTCTGGAAGGCAGCTGGCGGGCCCATCAGGTGCCCATCTCCATGGGCCCCGACACGGAAAAACACCTGCCGGAGCTGGAGGAATGGCTCCGCTCCTACAAGCCGGAGGAGCTGTTCAACGCTGACGGCACCCCCGTGGATCTGGTGGCCTCCTTCCCCCCTGCCGGAACCCGCCGCATGGGCGCCAACCCCCATGCCAACGGCGGACTGCTGCTGCGGGATCTCCGCACCCCCGATTTCCGGGACTACGCTGTGGACGTGAAGGCTCCCGGCGCGGTGGAAGCGCAGGATATGTACGTCCTCGGCACCTACGTCCGGGACGTAATGAAGCTGAATCTGGACGCCCGGAACTTCCGCATTTTCGCGCCGGATGAGACGGCCTCCAACCGCTTGCAGGCGGTGTTTGAGGTCACCGGCCGCCGCTTTCTGGATGAGCAGATCCCCAATGTGGACGAGGACCTGGACCCCGATGGCCGGGTCATGGACTCCATGCTCTCTGAGCACTTCTGCGAAGGCTTTTTGGAGGGCTACCTGCTGACGGGCCGCCACGGCTTCTTCGACAGCTATGAGGCCTTCATCCGCATCGTGGACTCCATGTTCTCCCAGCACGCCAAGTGGCTGAAAATGTGCAACGAGCTGCCCTGGCGGCACGATATTGCCTCTTTGAACTATATTCTGGCCTCCAACGTCTGGCAGCAGGATCACAACGGCTTTACCCATCAGGACCCCGGCTTCCTGGACCATGTGGCCAACAAGAAGGCGGACGTGGTGCGGATGTATCTGCCCCCCGATGCCAACTGCCTGCTCTCCTGCTTCGACCACTGCATCAAGAGCCGGAACTATGTGAACGTCATCGTGGCCAGCAAGCATCCCCGTCCCCAGTGGCTCACCATGGAGCAGGCGGTCAAGCACTGCACCCAAGGCATTGGCATCTGGGAGTGGGCCTCCAATGATGCCGGCGAGGAGCCGGACGTGGTGATGGCCTGCTGCGGCGATACCCCCACTTTGGAAACACTGGCCGCCGTCAGCATTCTGCGGAAGGAACTGCCGGAGCTGAAGATCCGCGTGGTGAACGTGGTGGACCTGATGAAGCTCCAGCCCCATACCGAGCATCCTCACGGCCTGACTGATTCCGAGTACGACACACTCTTTACCAAGGATAAGCCTATTATCTTCGCCTATCACGGCTATCCCACCCTGATCCATGAGCTGACCTACCGCCGTCACAACAAGAATCTCCATGTCCGGGGCTACAAGGAGGAGGGCACCATCACCACGCCCTTCGATATGCGGGTCCTCAATGACATTGACCGCTTCGATCTGGTCATCGACACCGTGCACCGCCTGCCCCAGCTGGGCAACCGGGGCGCCTATCTGGTGCAGAAGATGAATGACAAGCTGGTGGAGCACCGCCAGTATATCCGGGACAACGGCATCGACCTGCCGGAGGTCCGGAACTGGAAGTGGGAGGGCTAACGCCGAAAGAACCCCCAATATGCGCAGGGCGGCCGGATCACGGCCGTCCTGCTTTTTTTCTGCGCCGCTACTGGGATTTTCGCAAATTTCAAAGGTTTTAGCCGGCAAAAATTGACAGCTTCTTAACGTCTGGTGTATAGTAGAGACAGTGCGGGTCTCCGCGCCTACTACATGATCGGAGATTATCTATGCTTTCTGATATTTTCAGCAACCACCTGTTGATGAACGCGCTGCTGGCCTGGGCCACGGCGCAGCTCCTGAAGTTCTTTATCTATTTGGCGGTGAACCGCACCATCGACTGGAAGCGGCTTACAGGGGACGGCGGGATGCCCAGCGGTCACTCTGCCACCGTGACCGCACTGGCGGTGACCTCCGGTCTGGAATACGGCTATGACTCCCCCGTTTTTGCCGTGTGCGTGATCCTGGCCGTCATCGTCATGCATGACGCCATGGGCGTCCGTCGGGAGGCGGGACGCCATGCCAAGGCCATCAATGAGCTGCTGGAAATGCTCGACAGCGAGGAGGCACCGGAGGTGAAGCTGAAGGAATTCCTGGGCCACACGCCTATGCAGGTGTGCTGCGGTGCGGTGCTGGGCTTTATCGTTGCGCTGGCCCTGGGGTGAAATGGTTGACAACAGGGGAAAAAGACGATAAAATAAGACGTTATGAGTTCAAAGGAGGCTGTTTGCCTCCAATTCTGGAATAAAGTTGAGGGAAGAATCATGGCACAGGACAAAAAAGTGGAACAGATCACCAGTATGGAGGACGATTTCGCCCAGTGGTATACGGACATCTGCAAGAAGGCGGAGTTGATCGACTATTCCAGCGTGAAGGGATTTATGATCCTGCGTCCATACGGCTACGCTATCTGGGAAAACATTCAGCGGATCATGGACGGGGAGTTTAAAAAGACCGGACACGAGAACGTGGCAATGCCCGCGCTGATCCCGGAGAGCCTGCTGAAAAAGGAAGGCGAACTGGTCAACGGCTTTGCCCCTGAGGTGGCTTGGGTCACCATGGGCGGCAGCGACAAGCTGGAGGAGCGGCTGGCTTTCCGCCCCACCTCTGAGACCATGTTCTGCGACCACTGGCACAGCGTCCTTCAGACCTACCGCCAGCTCCCCATGCTCTATAACCAGTGGTGCTCCGTGATCCGCTGGGAAAAGACCACCCGCCCCTTCCTGCGCAGCCGGGAATTCTGGTGGCAGGAGGGCCACACCATCCACGAGACCGCTGAGGAGGCTATGGCAGAAACGGAGCAGCAGCTCAACTGCTATGCTGACTTCTGCCGCGATGCGCTGGCCATGCCGGTAGTCAAGGGCCGCAAGACCGACAAGGAGAAATTTGCCGGCGCTGAGGCCACCTATACCATCGAGAGCATGATGAAGGACCGTAAGGCCCTCCAGTCCGGCACCAGCCATTATTTCGGAGACAAGTTCTCCCGGGCCTACGATGTGACCTTCACCGGTCGGGACAACAAGCTGCAATATCCCTTCCAGACCTCTTGGGGCACCACCACCCGGCTCATCGGCGCGGTCATCATGACCCACGGCGATAACAACGGTCTGGTGCTGCCTCCCGCCATCGCCCCCATTCAGGTGGTAGTGATCCCCGTGGCGGCCCACAAGCCCGGCGTGCTGGAAGCAGCCGCTGAGATCAAGACCCGTCTGGAGGCTGCCGGCCTGCGGGTGAAGCTGGACGATTCCGACAACTCTCCCGGTTGGAAGTTCGCCGAGTATGAAATGAAGGGCGTGCCTGTCCGTGTGGAGATCGGTCCCCGCGATCTGGAAAAGGGACAGTGCTGCTTGGCCCGCCGTGATACCGGCGAAAAGAGCTTTGTCGCTCTGGACGGGCTGGAAAGCCAGGTGCAGAGCCTGCTGACCGCCGTTCACGACAACCTGTATGCTCAGGCGGAAAAGAATCTGGAGGACAACACCTTCGACCTGAACTCCTGGCAGGAGGTCAAGGAGATGGTGGAGACCAAGGGCGGCTTCGCCCGGACTAAGTGGTGCGGCAAGCTGGAGTGCGAGCTGAAGATGAAGGAGCTGGCAGGTGTTTCCAGCCGCTGCATGCCGCTCAAGCAGTCCGGCACCGAGGGCGTTTGCCCCGTCTGCGGCGAGAAGTGCACCACTGATATCTACTGGGGTGTGGCTTACTAAGCCGACTTTCTGCAAAATAAACGATCCCCGTCCTTTCTTCGGAAGGGACGGGGATCGTTGCCTGATAAAAACACCCCGGCTCTTTTCAAAAGAGCCGGGGTGTTTCGCCGTTGCTATGTTATTGATAGGAGTCCGCCAGTGCCTTGAACCGAGGCAGCGCCCGTTCGATCATTTCCGTCTGGACGCAATAGGCGATCCGGAAGTGGCCGGGAGCACCGAAGCCGCTGCCGGGGACCAACAGCAGGTCGAATTGCTTGGCTCGCTCGCTGAAAGCCATGTCATCCGGTTCCAGTGACCGGGGGAACAGGTAGAAGGCTCCACCGGGCTGGACCACATGGTAGCCCATCTCTCGAAGTGCGTCGGTCAGCAGGGCGCAGTTGCGTTCATAGACGCTGATGTCCGCCGTCAGGTCACAGCATTCCGCCGCCACCCTCTGAAATAGGCTGGGGGCATTGACATATCCCTGAGAGCGACCTGCACCTGCCGCCGCGGCGTAGACGGAATCAGCGTCCGTCACCTGCTTGGGCACCAACACATAGCCCAACCGCTCGCCAGGGAGGGAAAGGGACTTGGAAAAGGAGTAGCAGACGATGGTGTCCTTGTAGATCTGCGGTACCCAGGGGACCTCCACGCCGTGAAAGGCAATCTCCCGGTAAGGCTCGTCGGAGATCAGATAGATGGGGTGGCCGTAGAGCGCTTCCTTAGCCCGGAGGATCGCTGCCAGAGTTTCCAGCGTCTGGCGGGAGTAGACCACGCCGGAGGGGTTGTTGGGGGAGTTGATGATCACGCCCTTGGTGCGGCAGGTGACTGCCTGTTCAAAGGCGGAAAAGTCGATTTGAAAGTGCTCCGGCTCCGGGGGGATCACCTTGACCTTCCCCTTGACACCCTCGATAAACACCCGGTACTCCGGAAAGTAGGGGGCAAAGAGGATGTACTCGTCGCCGGGGCAGGTCAGTCCGCCCAATACACAGCAGAGAGACGCCGCCGCGCCTACGGTGAGGTACAGCTCGTCCGCCGTATACTGCTCCCCAAACCGACGGTTCAAGGAGTCAGCAATCCGCTGTCTGGCGGCGGGATCGCCGGGGGCGCTGGTGTAGCAGTGAATCGTGTCTGCCTGTTCCCGCAGCAGCCGGATAGCGGTATCATTCACTTCTGCGGGAGCGGGGACGCTGGGGTTTCCCAATGAAAAGTCAAATACGTTTTCCGCACCTACCTCTGCGGCCCGCTGACGGCCATATTCAAACAGCTCCCGGATCACGGAACGGGCCGTGCCCAGCTGCAGCATCCGTTGAGAAACCATAAACACTCCTCCTGTCCTTCCCATCGGTTGATTTTACAACATGAACGGCAGTTTACCGTATTTTTATTTTACTGCCCGGTCTGGCCACTGTAAAGCGGCATCACCGCTCAATCGAAAGTGAAAAGCCGGGACTTTTTTGTGCCGTTTGACACAGGGGGGCGGAGGTCGGGAAAGGCGGTTGAACACCTTTGTAAAATATTTTTTCGGATGTCAGGAAAAAATAAAAATTGTCTTGACAAACGGGGCGTTTTAGGGTATCCTATATAGGCACTCAATCATACGGCTTCGGTGACATAGCCAAGTGGTAAGGCAAGGGTCTGCAAAACCCTGATTCCCCGGTTCAAATCCGGGTGTCACCTCCATATGAACACCACCCGTATTTCGAACTTTTTTGTCGAAATACGGGTGGTTTCTTATTTGAAAAGCCTTGCGATACAAGGCTTTCCGTTTTTTTGTGTATGGCTAATGTGTATCGGGAAACATCAAAATTGCGAAGATGTTTTCATACGCCGGCATCGTTATATGAACACGGCTTTTCGATATAGCTACCTTGATATGTTACTTCAAATGCTTGCGGTGTCTTGTATTTCAGCGTTTGATGGGGGCGAACCTCGTTGTAAAAGCGAATATACTCATCCACACTCTTCCGAAAATGCCGTTCAGAAGTGTATTCGCGCCGGTAGGCCTCCTCTTTTTTGAATGTGGCAAAGAATGTCTCTGCGACCGCATTATCGAGAGGTGTGCCGCTTGCTGAGAAGGAGTGTTTGACATTATATTGCTGTAAAAGTTTACTGAAGGCTGCGGAAATGTACTGCCCACCCCTATCACTATGAAAGGTCAGGCTTTGCGGATAGCCTCGTTCTGCATAAGCGTTGCGGAACGTGGTTGTGACAAGGCGAGTACTGGCTGCGCGGGATACCCGATACCCTACGACTTTACGGGAG
>OMED01001010.1_pt1 | contig 12472 bp, 18 predicted proteins | sample 1673411 | NCBI WGS metagenome assembly OMED01 (sample SAMEA103958110, study PRJEB25191) | human gut metagenome | reverse complement strand
TTGCAACGCTTGGCAGCAAGTATGAGAAAGTCAACGGCGTCGTTGACTACGCCGAGCTTGCGCTCGGCCCCAAGTATGCCTATTATGTAGGTTGGTTCATGACAACGATCTACACTCCGGCGCTTGCGTCGATGCTGGCGTTTTTCTCGGCAATGATGTTTTTGCAGCTATTCGGCATATCGTCGATCGACTTTGCAAACGGCCAGGTAAACGCCGTTGCAATCGGTGTCGGCGCGGGATTTTTGATGATCGGCTACGGCATCAACGCGCTCAGCCCGAAGATCGCCAGGTCGGAATGACGGTCATCAAGCTCATTCCGCTCATCCTCATGGGCGTTGCCGGAACCATTGCCGGCCTTGTCAACGGCACGACGCTCGAGGTGCTCGACTATGTCAATTCCGCCGACTATGTTGCTGTTGACGGCACGGGATTTTTCAAGGCCATCGTCGGCTTTGCCTTCGCCTACGAGGGCTGGATACTCGCAACAAGCATCAACGCAGAACTTAAAGACTCGAAAAAGAACCTGCCTCGCGCACTGGTCATCGGCGCGCTGGTGACGATAATTCTCTACGCGCTGTATATCTGGGCGATGAGCATCGTGGGCGATGTAAACACCATCATTTCCACATGGCCGTTCGGCGAGAGCCTGCCGCGCCTTGCGTTCTCGAAGCTGTTCGGCAACGTCATCGGCACTATCGTGTATGTTTTCATCACCATATCCTGCCTCGGCACGATGAACGGCCTGATCATGGCCTCCTGCCGCAGCATGTACTCCGTTTCCGCGCGCGGCATGGGCCCTCAGCCGAGCTTCTTCGGCCACATCGACGATCAGAATAACTTCGCCATCAAGTCCTCCATCGTCGGCATGATGCTCGCAGGCTTCTGGTATGCCTGGACGGTCATGATGTGGATGGGCGGTCCCGGCCTGTTCGGCGCGGTGCACTCAAGCGAATGGTTTGCCTGGGAGCCGGACGAGATCGGCATCATCTGTCTGTATCTGATGTATATCCCCATGATGATCGGACTCATGGTCAAGGCAAAGGAGCTTGGCCCTGTCAAGCGCTTTGTGCTTCCCATTCTGGGCGTTGCCTGCTGCCTGTTCTTCTGCTACGCGATCTGGACGGGCTACGGCTGGAAGCAGTGCGTCGGCTTCCTGATCTTCTTCGCGGTCGTCATGTTCATCGGTTATCTGTTTGAAAGATACCGCGTCAAGCACGCGCAGACGGCAAAGAAATAAAATCAAAACAAAATCGCCCCTGCGTCACATCGGCGCAGGGGCATATTGCGTGAATAGAAAAAACACGGTATAATATAGCCGAAAACGAATTTCGGAGGAAAATATGAGATATCCCTGTTTGGTGGTCGATCATGACGACACCGTTGTCAACAGCACCGCCACGGTCCATTATCCATGCTTTGTAGAGTACACGGGTATCTATCATCCCGAGGTGCATTACACACTTGAGGAGTATATCAAATATAACTTTGACCCGGGCGTGGTCGCGTTTTTCTGCGATATCATCGGCATGAGCCGCGCCGAGACCGAGCGTGAGCAGCTATATTGGAACGACTATGTCCAGCATCACGTTCCGCAGGCCTACGACGGCATGCGCGAGCTGCTTTGGCGGCATAAGGAGCAGGGTGGCGTGCTGTGCGTCGTATCACATTCCTACACTCAGAACATTCTGCGCGATTACCGCGAAAACGGCCTTCCCGAGCCTGACCTGGTGTTCGGCTGGGAAAGTCCGGCGAGCGAGCGTAAGCCCAGCCCCTATCCGCTTGAGCAGATAATGAAGCGTTTCGGCTTTTCACGCTCGGAGCTTTTGATGCTCGATGACCTCAAGCCCGGCTACGATATGGCCAAAAGCTGCGGCGTTGATTTTGCGGCTGCCGGCTGGTCGAATGACATCCCGGAGATCGAGAGCTTCATGCGCTCAAACTGCGATAAATACTTCAAAACGGTTGCCGGATTTTCCGATTTCCTTGAGGAGATTTGACAATGAAAATGGGTAAACAGATCTACCGCGTCGTGCTCACGGGCGGCCCCGCCTCGGGCAAAACGACGCTTATAAGCCGCATCCTCAAGGAGTTCAAGCAGGATGACGGCTGGCGCGTTATAACCATTCCCGAAACGGCGACCGAGCTTATATCGGGCTTCGGAATAAATCCATTCGGCGTTTGTATGTCGATGCTGAAGTTTCAGGACTTTGTCATCGCCGACCAGATTCATAAGGAGAAGCTCGCCCTTCAGGCGGCCGAGGTCGTGCCGGAGGAAAAGGTGCTAATCGTTTACGACCGCGCGCTTTTGGACGACAAGGCATACATCACCGACGAGGAATTTGCCGAAACGCTTTATCGCGTCGGCGGCAAGACCGAGGCCGAGGTGCTCGCAGGCTACGACGCGGTGCTGTATCTCGTCACCTGTGCCAAGGGCGCGGAGTTTGCGTACAACCTCGGCAACACCGCGCGCAGCGAGTCGATAGAGTACGCGCGCGAGATCGACGATCGCACGCTGAACGCCTGGAGCGCGTATCAGAACCTGCGCATCATTGATAATTCGGTCAATTTCGAGGATAAGATCAACCGCGCGATACGCGAGATCTATCGCGTCATCGGGGAGCCGGAGCCAATGGTCAAAAAGCGCAAGTACCTCATTGCCATGCCGGATATCGAGCTTTTGAAGTCGCGCTATCGCGCCGTCGGCATCGACATGGTGCAGACATACCTCGCAATGACGAACCCGGCCATCGAACGCCGCGTCCGGCGGCAGAAAAACGGCGAAGAGGAGCTGTTTTTCTACACCGAGAAGCATTTCCGCCCCGACGGTACGAAGTGGGACACCGAACGTCCGATCACCGAAAAGGAGTACGGCCGCTATATGCTCGAGGCCGACCCGGCGCTCGGCAGCGTGAGCAAGGTGAAGTACCGCTTTGTGTATGACAGCTGCCGGTTTGAGATCGACGTTTACCCGTTCTCGGCCGAGCGCGCAGTGCTGTTTTGTTATTCCGAAAAGCCCGAGCGCAGCGCTCCGCCGGAGCTTGAGATCATCAGCGACGTGACCGGCAAAGCCGAATATAAGAATAAGCAGCTTGCAAAATCACAAACTCTGTGAAAAAGCGCCCGACAATTTGTCGGGCACTTAAAATATATAAGTAGATTACTTATTTACCTTCAATTTTGCCGAAGATATTTGCGAGGATATCCATGACCTTCTTGCTTGCGTCGCTGCCGCCTGCCCACTCGAGGATCTTGCCGATGCTTTCAAAAATGTGATTTAACATTGTGTTGTGCTCCTTTCAGTTAAGTTTATAGATTAAAGACCTATCTTGCCGAGAATGTCGCCGATCTTATCGAACCAAGTCATCTCGGGAGTGTCTCCGGTTTTGTCGAGTATCCATGCTACGAAATCTGCAATACCACTAAGCATAATAGCGCTACTTCCTAAATTAAAATGTTTTCCGTTGGCCGATACATGTTTGGAAATAGTCATGTATTTTTGTGTTGCGGCTCGGCCGTTTGCCGCCTCAATTATAAGGACGGAAAAATTTCGACTATATTCCGCAAAATTCGACTGTTAACAGTTTATTAAAAACTTTTTAATAAATACTTGCGTGCAACCTCAACATGCGGTATAATAATTATTATTGCACATCCGGGTGTAGCGCAGTTGGTAGCGCGCCTGCTTTGGGAGCAGGATGCCGGGGGTTCAAGTCCCTCCACTCGGACCAAAAATCCTCTGAAATCACTGATTTCAGAGGATTTTATCTTTATACGAAATTATGAATTGACATTTAAAAAACATGCTGTATAATATAACGATTTAACTCATGTTAGATGGTCGGTTAGGGAGATTATTTTGGGGAGAAAAGAAAATGCACGACTTCAGGTATGTTACAAAAAATGATGCAAAACTAATTAAGGAAGAATTATACCAAATCCTTTATGAGGTTCAGGATTTGGTGCGCGATAATTTTACTTTCAGTTTCAGACCAATCGGAAGTTCAAGCCGCAATATGATAACCCATGACACAAAATCTAACATTGGTTTTGACTTTGATATCAACCTCGAAATCAATGACGATAATGGGGACTTTGAGCCTAAAGAAATACGGACAATAATGCGCAATGCTATCAAGAGTGCTGACAATAAAAAAAGTCAGCCCCCCTACTTCTCGTATTATCCATAGCTGTGATTTTGCCATCGTACATAACTGCACCGACGGCAGACAACAGTACATTCGGTTCAATAAGGATAACGACTATTATTCTTGGGAATATCAAGGGAAAGGATTTGCTGATCTGGACAAAAAAATTGACTGGCTAAAAAAGAACGGATTGTGGACAGCTTTAAAAGAATATTATATTGAAAAGAAAAATTTAAACGAAAATCCTGATAAGCACTCTCGCTCAATCTTCGCGGAATCAATCAATGAAATGTGTCAGAAAAACGGCTGCCGCAAGTAATTTTCAGTCTACAGCATCTCATATCTTGACAGGGTGACTTTTTCAGCCACCCCACTATTTCCTTTTTACGTCATAATTTGTGCTTTGCCCTCTGTAATCATTTTTGCCAGCTTTTCTTTACATTCTTCCTGTATTTTGCGTAGAGATTCGCATAAAAGTTCATCAGCAAGGGCAGAAACAGCTTGTTGCATCTGCCCTACGAAGTAATGATTTCGGAGGGTAGGTGTACTATAATGCTTTTATCAATCGAAGCTAAGCAAAACAGCATTCAGGAGGATACAATATGGTTCGCGAAATTTGCAAAGACGAGGCGTTTCTCGCGCAGAAGGCAGAGCCGGCCACGGCGGATGACCTCGGTGTTGCGCAGGATCTTTTGGATACGCTCATTGCCCACAAGGACGGCTGCGTCGGGCTGGCCGCAAATATGATCGGGGTCAACAAGCGCATCATAGTCTTTGAAAACGGTGGAAAGTACATGATCATGCTCAACCCCGTCATAATAAAAAAGCTCGACCCGTATGAGGCCGAAGAGGGCTGCCTGTCGCTTGTCGGCACGCGCAGGACCGAACGCTGGCGCTCCATAAGAGTTCAGTGGCAGAACGAAAAGTTCCAGACTCGGGTCAAGACCTTCACGAGCTTTACCGCCGAGATAATTCAGCACGAGATCGACCACTGCGAAGGAATCATAATATAAAGCAACGGAAAACTCCTCACCTTACCGGTGAGGAGTTTTTGCGCTCATGTGCCGAAATATAGGCCAAAATGATCTCCGCGCTTTTTTCCGTTCCAACGGAGGAGTCAACCGTCAGCTCATAGTTTTTGGCCTCGCCCCAGCGCATGCCGGAGATATGCTTATAATAGGCGGCTCTCGCCTTATCCGAGCGGCGGATATTGCGCTTTGCCTCCTTGAGCGTGTCGCCGTAAACCTCCCGGACTCTGCCGATGCGAAATTCCATCGGAGCATGGACAAACACGCGCACGACGTTCTCGTAATCCTTCAGAACATAGTCCGCGCTTCTGCCCACAATGACGCAGCTTCCGTTGTCTGCGATCTTCCTTATGATCTTCTCCTGCGCCTCGATCGCGTGCTGCACGACGCGCGTGCTCAGATAAAGTTCGCGCAGGATATCCGGCGAATTTTTGTGGACATCGGAAATGAACTCCTGATCAAGGCCGCTTTCGTGGGCGGCAAGCGCGATCATCTCCTTGTAATAGAACGGTATGCCCAGCTTTTCGGCAACGAGCTTGCCGATCTGCTTTCCGGATGAGCCGTGCTCGCGAGCGATGGTTATGATAACGCCCGGCGCCGAGGACTTCAGCACAGGTGCGGCAATGCTTTGAGCCGCGCTGAGAGCCGGAGTTTTGACATAGTCGCTGTTAAGAAACTGCCTGTAAAACACAAGGCCGACAATGCTTGTAACGGTATCCGTCACGGGGAAGGTCAGCCAGAACCAATTAAGGCCGAAACGCGAGAACGCATACCCCAGCGGCACGAACAGCACGACCGTGCGTATGACCGTCAGCGCGGAGCTTTTCATGCTCGAACCGACCGCTTGGAAAAACACCGGGAATGTCAGCGACGTCACCAGCGGCAGGAAGCTTACGCCGATAATTCTGAAGGCAACGCGCCCGATATCAATGACCGCCTCATCGGAGCTGAACGCGCGGAGCATCTGGGTCGGGATAAGCTCGAAGCACAGCGTTCCCAGCGCCATGAGCGCCATTCCGAAGCAAACGGAGGCCCAAAGCGTCTTTTTGCAGCGATCAATGTTGCGAGAAGCATAGTTAAAGCTTATGACCGGCACGATGCAGGTCTGCATGGCGCCCAAGGGGATGAAGAAAAAGCTCTGCCACTTGTAGTAAAGGCCGAGAACCGTCACCGCCTGGTCGGAAAACGCCGCCAGAATAAGATTAAGTCCAAATATGTAAAACGTATACGCCGACTGCATCAGAATATTCGGCGCACCGAGGCGGAATATCTCGCCGATGTGGTGCGGATATACCGCCCTTTCGGGAGATCTGCGGAAGCCCTTTTTCATGACGATCAGCGCCGCGACTATCTGCCCGGCAACCGTTGCGGCGGCAGCGCCGGCAATGCCCATTTCCGGCAGGCCGAGCATGCCGAAGATCAGCAGCGGATCCAAAACGATGTTCGTTACCGCACCGGCTATCTGCGCGATCATCGGCGTTTTCATGTCGCCGCCTGCCTGCAGCACCTTTGTCCAGATGCTCTCGAGGAAAAGTCCGAAGCTGAACACGCAGACTACTCTGCCGTAAACGACCACATCGGCGATTATCGCCGGGTCGTCGGTGGACATTTTTGCAAACGCAGGCATGGCGCACCACGATATCGCGGCAAACAAAAACCACAGCACAACGGCCAGCGGAGTTCCCACGCCGGCGTATTCGTCGGCCTTTTCATTTTCGCCGATGCCCAGCTTTGCAGCCATAGCGGTGTTTATGCCCACACCCGTACCCACGGCAAGGGCGATCATCAGAAGCTGGATCGGATAGATGATCGACAGGGCTGTAAGACCCGATCCGGAATATCTGCCGACAAACAGGCTGTCAATGATGTTGTACAGCGCCTGAATAAGCTGCGCAAGCATAACAGGCGGCGCAAGCCTGAATAAAATTCTGCTGATTTTTTCGGTTCCGAAAAGCTTTGTTGTATCCATATGTGCCTCACCCTTTTCAAACGGAACTGAGGCAGTATATCACCGTCGCCGATAGTTTTCAATAGGCAAATTGCCCCCTTGACAGCGAGGGGGCAAAGTATTATACTCCAAACTAACGAATGTTAGTTAGCTTGGAGGGCGTATGAAACAGGAGGACACAAAGCAGAAGATACTCGATAAGGCACTGGAGCTTTTTTCGGAGTATGGTTACGATTCGGTCAGCGTCGGGCAGATCGCACAGGCGGTCGGGATAAAGGCTCCGTCGCTTTACAATCACTTTCCCGGCAAGCAGGCGATATTCGACGCGATAGTCGAATCGACGGCCGCGCGCTATGCCGAGGGGACGGACAGGCTCTCGGTCCACGTTCAGGATGCCCGGCGCGACGTTCCTGAGTTTTCGCAGATAACGGCAGGCGAGCTTTTTGACAAGCTCAGGCAGGTTTTCCTGTACAGCCTGCACGACGAGCCGATAAGCCGGTTCCGGCGCATGATGACGATCGAGCAGTTCCGCTCGCCGGAGCTTGCGCGGCTGTATTCCCACCGATACGTCGAGCGGCTGGTCGATTATCACGCGGCCATATTCCGCAGCCTCATTGCCGCCGGGGAGATACGCTCCGACGACCCCGAGGCGCTGGCAATGATGTATGTTGCGCCGGTATTAACGCTTATCGGCATATGCGACCGCGAGCCGGAGCGCGAGGCGGAGTGCCTTGAAAAGCTCAGAGCGCACACGGAGCTGTTCTTCCGCTCGGTGCACGCTTAAAAAGGGGTGATCAGGATGAAAAAACCGCTGATTCAAAAGCTCGGGCTTCTGGGAATAGTCAGCCTGCTGTCGTACACTGCGGCGGTGGTATTCTCGCCGCTTGCATATCCGGGCTACGACTGGATGGCGCAGGCCGTGAGCGACCTGAGCGCCGCCGACGCTCCGTCGCTTGAGATGAAGATAGTCCAGGCCGAATACTTCGGCGTTGTCGAGCGCTTCAGCGTTTTTGCGGCAACGGGCTTTAACGCTGACCTCGGCATACATCTTTTTTGCCTGAAGGAGTAATTTGCCGTTTATTTGCCGCAGGGGGCTAATATCTATAAAGCAAAATGCATATCGAACGTCCGTTCGGACGAATGAAAGGATAGATCACATGGACGCAATAGTTTACACATCAAACACAGGCAGTACAAAAAGATACGCCGAGCTTTTATCGCAGATGATCGGACTTCCGGCATTTGCGCTGGGCGACGCTAAGGATAAGCTATCGGCAAACGCCGGGATAATATACCTAGGCTGGATAATGGCAAGCGGCGTAAAGGGTTATTCTGCCGCCGCAAAGCGCTATAAAATACATGCCGTGTGCGGCGTCGGCATGGGGCAGACCGGCACTCAGCTCAAAGAGGTCCGCGAGAAAAACCACATTCCCGAGGCTACGGCGCTGTTCACGCTTCAGGGAAATTTCGATTTGAAGAAGCTGCACGGCGTTTACCGCGCAATGATGGATGTGATGGTGAAAACCGTCGGCAAGGCGCTTGAAAACAAGGCCGACCGCACGCCCGACGAGGATGATATGCTCGACATGATGCTCACGGGAAGCGAGCGCGTCAAGGCCGAGAATTTGAGCGCCTTGCTCGAATGGTACGAGGGAGCAAAGGCGTGAAGCGCATTGTTCAGGCGCTTGTCATGGCGCTGCTGGCGGCGCTTATCCTGAGCGGATGCCGGGCGAGCACCGCGCCCGAGACGCCGAGTGCCGCGCGAAGACTCGACTGCGTGCAGCCAAGCTCACTCACGGGACTTTGCCCTGCCGGCAGCGCGAAGGTCGCCCTGTGCCGGACGGACGAAAGCGGAGAGGTCACGACCGTTGAGCTTGTTGACCTTGACGCCGACAGCGTGGCCGCCGAAAAAGAGCTTGACGGCGAGTGGGCTTTGCAGCAGCAGTCATTCTGCGACAAGCGCATCGCCTTGTGCGACCGCGAGCATAATATGTGGCGGTTTCTAAGCCCCAACCTTGCCGATCTTGGCACGGTTAAAGTCGAAACCTGCGACGGATATTTTTCGTATGACGCAAAGAGCTATTACTTCCTGCGCGACGATGTTCTGTGCCGCACGGAGCTTGAAAGCGGAAAGACACAGGCAGTTTAGCTTGACTACGATCTGCGATTTTTGGATATCGCCGCATTCGACGCCGCAGGCAGCAGGATGCTTGCGCATTTTTACCTTTCACCTTACAGCAGCAAGTGCGGCTCTGCGATATTCGACCCGGTAACGGGCGAGTTTTACCTACTGTGCGCCGAGCGATATCAGGCCGTGTTTTCGGATGAGGAGATTAAAAGCGGCTTCGGCACCTCCGGCTGTACCTATGAGCGCGGCGCGTGGCAGAATATCGCTCTGGATATCTGCCTGGCATATGAGCTTGACGGCATCGTGTGCCACGAGCTTTGGCACGCGACGGAAAACCACATTCTATCCTGCGACTATTCGCTCTTTACGGTCGAGGGTTGGGCGCAGCTCAATCCGCAGGGCTTTTCGTACTACGAGGGCTACGACTACTCCGACCCCGACAGCCGGCGCTGGACGTATTACAGCGGCGGCGACGAGGGCGTTTATTTTGTTGACGGCTATTCGCGCACCTTTGCAAGCGAAGATCGCGCGCGGATAATGGAGTTTTTCATGACGCGCGACGATGATGCGCAGGAGCTTATAAAATCGCCGGCGATAAAGAAAAAATTGCAGCATATGAGCAGCGCCGTGCGCAGCGTTTTTGACACGAGCGGCTGGGAAAGCGTGCGCTGGGAGCGGCTTTTGTAAGGAGAAATCAACATGATACCGGAATGGAAAACGTATCCGAGAAGTCAGGGTCACAGCACGGTGTATCTGCAAAACGTTGTGCACAGTGACTTTATCGAGATCGGAGACTACACCACATATGACGATTTTGAAAAAGACCCTCGGGATTTTCAGCGCAACAACGTGCTGTATCATTATCCCGAGTGCAACCACGATAAACTCATAATCGGCAAGTTCTGCTCCATCGCCTGCGGCGCAAAGTTTATTTTCAACGCCGCAAACCACACGCTGGGCAGTCTGTCAACCTATCCGTTCCCGATATACTTCGAGGAATGGGAACTGCCGACGGATGTCGGCTCAATAGCGCAGGCATGGGATAATCACGGCGATATCGTTGTCGGAAACGACGTGTGGATAGGCTACGAGGCCGTCATCCTCTCCGGCGTTACGATCGGCGACGGTGCGATAATCGGAACGCGCGCACTTGTCACCAAGGACGTGCCGCCCTACACCATCGTCGGCGGAACTCCGGCAAAGCCGATACGCAAGCGCTTTGACGACGAGACGATAGAAAAGCTCAGGCGGCTAAGCTGGTGGGACTGGGACGAGGAAAAGATACGCCGCAGCCTCCCTGCGATTATGTCCGGTGAGCTTGACGCGCTGCTTAATCGAAAATAAGGATGCAATGATATGAAAGCAAAACAAATCGCCGCCGCGCTGCTGACCGGCATTTTCGTAAACCTGTTCGGCAGACTTTTCGCCGGCGCAAAAATTGCAGAAAAAACCGGAGTCGCTTGACTCCGGTTTTTTCAATGTCGTTTGTTTCACGATTGCAGCAGCTTGTCAAACGAGCCGATGATATTGTCGCTTATGCCGCCGGTGAGGGCGTTGTTGTAGTTGCAGATGAACGTTCCGGCAATGAGGATCATCATGCCCTCGGCCTCGCGCGCGCCGACCTCGTCACCGTAAATTCTCTTAAGGCACAGCTCCATCACGCGCCGCCACTCGGCAAATTCCTCGCGAACAAGCTCGCCGACACGCTCGTTGTAATGGGCAAGAACATAGGTCTGCGTGGTTGCGTTCGGGCGCTGCTCGCCGGTCTTTCCGCGCGCAACATAGCTCATGAAGGCGTTCATGTATTCGGCGTTCGAGCCGTAGTCGGCGCGGTCATGCTCGTTAAACCAGGCAAGGCACTTTTGGCTCATGTAATCGCGCGTGTAGCGCACATAGCTTACGAGCAGATCCTCCTTGCTGTCGAAATAATTCAAAAGCTTTGCATGGCTCATGTTCGCCTCGGCGGCGATGTCACGCAGCGAAACGTTCGTCAGCGGCTTGCGATCGATGCAGCGCTGGAACGCCATGAGTATTTCCATGCGCACGGCTTCCTTGTCAACAATAAGCGGCATATTTATCTCCTTTGCGGCTATTTACAAGGCCGAGAGTTTGTGATAGCATATTACCAACTGGTAAATAAAAGCTGTGGGGGTAAAAATTATGACTGATGAAAGATCGCCGATCAGGATCCATATTCTGCACTGCGGCAGCATGCTCGTGTCGAAGGCCGTGCCGTATGGCGGCGGCGTGAACCTGAAAAATGCGCGGCGCGGCGTTTTCGATAAGGCTGCCGAGCGTGTCGAGCTGCCGGTTTCGGCGTATCTCATTGAGCATCCCAAAGGAAAGGTGCTCATCGATACGGGCTGGAGCCGCGAGATAAGCCCCGATGGCGTTTATGACGCAGCGGCGGTGAAGCGGCAATTGCCCGGATATCTTGCTGCATTTTATCACCCGTGGGTGGAAAAAGGCAAGACTGCGGCCGAGCAGCTTGCTCAAATGGGCATTACGCCGGAAGAGCTGAACGCCGTTGTGCTCACGCATCTGGACGCAGACCACACAAGCGGCCTGCGCTCGGTGAAAAACGCGCAGCGCATACTGCTGCCGGAGGAAGAGGGCTGGTGGACTATCCGCAAGGTGTATAAGCTGCGTCAGCCCGAGAGCATGTACAGCGGCGTTCCGATCGAGCACTTCTGGTTCAAGGGAACGATGGACGGCCCGTTGTGGTGGTCATATGATCTTTTCGGCGACGATACGATAAAATTCGTCTGTCTGCCGGGACACACCGACGGACAGATCGGCGTAAAGATTAAAAACGGCAAAAAGTTCGTCGTTCTGACCTCGGATGCGGCATTCACCGAGCGCTCTTGGCGCGAGAGGATACTGCCGGGCTTCGGCTTTAACGACAAGGCCATGCTCAAATCCTTTGACTGGATCGAAGAGCAGGCAAACGACCCCGACTGCATTGCGGTCATCGCAAATCACGATCCGGATGTGCATCCTCAGGTCATTGAATTATAGAGCAAACAACGTGCTGGCACAGGAGCAGTCCCGCGCTTGCCGGTACCCAAACCAGCGAGCCGGGCACGCTCCGGCGGCCGGGAGGCGGCGCTTCAAACTGCGTGGCCTTCATCGCCTCCTCGGGCGAGAAAACAACGTCGTGATGCTCGATGCCGATGCTGCGCAGCTCCTTGCGCACCACCCTTGCCAGCGGACAGCCGCTGGT
>OMED01001007.1_pt1 | contig 12491 bp, 11 predicted proteins | sample 1673411 | NCBI WGS metagenome assembly OMED01 (sample SAMEA103958110, study PRJEB25191) | human gut metagenome | reverse complement strand
CAACGACACGACCAACGAAGCCCGCGCGCTGCTGCTGCTCCAGGACAACGGCATCATCAAGCTCGCTGACGGTGCCGGCATCACCGCCACCAAGAACGACATTGTCGAAAACCCGTACAACGTCGAGATCGTGGAGACCGAGGCCGCGCAGATCCCCAACATCCTGCAGGACGTTGACTACGCCGTCATCAACTCCAACTACGCCATCAACGCGGGCCTGAACCCCGTGGCCGACTCCCTCGTGATCGAAGGCTCCGCCTCCGCTTACGCCAACATTCTGGCCGTGAAGGAAGGCAACGAGTCCTCTCCCAAGGTCCTTGCCCTGATCGCCGCTCTGGAGAGCCAGCAGGTCGTCGACTACATCAACGAGAAGTATGACGGCTCCGTTGTCAGCACCGTGGATACCCCGACCGACGGCTTTGACGCCACTGTCGACTACGACGCTCTCGCTGGCGAGACCATCTCCATCGCCGCTTCTCCGACCCCGCACGCTGAGATCCTCGAGGTCGTGAAGGAAATTCTTGCTGAAAAGAACATCACTCTCGACATTCAGGTCTACAATGACTATGTCGTGCCCAACACCGTTGTCGAAGACGGCACTGTCGACGCCAACTACTTCCAGCACAAGCCCTATCTCGACGATTTCAACGCCGAGAACAACACCCACATCGTCTCCGTTGCCGCCATCCACGTCGAGCCCATGGGCCTGTACGGCGGCAAGCAGACCACGCTCGATGCGCTGAGCGCCAAGTAAGAAAGAAAGGAGGGAGCGTTCTTGATCGAACTGAAGCATCTAAGCAAAACCTTTGAAACAGTCGGCGGACGGGTAGACGCGCTCAAGGACGTCTCCCTGACCGTTCCAGACGGCGACGTCTACGGCATCATCGGCATGAGCGGTGCCGGCAAATCCACGCTCGTGCGCTGTATCAATATGCTCGAGCGCCCGACGGAGGGCGAGGTCATCGTGAACGGACAGCGTCTGGACACGATGACCCCCGCGCAGCTCCGCGCGGCGCGGCGCGAGATCACGATGATCTTCCAGCGCTTCAACCTGCTGATGCAGCGAAACTGCCTCGATAACGTCTGCTTCCCGATGGAGCTTTCCGGACTGCGGGGAGAGAAGAAGTGGCGCGAACAGCGAGCTCTGGAACTCCTCGACATCGTGGGGCTCAAGGATAAGGCCAAGGCCTATCCCGCGCAGCTCTCCGGCGGACAGCAGCAGCGCGTGGCCATCGCCCGCGCCCTCGCCACGAACCCCAAAGTTCTGCTCTGCGACGAGGCCACGAGCGCGCTCGACCCCAAGACGACGCGCCAGATCCTCGAGCTGATCGGCGACATCAACAAAAAGCTTGGCATCACCGTCGTCATCATCACACACCAGATGAGCGTGGTGAAGGAGGTCTGCAATCACGTTGCGATCCTCGACGACGGCGAAGTCGTGGAAGAGGGCCTTGTTTCTACCGTCTTTTCCGCGCCCAAGTCCGCGGCGGCGCGCCACCTCGTGTTCCCGCGCGGCGCGGACATCGACGTGTCCGACCCCCAGCAGCAGCGCCGCATCCGCCTCATCTTCCGCAGCGCGAAGACGACATCCATTCCGCTCGTCGCGCGCCTTGCGACCGAAGAGGGCATCAGCGCGACGGTCATTTCGGCCAACACGCAGAAGCTCTCCGAAGAGGTGTACGGCAGCATGCTCCTCGGCGTGCCGAACGCGCAGTTCGAGCAGGCCATGGACTTTTTAAGAAGCATTGAAAATCTTCAGGTAGAGGAGGCGAGCGTCGATGTACAGTAATCTCTTTTCCCCGGATTCCATTGCGGAGCTCACCGTCGCCATGCAGACGCAGTTCCCCAAGGCGATCTGGGAGACGTTTTATGTGACGCTGCTGTCAACGGCGCTGGCCGTCGTCATCGGCCTTCCGCTGGGCGTGCTGCTCGTAGCGGGGGAGAAGGGCGGCGTTCTGCCGCTTCCCAAGGCCTTGATGAGCATTCTGAACGTCATCATCAACCTGCTGCGCTCGATCCCGTTTCTCATCTTAATGATCATGGTCTTCCCGCTCTCGCGCCTCATCATCGGCACGACCGTCGGCACCACCGCGACCATCGTTCCGCTGGTCGTGGCGGCGTTCCCGTTCGTCGCGCGCCTTGTTGAAAGCAGCCTGCGCGAGGTCGACCCCAACATCATCGAGGCCGCTCAGAGCATGGGCGCAACGCCTATGCAGATCATCTGCAAGGTGATGATCCCCGAGAGCGTTCCCTCGCTCCTCCAGAACTTCACCATCGCACTCACGACTATCCTCGGCTACTCGGCGATGAGCGGCATCATCGGCGGCGGCGGCCTCGGCAAGATCGCCATCGACTACGGCTACTATCGCTACAAGTACCTTGTGATGTTTGCGGCGGTCGTGCTGCTCATCATTCTGGTGCAGATCTTCCAGTCCTTGGGCACGCACCTTGCGACCAAGAGCGACAAGCGCCTCAAGAAATAACCGGATATCCTATCCTGCAAAGCGCCTCAACCGTGCTGTTGAGGCGCTTTTTTGTCATTTTTCGCAATTTGACAGAGAAAAATGTGTCAATTTTTGAAAGCAAAATGCAGCAAAAATTGCAAAATCCCTTGTCATGTGGGAAAAGGGCTGTTATAATAAGAATAGAATGCAATGCAAGTCTTCGCGATTTGCATATTTTTTACGGAGAAATTGCGTGAACAGTTTTCAGGAATTGGTCCAGTCCATCGACTGGGGCTCGCTGACCGACGCGCTTTTGCGCGTGCTCGGCGTCTTTTTATGCTTGACGGTGCACGAGACCTGTCACGGTCTTGCAGCCTATGCCCTCGGCGATCCGACGGCCAAGCGCGAGCACCGCTTGAGCTTAAACCCACTGCACCATATCGACTGGTTCGGCTTGGCTGCCATGCTGCTCGTCGGCTTCGGCTGGGCAAAGCCCGTGCCGGTCGACATGCGGTATTTCAAAAAGCCGAAGCAGGGTATGGCCATCACAGCGCTGGCGGGGCCGGTGTCGAATCTGCTGCTGGCGATGCTGCTCTTGCTCGGCGCGCGCATCACGATCGCGCACTATGTCGATACCGCGTTTTGCAGCGGCCTTTTGAATTTCCTTGCGATGACGGCGTACATGAACGTCGGTCTGGGGCTTTTCAACCTCATCCCCATCTCGCCGCTCGACGGGTCGAAGGTGCTCTTCGCCTTTCTGCCCGACCGCGCGTACATGACGCTGATGCGGTATGAAAAATACGGCATGCTTGTTCTTTTTGTGCTCGTCTGGCTCGGCGTGGGAAACAATATCCTCAGCGAGGGCATCTACCGCGTGTACGAGCTTCTGGTCAACTGGATCGTATATTGATAAAGTGAGAGGAATGTCATGGACAATCCCGTTTTCAAGCTGGAGGGCGTGGTGCACGAGCGCAGCGCGGAGGCGCTGCAGGACTTTGAAGGGCCGCTCGACCTCATTCTCTTCCTGCTGTCGAAAAATAAAATAGAGATCCAGGACATTCCCATCGCGCTGATCCTGGACCAGTACCTTGCGTATCTCGAGCAGCGAAAGCAGCTCGATCTCGAGGTCGCGAGCGAATTCATCACGATGGCGGCACATTTAATGTACATCAAAACGCGCATGCTGCTTTCGCTTGAGGATGAACAGGCGCAGAGCGAGATGGACGAACTCATTGCCTCGCTCAAAGAGCGCCAGCAAAAGGACACGTACCTTCGCATCAAGACGCTGACCGAAACGCTCGGCCCGATGGGCGAGTTTGGCCGCAGCATCATGACGCGCCAGCCCGAGCCCATGCAGCGCGGCAAAATCTACGAGTACAGTCATGAAAAGGCCGACCTCGTGCTCGCCATGCAGACGATCATGGAGCGCGGAGAGAAGCTGGCCGCGCCACCGAGCGCGGCGCTGAGCGAGATCGTGCGCCGCGAGCCGTATCCCGTTAAGGGCAAGGCGGAGGAAATTCTGCACCGGCTCAAGGAGTTCGGCATGACGCGCTTCAAGCTGCTGTTCCGCGGCAGCCGCAGCCGCAGCGAGATCGTGGCGACGTTTATCGCCGTTTTGGAGCTCTGCCGCGAAAAGGTCATCCATCTGGCCGGTTCTGACACGGACTGCACCGTGGAGTGCGGGGACGACGCCCCCGACCGTATCAATCTGTAAAAAGCGAGGAACGCTATGTCTTTGGAATCTTTGGATCTGCGCGAGGTCGAGTCGGCCATCGAGGGCATTTTGTTCGCCAGCGGCGAACCGCTTCCCATCGACCGCATCTGCCTTGCGCTCGATTTGGACCGTCCGACCGCGGAACAGGTATTGCAAAAGCTCGGCGATTACTACGCCTTTGAGCGCCGCGGCATCCGGCTCGTCCGCATGGAGGACAGCTATCAGCTCTGCTCGTCGCCGGACTATGCCGACGTCATCCGCAAGGCGTTTGAGATCCGCAAGACCGCCAAGCTCTCTCAGCCCGCGCTGGAGGTGCTGACGATCATCGCCTACTACCAGCCCACGACCCGCGCCTACATTGATCAGGTGCGCGGCGTGGACAGCTCGTACACCGTGGGCCTGCTGCTTGAGCGCGGGCTCATTGAGGAGTGCGGACGTTTGCAGGTGCCGGGACGGCCGAGGCTGTACCGCACGACGAAAAAGTTCCTGCGCGACTTCCACTTGGGTTCGCTCGAGGAGATGCCGGAGATGCCGGGTCTTGAGGCCGACGGTCAGCTCCGCATGACGGAGGACGGCACGATCCTCGACCCCAGCGCCATGACGGAAAAAGAAGGCAGCATTCCCGAAAACGGGGAACACTGACCGCGTAAAGCATAAAAACCGCGTGAAGCGTAAAAAGAGGGAGGTGGTCGATTGACTGCGCTGAAGGTAATTGGCATCATCCTGCTCATTTTTATTTTGATCGGCTTTCTGCGTGTGGGCGCGCTGATGCAGTTCGGCGACGAGCTGCGCGTGCAGCTTTCGGTCGGCCCGTTCCGCTTCACGCTGCTGCCAGCAAAGGAAAAGAAAGAAACGCCGAAAAAAAAGGCAAAGGAGAAGAAACCAAAGTCAGAGGGAGAAGAGGCGAAGCAAAAGAAAAAGCCATCGCTCCCCAAGCCGACAAAAGAGGAGCTCAGGGGCCTCATCACGACGGCGCTCTCGGCGCTCAAGGAGACAGCGAAACGCACCTGCAAGCGCCTTCGCATCGACCCGCTGGAAATTCTCGTCGTCTTCGGCGGCACGGACCCCGCGGATATCGCGCAGACCTACGGCTATGCGAGCGCCGCGATGTGGGGTGTGATGCCGCACCTTGAAGACCTCTTCCATATCCCTGATCCCTCACTGCACCTGCGCATGGACTACAGCTCTGAAAAGACGCACGCAGTGGGTGCCGTTGGCCTGTCGCTTCGCATCCGCGACGGGCTGCACATCTCGCTTGCGCTGCTCATTCCGATGCTCAAATGGTACCTGCGCTATAAAAAGGCGCATAAAAACGACGCTCCCGCGGAAAAACCAACGGAGAGCACTCCGCAAAACAGTGAACACAGTGAAAAACTGACCGCATAAAAAGAAAGGATGAACCTCATGGAAAACATCGAAAAGAAGACCCCGCTCAACGATCTCATGGACACCACGATGGATAAGATCCGTGATATGGTCGATTCCAACACCATCATCGGCGAACCGATCACGACGCCCGACGGCGTAACGGTCATCCCCGTTTCGCGCGTGAGCTTCGGCTTCGGCGCGGGCGGCGGCGACTACGGCAAGACCGACACCGCACACTTCGGCGGCGGCGCAGGTGCGGGCGTCAAGGTCGACCCCGTCGCGTTCCTCGTCGTCAAGGACGGTCTGACGCGCGTGATGCCCGTGGCCATCCCTGCGGCGGCAACGGTCGACCGCGTGCTTGATCTTGTGCCGGAAGTGCTCGACCGCGTGCAGAATTTCGTGGACAAGAAGAGAGAAGAGAAAGATATCTACTGATTTCGGGCATAATAGGGGCATTCCGAATGAAGGAGTGATCCCATGCCGCGTTTTGCCCGATGCGTATTTGCCGTTTTCCTTGCTGTTTCCTGCCTGTCAAGCAGTTTGACCTGTCAGGCTGCCGCGCCTGAAACTGCCGCCGCCGCATTCATTTTGATGGAGGCGGGCAGCGGGCGGGTGCTGGCGTCGCGCAATGAAACGCAGGAGCGCAGTATCGCGAGCACGACGAAGATCATGACCTGCTTGGTCGCGCTGGAGCACAGCGAACTCACGGAGCAGGTCACGGTCAAACGCGAGCATTTACGCGAAGGCTCGTCGATGTACCTTCTCGAGGGCGAAACGCTCACGATGGAAGAACTCCTCTACGGGCTGATGCTGCCGTCCGGCAACGACGCGGCGGAGTGCATCGCCGCCCACTGCGGCGGGAGCGGCGGGAGCGGCGGCAGCGCGCAGTTTGTCCGATGGATGAACGAAAAGGCGAAAGCCCTCGGCATGGAGCACACGTCATTTGCCAACCCGAGCGGTCTCGACGAAATGGGGCACAGCTCCTGTGCCCTCGATATGGCGCGCCTTGCGGCCTACGCCATGCAGAATCCGACGTTCGCGCGCATCGTCTCGACGCGCACGGCGAGCGTCGGCACGCGCACGATGACGAACCACAATAAGCTGCTCGCGTCGTACTCCGGCTGCGTCGGTCTCAAGACCGGCTACACCGGCGACGCAGGGCGCACACTCGTCACCTGTGCCGAGCGCGGCGGGATGCGCATGATCGCCGTCACGCTGCACGACGGCAGTGATTGGGCGGATCACGCGGCACTCTACGACTACGGCTTTTCGGCGTATGCGCTCTCAAGCGGTGCGAAAAAAGGCGAGGCCTACGGCAGCGTAAGCGTCGACGGGCAGAGAGTGTCCGCCGTGGCGGCGGAGAGCTTCCGCTATCCCACCGCGGAAAATGAAACATTGAGCGTGCGCGCCGAGCTGCCGCAAACCGTCTCCGCCCCCGTGCGGAAGGGACAAACGTTCGGCACGCTCGTCATCTCCTGCGGCGAGACCGAGGTTGGACGAGTTGACCTCGTCAGCGCGCGCAGCGTACAGCCGCAGGAGGCAAAGAGCGAAACATGCAAAAATAAGTCGCTGGCGGAAAAGCTCTGGCAATTTCTGTCGGCAAAGTAAAGGAGGGATCGACCTGGCCGAAGCAAGAATTCAAAAGCTCATCGCCGAATCGGGGCTCTGCTCCCGGCGCACTGCCGAGCAGTGGATCGCCGCGGGACGCGTGCACGTGAACGGCAAGACTGCGCTTCTCGGGCAGAAGGCCGACCCCGAAGTCGACGAAATTACCGTCGACGGCAGGCCGCTCACACAGGAGGGGCAGAAGCGCTACCTGATGCTCAACAAGCCGCGCGGCTATGTCTGCACGCTCTCTGACGAAAAAGGGCGAAAGACCGTCGCCGAGCTCGTCAGAGACTGCGGCGCGCGCGTCTATCCCGTCGGGCGGCTCGACCTCGACTCCGAGGGGCTGCTGCTTTTGACGAACGACGGCGAATGGATGCAGCATCTTCTGCACCCGCGCTACGAGGTCAACAAGGTCTACGAGGTCAGCGTCGCGGGCGAGGTCAGGGGAGCGGCAGAAGCGCTCGCTTCCATGACACAGCTCGACGGCGAGCCCATCCGGCCCGCGCAGGTGCGCGTGCTGCGGCAGGGGAGGGACATCGCCGTTCTCTCCATCACCATCCATGAAGGAAAAAACCGGCAGATCCGGCGCATGTGCGCCGCCGTCGGATTACACGTCAAGCGCCTAAAGCGCGTGCAGGAGCACGCGTTCAAACTCGGGGCTCTTCCCGTCGGCGCGTGGCGCGATCTTACGGAGCAGGAGCTCCAAGCAACAAAATCAAAGTAACAGAGGACGATTTTATGACGAAGAATATCTTACATAATATCGAAAAGAACATGAGCAGCTTTTCCAAGGGGCAGAAGCTCATCGCCCGCTTCATTCTGGAAAACTACGATAAGGCCGCGTTTATGACGGCCAGCAAGCTCGGCAAGACCGTGCAGGTCAGCGAGTCGACCGTCGTGCGCTTTGCCACCCAGCTCGGCTACGAGGGGTATCCGAGCATGCAGCGTGCATTGCAGGAGATGATTCGCGGCAAGCTCACGAGCATCCAGCGCATTCAGGCGTCGGACGGCGAGCTCGCAGGGTCCGATCTGATGACGAACGTCCTGCAGCGCGACATGGAGAAGATCCGCATGGCCATCGACCAGACCGACGGCGCTGAATTTGAGCGCGTGGTCGACACGATCATCGGCGCGCGCCGCATCTACATCGTGGGCTTCCGTTCGTCCTCGTTTCTGGCAGGGTACTTAAACTTCTATTTCCGCCTGATCTTCGACAACGTCACTCTGGTCAACGGCGGCGCGGCCGGCTCGTTCGACCAGCTCTTCCGCGTCTCCAAAGGCGATGTGGTCATCGGTATCTGCTTCCCGCGCTACAGTGAGCTTGCGCTCAAGACCATCCAGTTTGCGCGCGACCGCGGCGCGACGATCGTCGGCGTGACGGACAGCGAGATGTCGCCCATCAACCAGATGTCCGGCAATTCGCTGCTCGTGCGCAGCGAGATGATCTCGTTCGTCGACTCGCTGGCGGCGCCGATGAGCATGCTCAACGCGCTTATTCTGGCCGTTGCCAACAAGAAGGGCGCAGACATCTCTGCGACGTTCTCCGAACTCGAGCACATCTGGGAGCGCTTCGACATTTTCGGCAAGATCGAAGATGAATAAGGCGATCGTTGTCATCGGCGGCGGCGCGGGCGGCATGATGGCCGCGATCTGCGCCGCGCGCAAGGGTGCGCACGTGACGCTGCTCGATCCAAACGAGCGCCTCGGCAAAAAGGTGAACATTACCGGCAAGGGCCGCTGCAACGTGACGAACGACAGCACTTGCGAAGAGCTGCTCGCCCACGTACCGCAGAACCCGCGGTTTTTATACTCCGTGTTTTCCCGCTTCGACGGGCACGACGCCATCGATTTTTTCGAGGGGCTCGGTGTGCCGCTCAAGGTCGAGCGCGGCAAGCGCGTGTTTCCCGTGTCTGATCGATCATTCGACATCACAGCGGCGCTTGAGCGCGAGCTCAAGCGTCTGCACGTCAAGCTCGTGCGCGACCGCGCGCTCGGTATTTCGGTCGAAGACGGCCATGTCGCCGCCGTCAAGGGCGAAAAAGGGGACTACACCGCCTCCGCCGTCATTCTGGCGACGGGCGGGCTGTCCTATCCCGCGACGGGCTCGACGGGCGACGGCTACACAGTCACGCCGCTGCGCGGCTCACTCGTGCCGCTCGAGGCACGCGAATGCGCGGTGCTGCAAGGGCTGAGCCTGCGCAACGTTGCGCTGACGGTATACGAAAACAACAAAAAGATTCACTCGGATTTCGGCGAAATGCTGTTCACGCACTTCGGCGTGAGCGGGCCGCTCATCCTGTCGGCCAGCGCGCACATGCGGCATTTCGACAAAAAGCAGTACCGACTGGAGATCGACCTCAAGCCCGCGCTCGATGAGCAAATGCTCGACAAGCGCCTGCTGTCGGATTTTGAAAAGCACGCAAACAGCGACTACTGCAACGTGCTCGGCGCGCTTCTGCCGCAGAAGATGATCGACGAATTCATCGACCGCTCGGGCATCCCACCGCACGAAAAGGTGCACGACATCACGCGCGCCCAGCGCGAGACCATCCGCACGCTCTTAAAGCGCTGGACGGTCAATGTCAGCGCGCCGATGCCGGTCGAAAACGCGATCATCACCTCCGGCGGCGTCAAGGTGGGGGAGATCGACCCGAAGACCATGGCGTCGAAAAAGATCGGCGGCCTGTACTTTGCCGGCGAGATCATCGACGTAGACGCCTACACGGGCGGCTACAATCTGCAAATCGCCTGGGCGACCGGCAAGGCCGCGGGCGAGGCTGCCGCGGACGCACTGCTGACGCAGCAAGCACATATTTATTGTAAGAGGGAAGAATCAAACAGATGAAAAAGCATTTTTCCATTGCCATTGACGGCCCCGGCGGCGCAGGCAAGAGTACGCTCGCCAAGGCCGTCGCCAAGAAATTGAACATTCTGCATGTCGACACGGGCGCGATCTACCGCACCATCGGCTACGCGGCGTTTTCGCGCGGACTGGACGCCAAGGACGAATCCCAGATCGCGCCGCTGCTGAAAGAGATCCAAATCGACATGGCATTTGACGAGAATAGCGGACAGAAAATGCTGCTTGACGGCAAGGACGTCAGCACCGAAATTCGCCTGCCGGAAATTTCGATGTACGCCTCGAACGTCTCGGCGCTGCCGTGCGTACGCGCGTACTTACTCGAGATGCAGCGCGATATCGCGCGCAAGAGAAGCGTCATCATGGACGGGCGCGACATCGGCACAGTCGTTCTGCCGGACGCCGACCTCAAAATTTACCTGACGGCATCGACCGAGGAGCGCGCGCGCCGCCGCTGCCTCGAGCTCTCCGAGCGCGGCACGCCCAAAGCGTATGAAGAGGTACTGCGCGAGATCAACGAGCGCGACTATCAGGACATGCACCGCGACATCGCCCCGCTGCGCGAGGCGGCGGACGCCGTGCGGCTCGACACGTCGAAGCTCAACTTTGAAGAGAGCGAGCGGGCACTGCTGAATCTCATTCAGGAGAAATTGAAATGATGCACCGTATCTTTTTTGCGTTTATCTGGATCATCGGTCGGGTGCTGCTGTGGATCTACCGCGTGGACGTCAAGGGACTTGAAAATCTGCCCAAGCACAGTGTCCTGCTGTGCCCGAACCATTCAACGGACTTAGACCCCGTGCTCATCGGCCTGTGCCTGCCGCTCGACTACCATCTGCACTTTATGGCCAAGGCCGAGCTCTTCGACAACCGCGCGCTCGCGTGGCTCATCCGCACGCTCGGCGCATTTCCCGTCCAGCGCGACGGCAAGGATATCCAGTCCATCAAGACCGCGATGCAGGTGCTCCACAAGGGTGAGAATCTTCTGATCTTCCCCGAGGGGACGACGATCCGGGGCGGCGTCGGCTATCACGACGGACTCCCCGCGCACGCGCACGCGGGCATCGCGATGATCGGCGTGCGCACGGGTGCGACGCTCGTGCCGGTGTTCTGCGACGGGCAGAAAAAGCCCTTCCATAAAACGCGCATCATCTTCGGCGAGCCGTATGTGCCTGAGGTCACGGGCCGCCGCGGCACGTCCGAAGAATTGCAGGCCATCGCCGACGAAATGCTGCGTCAGGCCTACGCGCTCGGCGGCCAGCAGGTGGGAGGCGCGCCGCTGTGAAGGTCATCTTAGCTGAGACCGCTGGCTTCTGCTATGGCGTGGAGCGCGCGGTCAACCTTGCGCGCGAAACGGCAAAAGCGCGCGGCGGCGCGATGCTCGGCAGCATCGTACACAACGCGGGCGTCGTGCGCGAGATCGAAGACCTTGGCATGCGCCTCATCACGTCGCCCGACCAGGCAAAGGCGGGGGAGACCGTGCTCATCCGCGCCCACGGCGAGTCGAGAGCGACGCTTGATGCGCTGCGAGAGCACGGGGCAGAGGTCGTGAGCGCCGTGTGCCCGCATGTCGAGCGCATCCGAAAGCTCGCACAGGAGGCAGAGCACGAGGGACGCCGCGTCATCCTGATCGGTGAGCGCCATCATCCCGAGGTGCAGGGCATCGCAGGATGGTGCAGCGACCCACTGATTTTTGAAAATGTGCAGGAAGTGCAAAAATACTTGCAGGAACACCCCGATTTTGCCCATTTACCCAGTATCATGCTGGCGCAAACGACCTGCATTCGTGCGCTTTGGGAAAGTTGCGTGAAATTTCTAAAAAAACAGTGTACAAATCTGAAAATCAATGATACAATATGCAATGCTACGCAGAAACGTCAAACTGAGGCAGCAGAACTTTCCGCCAAGGTAGACGCGATGGTGGTTGTGGGCGACCGAAGAAGCGCCAACACAAGGCATTTGACCGAGATTTGCAGAGAGAACTGCGGAAAAGTCCTCCAGATCGAATCCGCAGACGAGCTCTCACCGGAATTCTTTTCCGGATGCCGTGTGGCGGGACTGACAGCCGGCGCATCTACTCCTGCGAGTATCATTATGGAGGTATTAACAACAATGACGGAAGAAAACATCAACACCACTGCCCCTGAAACCAGCGAATCCTTTGAAGAACTGCTTGAAAAATCTTTCAAGACTCTAAATACAGGAGATAAGGTGACCGGTATCGTGACCGCCATCGGCACGACCGAGATCCAGGTCGACGTCGGCTGCAAGCAGGCAGGCTATATCCCTGTTTCTGAGCTGAGCAGCGACCCCGACGTCAAGCCCGAGGACGTCGTTAAGGTCGGCGACGAGATCGAGGCTTACGTTGTCCGCGTCAACGACGTGGAAGGCTACGCCACCCTCTCCAAGAAGCGTCTCGACGCTGTCAAGCTCTGGGAAGACATTGAGACCGCCGTTGAGGACAAGACCGTTCTCGAAGGCACCGTGACCGAAGTGA